>Ga0114959_10002422_pt1 | contig 15353 bp, 14 predicted proteins | sample C_130625_EF_Meta_FD_87317 | JGI IMG/M metagenome (GOLD analysis project Ga0114959, IMG submission 87317) | Freshwater microbial communities from Lake Croche, Canada to study carbon cycling - C_130625_EF_MetaG | ecosystem: Environmental > Aquatic > Freshwater > Lake | place: Lake Croche, Canada...
ACCTGATCGCCCTGACGCACGATGCGGCCGTAGCCTGTGGGGTCGTCAAAGGCAATCGTCAAGAGCGCCAAACGCGTGCCCCCGCTGGCCGAGATCAAGGCTTGCAGCGTTTCGGCTTGGGTCAAAGGCACATCACCCGACAAAACCACCACCAAACCGTCGTCCGCCAGTGCGGGCACGGCTTGCTGAACAGCATGGCCTGTGCCCAGTTGAGGCTCTTGGCGGACAAACCGCAAAGCGGTTGGAGAGGCAACGGATGTCAAAGCGGCCTCCACCGCCTCTGCCCCGTGTCCCGTGATCACCACCGCCGAGCGGGCCTGCAATTGAGCCGCAGTGGCCAGCACATGCTGCACCAAGGGCACACCGGCCAGTTGCTGCAACACTTTGGGCAAGCGGCTTTTCATGCGCGTGCCTTTACCGGCAGCCATGACCACCACGTCAATCGGAAGAAGTGTTGAGTTCATACGGATCATTACAAGGTTGATGGACAGACCTTTGGCCGGCCGAAGCGAATGCGTTCACAATCGTGAGAACAGGTGCCCATGAAGCCTCATTATCGTTCCAAGAATCTTATGCGCATTGTCTTTTTCTCTCTGCTTGTTTTCATCTTGCAAGGCTGCAGCACCCTCAAGCTGGGCTACAACAAAGTGGACACCTTGGCTTATTGGTGGCTCGACGGTTATGCGGATTTTTCTTCAGCCCAGTCGGAAAAGCTCCAGCCCGCTTTGGAGCAACTCATGCGGTGGCACCGCGAACAAGAGCTGCCATCGTATGCAACACTCTTGCATCAAGCGCAAGGCTTAGCGGGCGGCAATATCACCCCTGCGCAAGTCTGCAGCCTCTGGAGTGCAGCACAAGCTCGGATCGACGTTTCGGCCGCCAAGGCACTGCCTGCCATGACCGAGCTGGCCCTGGATTTATCACCCCGACAGCTGGCCCACATCGAGCGTCAATGGGCCAAAAAAAATGCCACCTGGCAGGACGACTGGCTCAAAGGCAACCCCGCACAACGTGAACAAAAACGGCTCGAGGCCATGGTCGATCGCTATGAATCTTTTTATGGCGACCTGAACCCGGCACAAACCAAATTGCTGCAGCAGCAAATCAAACAGTCACTTTGGACCCCTGAATGGGGCTGGCAAGACCGCTTGCAAAAACAGCAGCAACTGATGAGCGTGCTGCGCTCATTTCAGACCAAAACACAGACCCCCGAACAAGCCCAAGAGGCGCTGAAAAACGTCTACCAAAACTGGACGTCCACCAGCGCAGGCTCAGGTTTTGAAATGCGCCAGGGCTTGATGCAGCAGTCGTGCGTCAGCGTCGCCCAATTGCACAACACCACCACGCCGGCGCAACGGCTCAAAGCGGTGCAAAGAATCAAGGCTTACCTGAGCGACGTCAGAGATTTGGCCAGCCCCTGAAAAAAAGCCCCTGGCAAGGGGCTTGGTCTTCAAGAGTTTCAAGGGTTTCAAGCCTGCAGCGCCTTCCACATTTCCATGTCGCGCTCGGCCGTCCAGATGCGCGGGTTCTTGATCCCCGAGGCTTCATCAAAGGCGCGGGTCACATCAAACGGCAGGCAGTGCTCGTAAATAAAGACCTGGCCAAAAATCGGGTCCATGCTCTTGCGGGTGTGGGCCATGGCGGCCTTTAAATCCATCTTGCCTGCAACGGCTTCTTTGCCTGCGGTGAACAAAGTCTCCACCCAACGTTTGGTGTAGTCGAGCGCTTTGTTGACATTGGCGGCACCCTTCATGGCTTCGCCGCGGCCAGGCACAATAGCTTCGGCCTTCAAGGCACGCAAAGCTTCCAGGGTGGCCGGCCATTCTTCGAGCTGGGCGTCGCCGGTGTAGACACCCGCTTCGTATTCGACCAAGTCACCTGAGAACAGCACTTTTTCGGCTTCCACCCAGGCGATCGTGTCGCCGCGTGTGTGGCCATAACCGGGGCTCCAAATATGCACCTTCACGCCGCCCAGGTCCAGCACCAATTGGCCAGGGACTTCGCCCTTGGTCGCGTCGCCGCCACCAATCACCAGGGTGGGCCAGGTCAGGCCGGGCACCTCGTCGGCGCCACGGAACAGGCGCGGAAAGCGCTCCATCTCGCTTTTCATGTCTTGCGCGCCGCGCTCCACGATCAGCTCATACGTGCCCTGGCTGGCAATCACCTCGGTCGCGCCTTCAGCCACATAGGCGCTGGCACCCAGCACGCGCACCGCGTGGTAGTGGGTGAGCAACACGTATTTGATGGGCTTGTCGCTGACCTTGCGGATTTGCGCGATCAGATCTTTGGCCATGGCGGGCGTGGCCGTGGCGTCGCTGACCATGATGAATTTGTCGCCAATGATGACGCCTGAGTTCGGATCGCCCTCAGCGGTGTAAGCCCAGCAGTGCGGGCTGAGTTGCTCGAAAGTGATCTTCTTGTCGGCCAGATCGGCTTGCGATGCAAAGGCCTTGGTAGGGGCTTGGGTCATGAAAGTCTCCGCGTGTTGGATAAAAGACAATTTTACCTAATCGTAATCGGTTACGCATCGGTAAATTCAGCAGACTCAGGCCAGCCCTTTTTCCAGCAGCTGAATGACTTCGTCTGCAAAGGCCACATAGCTGATCGGGCCCCCGGGCCGCAGCCAAGTGAAGGTCCAGTTGATCATGCCAAACAGCATCATGGTGATGGCGGTTTGATTGGCGGTGGTCAAGCGTTCGGGGTAGGCGCGTTTCAAGGCGCGGGTCACGGCGGCCACCACATCGCGTTGGCGGTTCAAGATCAGCTCTCGGGGAGACTGGCCTGCGAGTGGGGTCTCCGCCGCGTCACTCAAAAACTGGGTGTCGTTGAGAAGCGCCACATGGCGGGTGGCGGAGCTTTCGTATTCCTGCAAGAACGTCCGAATCAACTCGTGCAGGGCAGCACGGTCGCTCAGATTGCGGCGCTGGGCGGTGGCTTCGGTTTGCGCGATCAGGGCCAGCAGGCGCTGGGTATAGCGGTCCATCAGGTCGAACAGAATCGCCTCTTTGCTGTCGTAGTAGTGGTACAGCCGTGCCTTGGAAGTGCCACAGGCGGTGGCGATTTCGTTCATGCTGGCTGCGGGGTAGCTGCGGCTGGCAAAGCATTGCGCAGCAATGTCCAAAATGGCGTCGCGCTTGATATCGTGGGTGGGTGATTTGGGTCGAGCCATGAGGGCATTCTGCCAGCACTGCGAAGGGTTGCTAAATGATGCGTCCCGTTCTGACGATGCCCCTGACCGCACTGAACATGACCATCAGCATGCCGAGCAAAGCTATGTACGAAGTGATTTCACTCATGGCGCGTTTTTCAAACCGTAAGCGATAGCCGAGTTTGTCATATACCGCCAACAAACCTTCTGCGCTGTCAGCCCGGAAATACTCGCCTTGGGTGATGGTGGCTACTTTTTTGAGCGCGTCCTCTTCGAGCTTCACGCGCATAGATCGGCCTTGCATGCGCACCACGTCACCTTCGAGGGTGCCAATTCCCACCGTGTAAACCTTCACGTCATGGGTGGCCGCGAGCTCGGCCATCTTCATGAAGTCAGGCCCCATATTGCTTTGCCCATCGCTCATCAACACGATGGCCGTGTTACGGCCTCGACTGGCGGAAGCTTCTTTGGGGGCCTTGGGGGTGTCCAGGGATTGACCGGCAGATTCAGCTTTTTTGCCCGCACCGGGCTCTGACGCTTGATTGATGATTTTTTGCGCATCAATGCCTGCGCCGGGCAGTAAGGCCTCCAGCGAAATGAGCAAACCTGCGCCCAGTGCCGAGCCGTATTGAAGCGGCAAAGAGTCCAGGGCTTTGAACAAAGCGTCTCTTTCTTCGGTGGGTGCTTGCGCCAGCGCGGCGGTGCCCGCCACTGTCACCAAGCCGACCCGCAACCGCGCAGGTTTACCTTCTATGAATTTTTGAGCGGCCGCTTGCGCCGCTTCGATGCGCGATGGTTTCAAATCTTGGGCCCGCATGCTGCCCGAGGTGTCCAGCACGAGCATGACCGTGGCTTCACGCAAGGGGGTCATCAACACCGCCTGCGGTCTGCCCAAGGCCATGCACAGCAGCAACAAGCCCAAACACATCGCCCCAGGAGGCATGCGTCTGGTTTTGTAGGCATACAGACCTGCGATCAGAGGCACCGCTGCAGCCGTGAACAAAAGCAGTGGCCACAAAAAGCTGATGGAACTCAGATCAGGCACGCCACATTCTCCGTTTTCTGAGTTCCGAAAATCGAATCAAAGCTTGTGCCAAATCTTCTTCGGTCGACAGCTCCAAGCCATCAACACCTGATTGCGCGAAAGTGGTCTGCAATAGCTGTTCGCGCTCGGCAACCAGTGTTTCATAGCGCCGCCTGAATTGGGGGTCGGCGGTGTCTAACAAGAGTTGTTCCGAAGTCTCAGAGTCTCTCAGCATCATCAGCCCCGCACGGGGCAGGTTCATTTCAACGGGATCAAACAAGCGCACGGCAACAGCGTCATGCCGACGGCCCAACGCGGCCATTTCGGAGGCCCAGTCGGTAGGCCCCATGAAATCCGAAATCACAAAGACACTGGCGCGTCGCTTGAGCAGGCCATTGGCACTGGCGAGCCAATGGTTCAAGTCGGTATGGTGGGGCAGCGCAGTCTGTGGCACTGTTTGCACGGTGTGCATCACATGCAGCAAGTGCCTTCGGCCCATTTTTGCCGGAATGTGTTGAAAACCAGAGGGCGCTGCCGGGTTCAAAATCAAAGCACCGATGCGATTGCCCCTTTGCATCAGCAGTTTGGCCATCACTCCAACAAAGTCCACCATGACCTGCCGCTTGCTGCGACCCGCACTCCCGAAATCCATGGAGCCACTCAGGTCCAGCAAAAACCAGGCACTGATTTCACGGTCTTCCTGGTGCTCACGCACATAGGGCGTTTGCATGCGGGCCGTGACGTTCCAGTCGATGTGGCGAACGTCGTCGTGCGCTTGGTACTCGCGCAAATCGGCCAGCTCCAGCCCCGAGCCTCTGAACAGGGTCTTGTGGTCACCTTGCAGCAATCCGTCGAGTCGACGCAGGACCGTCCACTCCAGTCGCTGCAGCAAGGCCTCAACGGACATGCGAGTCCATGGGTTTGTCGGGCATTGGCACGGCCTTCATCACGGCTTGAATCAAAGTCTCTGCAGTTTGCCCTTGCGCCAATGCGGTGTAAGACAACACCAAACGATGCCTCAGGACATCGGGCACCAAGTCGGCCACATCTTCGGGCAAGGCGTAGTCTCGGCCTCGGAGCAGTGCCAAGGCACGTGCGCCTTCGATCAACCCGATACTGGCCCGCGGGCTGGCACCGAAACTCAAGAACCCCTGGATTGACTCCAGGCCATAACGCCCTGGAAACCGCGTGGCAGAGACCAGCTTGACCGCGTAATGCACCAGGCTGGGGTCCACATAGCAGCGACGGCATTGCGCCTGGAGCGCCTGCAATTGATCAGGGTTCAAGACACCCGTGACCTGCGCGCCACCGGCAATGACGCGTTGGACGATCACGAACTCTTCGTCTTCGCTCGGGTAGTCGATCAGCACCTTCATCATGAACCGATCGACCTGCGCTTCGGGCAACGGGTAGGTGCCCTCGGTTTCTATGGGGTTTTGCGTGGCCATGACCAAAAATGGCGAAGGCACGCGGTGCGACTGCCCTGCGATGGTAACTTGGCGCTCCTGCATCACTTCGAGCAAAGCACTCTGCACTTTGGCCGGCGCACGGTTGATTTCATCGGCCAGCAGCAGGTTGGCAAACACCGGTCCCAGCACCGTGCTGAACTCGCTGGTTTGCTGATTAAAAATACGCGTGCCTATCAAATCTGCAGGCAATAAATCGGGGGTAAATTGAATACGGCTGAAGGTGCCACGCAGGGTTTTGGCGAGGGTGTTGACCGTCAAAGTTTTGGCCAAACCCGGGACGCCTTCAATCAGCAAATGGCCTTGCGCCAAGAGTGCGATCAGCACGCGCTCCAAAAAAGCGTCTTGCCCCACCACCACACGCTTGACTTCGTACATGACGCGCTGCATCAGAGCAGCCGCTTCGGCGGGTGCTTGATCGGTAGGGTTTAAATGACCTTGCCGCCATGCTTCGTTTGATTGGGCCATCTTGTCTCCTGCGAAAGATTAAAAGGGTGGAAGTCCCACGGCCGAACCAGCACTTTCAATGGTGGTGGCAAAGCCGATGCCTATGAATGTTCTGTCGGACGTGGGGTTCAAAATGGCGGTCACAATGCCGACCACTTCGCCCGACATGTTGATCAGCGGGCCACCCGAATTACCGGGGTTGGCCGCCGCATCGAACTGGATCAAGCCCGACAGCTGCTGGTTGCCATCCGGCGATCGGAACTGGCGGTTCAGACCCGAGACCACGCCCGAAGACACCGAAGGCCCAATCCCAAAAGGAAAGCCTACGGCCACCACGCCGTCGCCCGGCAGCAGTTGTTGACTCGAGCCCAAAATGGCGGGCTCCAAGTCGTCAGGTATTTTTTGGGGTTTGAGCACCGCCAGGTCTTTTTCGGGTTGCACCGCGATCACTCGGGCTTCAGCATGGGAGCCGTCGAAAAAAGTGACTTTCAGCTTCACAGCGCCCGAAATCACATGAAAATTGGTCAAGATAGTGCCGTCGTCTTTGATCACGACGCCTGTGCCCACGCCACTTTCTTTGTCCACGTCCTTGTTTTGGGGGTCGGTGACGTAAGCTTGCACCAGGACGACCGCACCTTGAACAGACGCCGCCGCCTTGGCGCTGGCTGAGGGCAGCTCTTTGGTTTGCAAGGTATGCAAAACCGCAGCATCTATGTCTTTTTGGGTCACTGCAGGTCGCTGAGACAAAAAGGACTGGCTGAGGCCAATGCCCAATAAACTGACCAAAACGCCCAACATGAAGACGGCGATGAAATCCCAGCGCCATGGCTTTTGAAAAAACCGAGGTGAGCGTGTCGCATCCACAACACGCTCGACAGATGAAGGCTTGCCGTCAGCGCTGGTTTCGATTGCGACAGGCGCAACAAAACTCGGTCCCACTGGGCGCGGGCTCTTGCTGAAAACCACTTCTCGCTTCATGAATAAACCATAACACAGGCTTCAATGGTAAATTGTCAGGGCCTGCCATAAACCTTCTGGTCATGCATTTTCTACAACCTCTCATGCTGTGGTCCCTCCTGCTCCTGCCTTTGACAGTGGCGGGTTACATCTGGTTGTTACGCCGAAAGCGCAAGGAAACGCTTGTGTTTTCAACTGTCTCTTGGATCATTCAAAACATGGGCACGCCCTCTCCTTGGCGGCGCCACGTCCCCCCTGTATTGTTAGGCTGCGCTCTGGCTGTGTTGCTCCTGGCCAGCGCCAGGCCCATGGCCAGGGTCACCTTGCCAGCCGACTACATGACACTCATCATGGCCATGGACGTCTCACGCAGTATGTTGGCGGAAGACGTAGAGCCCAGCCGCATCAAAGCCGCCCAAAAAGCGGCACGTGAGTTTCTACAAAATTTGCCTGCCAACGTCCGGGTAGGCATTGTCTCTTTTGCGGGCAACGCCCAAGTGGTCCAACATGTCACCAACCAGCGAGACGAGTTGGTGGCCGCCATCGATCGTTTTCAGTTGCAGCGAGGTACCGCCACGGGCAGTGGCTTGCTCTTGGCCTTGGCCACCTTAAGGCCCGAAGCCGAGATCGATTTGGAGTCGGTCTTGTACAACCCGAACCCCTACGGGTACAACGAAAGTGGCAGTGCATCAACGGCGGCACGCAGTTTGGATGCCAAACCTGCTGCCAAAGAGCGCCCACCTGAACTGCCTGGCTCGTACAAAGGTGGTGCCATCGTTTTACTCTCAGACGGTCGACGAACGACAGGGCCAGACCCCTTGGTGGCCGCCAAGAAAGCCGCTGGCTTGGGCGTGCGCGTGTACACCGTGGGTTTTGGCACGCCCAATGGTTTCATTCCGGGTTACGAGGGGTATTCCTTTTTCACGCAAGTGGACGAAGAGGCTCTGAAAGGCGTGGCCAAGATCACAGAAGCCGATTACTTCAAAGCCGGCTCTGCGGACGATTTGAAACAGGTGTACCAACACCTGTCAACGCAATTTACGCTCGAGAAGCGCGACACCGAAATCACGGCTTTGCTGGCGGGTTTGGCTTTGTTGCTGATTCTTTCTGCATTGGGTCTGTCTGCTTACTGGTTCAGAATCGGACCGCAACAGGGTTTCAACACTTTCCAAGTCGGCAGTATCCAGCCGCCAAAACCTTAAACAGGCCAAACCACGCCGTTGTCGTTCAAGATCGCATCAAGCGGCTGATCGTGGGCTTCGGGTTCCAGGTCGTCCACATAGCCATGGGTAAATCCGAGCCCGACCGTGTAAGGCTTGGGCTGCAACGTGGCCAATGTGCGGTCATAAAAGCCACCCCCATAACCCAAGCGGTAGCCGCCCGCGCCATAGCCCACGCAAGGCACAAACAGCAGGGTCGGCACGACCACTTCGGTGTCCTTGGGTTTGGGGATGCCGTAGGCATCTTCTTCCATCGGACAGCCGGGGTACCAGGCATGGAAGACCATGGTCTTGTGTTCTTTGCTGACCACCGGCAAACCAATGCGCAATCGCTGAGCCACACCTTGCAGCTCGCCATCTTCTTTCCAGCGGTGCAGGGCGGGCAAGGGGTCGAATTCACCTTTGATCGGCCAGTAAGCACCGATCACGGCGTCGGTGCGACCGACCAGCCAGATGCGCATGATGCGTTGCAAGGCATCTGTGCGCGCTTGGCGATCAGGCAAATGTTGCCGAGCTTGAAGCAACTCGGCCCGAAGTCGTTTTTTAGCGTCTGATTTGTCCATAATCTACCTATGCAATTGACTCAGATTCTGACACCGCTGGCCGCAATGGCCATGACCATGGTCTGTTGGCTGCCTGTCGCGGCCCAAACCAAGACCGATGACGGCCTGATTTTGGAGATGCACCAAGCCTTTCGCAGCAACGACAAAGCCCGCTTGAGCCGCCTGCTGCCACAGTCCCGAGAGCATGTGATGGCCCCTTGGGCGGCTTTTTGGGAGCTTCGGGCCAGGCTGGACACGGCCAGCACCACAGACATTCAGGAATTTTTAGCCCGCTACGCCGGCACCTACCAAGAAGACCGGTTGCGCCTGGAATGGCTTAAGCTGCTGGGCAAGCGCCGTGACTGGGCGGCTTTTGCAGCCGAGTACCCTTCATACCGCATGCGGGACGACAAAGAAGTGCGCTGTTACGCCTTGACAGGCCAAGCCCAGACCCCAGAGGTAGTAGCAGAATTCAAACGCCTTTGGTACGCTCAAAAAGAAGCCGATGACGGCTGCAACTATGCGGCTGAAAAACTGCATACAGCCCGCAAAATTGACGGTCTGGACCTGTGGCGCAAGGCCCGCTTGGCCATGGAGGTCAGCCGCCCGCGTGCGGCCCAATTGGCCGTCGAAATTGAAGCCAAGGACGTGGCCGGGCAAGTGTTGTTGATTCAAGCTGACCCGGTCAAATACCTGGACAAGCGCATCATGGCCATCACCACCAAGCGCAAAGAGTTGGCCATTCTGGCTTTGATCCGAATTGCAGCGTCCAACCCCGATCAGGCGGCCGAAGAGCTGCAAAAACGTTGGGGTCTGCTGCTGAGCGCAGAAGAGCGCAACTGGACCTGGGGGGCCATTGGCAAACAAGCCGCCTTCAAATTACAAGACAACGCCAACGGCTACTTTGCCAAAGTCACCCGTGATGCCGATTTGAATGACGACATGCTCGGTTGGAAGGCCCGCGCTGCAATGCGTCAAGGCCACTGGAAAGCCGTGTCCAGCGCCATCGACGCCATGCAAGACAGTGCCAACGACCCGACTTGGATTTATTGGCGCGCCAAAGCCACTTTGGCGATCAACCCCACAGAAGCACAGCGCAACCTGGCGCTGCAGTCGCTGCGGGGCATCGCCAGCAACAAGGGGTTTTATGAGCAACTTGCCCTCGAAGACTTGGGCCAAAACATCACCTTGCCCGCCAAGCCCATAGCCTTGAGCAGCACTGAAAAAGCCAGCGCCAGCGCCAACCCTGGCTTGCAGCGCGCCTTGTACGCCATCCAAATGGGTTTGCGCGCAGAGGGCAACCGGGAATGGAACTACACCACCAATCTGCACCTGTCCGGCGGTATGTCTGACAGGGAACTGTTGGCCGCCGCCGATCTGGCTTGCCAGCGCCAAGTATGGGACCGCTGCATCAACACCAGTGAGCGCACCAAAATGGCATTCGATGTGGATCAACGCTTTCCGATGCCTTTGCGTGAAACGGTTTTGCGCAAAACCAATGCGTTGGACTTGGACCCCGCCTTCGTCTACGGTTTGATTCGGCAGGAAAGCCGTTTCGTGACCGACGCCCGATCGGGTGTGGGCGCTGCAGGCCTGATGCAGGTCATGCCGACAACCGCACGGTGGACGGCCAAAAAAATAGGCCTTTCAGGTTTTACGGTGGAGCAACTGAACGACCATGAAGTGAACATCGCCATAGGCTCAGGCTACCTCAAACTGGTGCTCGACGATTTTGGCGGCTCCCTGCCCATGGCCGCAGCTGCCTACAACGCCGGGCCCGGCAGGCCGCGCAATTGGCGCAATGGCCCGTTGTTGGAAGGTGCCATTTGGGCTGAGAACATTCCGTTTCTGGAAACCCGCGATTACGTCAAAAAAGTGCTGTCCAACACCACCAACTACGCGGCCTTGTTGACGGGGCAAGCCCAGTCCCTCAAGGCCCGGTTGGGCTCGGTGGGTCCTAAAGCCGCCAATGCGGTTGAGGCCTTTCCTGATTTGCCTTGACTCTTACTTCTGGGCTCAGGCCAAACGGTTCAAGGCTTCGTCCAAGTTGCGTGAAATTGTGTCTTCGATCTGTTTTTTGTAGGCTCGAAGCAAAAAACCCAAACGGATCTGCATGTCGAAGTGGGTGGCATCGACCCGCAAAACGCCTTGGGCTCCGGTGCGCTCGAAAGTGACGGTGTCCTGCCCCGCCAAAGAGCTGTGGCTGCACTGCATGCCCCAGTCATTTTGGGCCTGTGCTAGCCATTCTTGAGCCAAGCACTGCGCGCGGGCCAAGTCGAGGCCGTGGGGCCTGTGGATCTCGATGTCAGCCATGTCGGGCCACCTGAACGGCACAGTCGTAAAACACAGGAGCGCGGCCTATGTCGGTCAAATGCTGGCTGGTCAGCTCGTTGACGTTGGTACCGTTGAGCCCGAATTTACGCCACCAAATACCCATCCCGTGCACCACCCCGGGTCGGGCACGGCGCGAGATCTCGACTTTGCAATGGTATTCGCCCCGGTCATTGAACACTTTGACCACATCACCGCTTGAAATCCCGCGTATCAGCGCGTCATCGGCATGCATTTCAAGAACAGGTTCAACCTCGATCGCCCGCAAACTGGTCACATTCACGAAACTGGAATTCAAAAAATGGCGCGCTGGCGGCGAGATCATGGCCAATGGGAATCTGTCCGTCTTCACGGGCACTTCATAGTTGGCGATATGGTCGGGCAAGCCGTCTTGGCCCATGGCCGCTAGCCGGGGGCTGAAAAATTCGCAGCGTCCCGAGGGGGTAGGAAAGCCGCCTTGTGCAAAAGGCGCATCGGGCAAAGGCAAGGCCACAAATCCGTGCTGCAAAAGCTGCGCAAACCGCTGTTCATCTCCGAGTGCGGTGCGGCACAGCGTGAGATCGTCATCGGCAAAACAAGGTTCGTCAAAACCCATGTACCCGGCCAAAGCCCTGAAGATGTCGGTGTTGGTGCGGGCCTGGCCCAAGGGTGCGATGGCCGGTTGGTTGAGCAAGATATCGGTGTGGCCGTAACTGGTGTGCAGGTCCCAATGCTCCAACTGGGTGGTGGCGGGCAAAATGTAGTCGGCGTAATCGGCGGTATCGGTCTGAAAATGCTCCAACACCACCGTCAGCAAGTCTTCACGTGCAAAGCCATGCACTACTTTGCCCGACTCGGGGGCCACGGCCACGGGGTTGCTGTTGTACACCACCAAAGCTTGTATCGCGGGGCCAAAAGCGGCGGAAGCCGGGCGCAACAAATCATCCCCAATGGTGCTCATGTTGATGGTGCGAGGCCGCCTATTGCCCAATAAATCCGGCCGCTGTAAAGCGGCCTTGTGCATCGCAAAATGACCCGAGCTGCTCAGCAACAAACCGCCAGCACGGTGGCGCCAAGCCCCAGTCAGAGCGGGCAAACAGGCGATGGCGCGCACCGCATTCCCCCCACCCCGCACGCGCTGCATGCCGTAATTCAATCGAATGGCCGCGGGTTGCGTGGTGCCCCAGTCGCGTGCCAAGTCAGTGATTTGAACGGCTTCAATGCCGCAGACCTGCGCGGCCCGCTCAGGGGGCCATTGCAAGGCCCGCTCACGCAAGGCGTCCCAGCCAGAAGTGTGCTGTTCAATGTAGTCGTTATCGAGCCAGTCATGGACAATCAATTCATGCACCAGGGCCAAAGCCAGCGCGGCATCGGTGCCGGGCCGGATCGCCAAATGCACATGGCATTTGTCGGCGGTTTCGGTTTTGCGCGGATCAATGCAAACCAACTTGGCCCCTTGCCGCTTGGCCTCTTGGGCCAGTCGCCAGAAATGCAGATTACTGCCGATTGAATTGCTGCCCCAGATCAAAATCAATTTCGATTCAGCAAAAAATGCCAGCTTCATGCCCACCTTGCCGCCCAAGGTGTAATTGAGCGCCTCTCCGCCCGCCGAGGCGCATATGGTGCGGTCCAACAGGGATGCGCCGAGCCGGTGAAAAAACCGCGCCGCCATGCCTTCGCCCTGCACCTGGCCCATGGTGCCGGCATAGCTGTAGGGGACCACCGCTTCGGGGTTATGGGCTGCGATCGCTTGCAGGCGGTGGGCAATGTCCCGTAGCGCTTGGTCCCAACTGACGGGCTCAAATTGGCCCGAGCCTTTGGGGCCCACCCGCTTGAGAGGGGTCAACAAGCGCTGCGGGTGGTAAGTGCGCTCGGGGTAGCGGGCGACTTTGGTGCATAAAACGCCATCGGTCGCCTGGTGCGCAGGATTGCCTTGCACTTGGGTGGCCCGGCCGTCCTTCACGGTGGTCAGCAACGCGCAGGTATCAGGGCAGTCGTGCGGACAAGCGCCGCGCACCAAAGCGGTTGATGAGGACGATGAAACGGTTTTTGCCATGACTTCAGTAGCGAGTTTTGAGCCGGCCCGCCATGCATTGCCCCACCACCGCGTCGCCACGCTGCCAGCAGGGGCTGGCCGCTTGAAGGTCGCGGCGAGGAAGGCCATTCATGCCGATCCGGGCCACATGGGTGTCAAAGTGTTGCACACCTTGTTTGTCGAGCGTCAGGCGCAGCACCCAGCCATGGCGCTGGTTGTCGTTGTCGGTTTCTTTCATCACAAAATTGCCCACGCTGTAAATGATGGGCTTACCTTGGTAATGCTCAATGTCTTGCGTCACATGCGGGTGTCCGCCAATGACCGCATCAGCCCCGGCATCGATCATTTTGCGGGCCAACTGGCGCTGACGGGCATTGGCCTTCAACTCGTTTTCCCAGCCCCAATGCATGAACGGGATCACCAGGTCCACCCCCTGCATACGGCGGGCGCGACGGATGTCGTCGACCACCTGCTCGTCTTCGCTCCAAGCAACGCCAGGGGTGTCGTGACCGGCTTCAAAACTGCGCGGCAAAAATTCGTTGTAGCTCAAGATGGCGATGCGCAAACCCCGGCGCTCCACGATCCAGGGCGCATGCGCTTGGCTGAGGTTCAAGCCGCCGCCGGCCTGCGCAAGGCCTGCCTGCGCAAGCAAGCCCAGCATTTGGGCAAAGGCCTCCCGACCAAAGTCGCCAGAATGGTTGTTGGCCAGGGTCACCCCGTCCAAGTGCCTGCGCAACACTGGCAATACGCGGGGATGCGCGCGGAAGGTGTAATTTTTGCTGCCCGCTGAGCCCACAGTGGCGACCACACACTCCAGGTTAGCCAACCGCACATCGGCACTTGCAAACAAACCCGCAAAGTCAGCGAACGGATCGCCGCCTTGGGCAATCAAATCGCCTGCTTCGTCATCTAAGGTGGTGTCGCCGGCAAACACCAGGCTCACAGCCGTTGCAGGCTGCGGGATTGGCTGGCCCACCAAACTGCTGCTCCCGAGCCACAAAGCGATGCACAACAGCCAGCGCTTCACGGGGGACCTCCGACCCATTCGCAGGTATAGCTGAGTTCCCGCTCCAAGGGGCCAGCATACAAGTAATGCTGTCCTGTCATGTTGCCCGCGTGAAAAGGCGGCAGGTATTTGGCTTGGTGAATCAGCCGCGCTTGGTCAGATGCCATCTCATAAGCGTAAATCAACACCCGCTCGGTCTGAGCGGCGGTGCCCACCACAACGGGTTTGAATCGAAAGCGCCCCCCAATATCCACAGAAGGCACCGGATAAGGGTCAATCACGGGATCGGCCGCCACGGTTTGGGTAGTGCCAGCGTAGGTGACTTGGCACTGCAAGAAAGCGCCCGCTGCGCTGCGGGCGCACGTGGCGCCAAGTAATAAGCAGACTGCAGCACTTTGAAAGAGCAGGGAGATCACTGGGGTCATTTTTTGCATTGTGCAGCATGCATTGGGGTTAGACCTGTCTAAAGGGGGATAGCAAGAAAACGCAAGTCCCGCTAAACTCTTGTTTTATGAAACTCAATGACTCCATCCTCGCCGACGCGGCCGGTATTGCCGCTATTCGAAAAGACATTCACGCCCACCCCGAACTGTGCTTTAAGGAAGTGCGCACGGCCGACGTGGTTGCCAAACAATTGACCGATTGGGGCATCCCGATTCACCGCGGCATGGGCACCACCGGCGTGGTGGGCATCATCCACGGGCGCGATGGCGGCGCTTGCGGCCGGGGCATTGGCCTGCGGGCCGACATTGACGCTTTGCCGATGCAAGAATTTAATACCTTTGCCCACGCCAGCAGCTACCCTGGCAAGATGCACGCTTGCGGCCACGATGGCCACACGGCCATGTTGTTAGCGGCGGCCAAACACCTGGCCAAACACCGTGACTTTGATGGCACGATTTATGCCATTTTCCAACCCGCCGAAGAAGGCGGTGGTGGTGCCCGTGAAATGATTAAGGACGGGTTGTTCGAGCAGTTCAAGATGGAGTCCGTGTTTGGTATGCACAACTGGCCTGGCGGTTCAGTAGGCAGCTTTGCGGTCAGTGCCGGCCCGGTCATGGCCTCGAGCAATGAGTTCAAAATCACGATCCGCGGCAAGGGCGGTCATGCCGCCATGCCGCACACCGGCGTGGACCCGGTACCGGTGGCCTGCCAAATGGTGCAAGGCTTTCAGACCATCATCACCCGCAACAAAAAA
>Ga0114959_10002424_pt1 | contig 15347 bp, 20 predicted proteins | sample C_130625_EF_Meta_FD_87317 | JGI IMG/M metagenome (GOLD analysis project Ga0114959, IMG submission 87317) | Freshwater microbial communities from Lake Croche, Canada to study carbon cycling - C_130625_EF_MetaG | ecosystem: Environmental > Aquatic > Freshwater > Lake | place: Lake Croche, Canada...
TACGGCTTCTTCACTGTTATTATTATCGTTATTATTGTTATTATTGTTATTATTATTGTTATTATTCATTGGTGATCCTCTGCCTCTATTGTCACCACCAGCACCTCCACCTCCACCACCACCTCCACCACCTCCACCACCACCTCCACCTCCACCTCCAGCCTTAAGAGCCTCAAATACTTGTCTAGCAATTTCTTCTCGTTGTAAAGGATCTATCGCAGCAGGAGCAGCAGCAACAGCCACACCAATTTCTGGACCCGGAACAGCAGGCTGAATAGGAGCATTTACAGCAAGTTCAAGGCCCGGACCATTAAATAAATGTGCTACACCATGACCACCCAAATTCATTGGTTCAGAATACGAACAAACTTTAGCCTGTCCCATTAATATACATTGGGAGCAAGGTCTTCCTTTATTACATAATATTTCTTGATGCCGTGCCTTACATTGATTGCATGACATTCCTTACTTTATATTTCTATTTTTTTTGCTTCTTCTCCGGTTTTTTCTATTCTTCCGCGTCCGGCTGTTTTCACCTAATCCCCTTATCCAAGGCGGTAAAGGAATTTCCGGAACATCTCTATCTAATTCATCAAGCCTTGACGGAAATTCTTCAGGTGATGAGTATACATAAGGAGGCAGTACAGGAGGTCCTAAAAATGCCGTATAATATCTATGAATTCTTCTTTTATTAGCTGGATCTCTTAAATATGCTATAATTGCGGGCCAATTATTTTCATATTGGGATTTCCAAATAGAATCCGCAGAAGGACAACGACTTTCTGTCAGTCTAAGATGCTCTTGTATTATTGGCTTAAGTTGTCCACCATCAATAAATGCCTCGTGCCCTGTACTAGCAACTATTTTTAACATTAAATATGTATTACATGCTCTTGGGTCATCGGGTCTAGGAGCAAAAGCAGAAGGCGCAGCACTTGATCCACCTCCACCTCCACCTCCACCTCCACCTCCTAAGGGACCACCAGCAAGAAATGCGTAAGGGTTGCTACCTGCTAAGGGATCAGAAGGAGCCTCCTCCATATTGCCACCTCTTTCATTATTGAAGGCTCCAAGTGTAAGAGCACCTCCACTTGCTCCACCTCCTCCAAAACCAGTATTCATAGCATACGCACTTGCTTCATTCCCTCCACTTGCTGCGCTACCACCTCCCGATTTTCCACACCCAGCAACAGGACATTTTTGACCCTTCTTATGAATATGTCCCGTACTCATCTCTATTTTCCCCATATAAATAAATTTCCACAGTAATAAAAAGATATGCCTGAGTTCATTGCGTGGAATGTTAATTCTCTAAAAAACATTGTCAGAAATAATAATTTTCACACATTCGTCAAAAAGGAAAGCCCAACTATCCTCGGCCTCGGGGAAACAAAATTAAATGGGTCTCCAAAAGAAGAAGAGTTTCTCCAAACTTTAGACGCAGAATTCCCCGAGTATCCTTACAAGTTTTATAACACTAGTAGGGTTAGAAAAGGATATGCTGGAACCGCAATTTGGTCCAAAGTAGAACCTATTTCAGTTCAATATGATACACATCCCAAAACGCATGAACATAGCCAAGAGGGCCGCGTTATAACCCTAGAGTTCCCCAAATACTATGTAGTCCATGTCTATACGCCAAACGCAGGACAAGACCTCAAAAGACTCCAGTATAGAACAGATAACTGGGACCCCGATTTTCACCGCTTCATCACTAAGTTAGAAAAGAAGAAACCTGTAATTCTCGGAGGTGACCTCAATGTCGCCCACCAGGATATTGATATCTTCAAGCCTGAAACACATCATCAGTCTGCTGGATTCACAGATGATGAACGTGCCAACTTTGCCGTTTTGTTAGAAGATATGGTGGACACTTTTCGCCTCAAAAATCCACAGGCAACAGATGCGTATACATATTGGACGTATCTCTTCAAAGCCCGACACTTTAACAAGGGATGGCGTATTGATTACTGGCTGGTCTCTAAGTCTCTAGCAAAAAAAGTCAAGGAGGCTATTATCTTCAAGGAACAGATGGGCTCGGATCATTGTCCTGTAGGCCTAGTTCTTTAGCAACATCATAGTAATTCACATAAATCATATTTTTTTCATGAGGCAGTTGTAACAGAGCCTTCCCCAGATACTGGCGGATAATACTATCATATTTATCTGTCGCATGCGGAATTTTTCTATCAATGATATCAGTATATTCAATAAAATAAATGAAAAAATCCTTATCGTTTACGGCATAAAATACATAATACGGATGCTTGTACATAATGAACCGTCCGAAAGCAGCAACTCGGTCATCACCAACACGATATTTGAAACTCCATGTTTCGCCCAACTTGTCACCGGACATTTTATCTATGTGACACTAATAGAGAATGCTTAAATCGGGATCCAGATCCAGATCCAGATCCAGATCCAGATCAAGATCAAGATCAAGATTAGATTTACCCAACTGGCTTACAAAGAAGAATTCCCGCAACTGGGCTACTATTGAAGAGGAAGAAGACCCCAACTCATTCAAGCCTAAGTCTCGGTCACGCAGTCATCTCATTGAGCCCAAAAATGCTACAGCAGCAGCAAAAGCATTCGGTAAGGGAGATGTTCCTCTTGCTAAACCCGCAAAATGTTCTAAGGGATCAACATGTAATGACCCTAACTGCGTACTCTTTCACGGGCCCAAGGAATGTAATTATGCCGCTGGAAAACACGTAAATACGAGAAAGTGGCTACCTGGCGGTAAACCCAATCCGCGGAAGGGCAAGCCAATGTTATGTAATAAGGGAAGCCGCTGTAATTTTAATCATCGGAATATAACGCTCCGTGCTTCAACGGCCAAGAAGGCACATGAAAAGGCTCTTTTGGAAAATACTCCTGTTCTTCATTCTGAGGCAGACTTAGTGGCTGCGTATCCTAGGTTAGATTTACTAGCAGGTGATTCGTGGTCAACAAAAGAAATGACAACTCTAGATAAGGCGTGTTTCATGCGTAGTCTGAAGAAGAGCCCACTGGAGTACGAAGTCCACCGGGATTTCATCGAGATTCATTTTAAAAATTGAAACACACCGGCTGCTAGAAAAAAGCGTAGTGAAAATGGCATCAATTGTTAAGACCCGCGACTATAAGACATTTGAAATTAATGGGCAGCAGGTGCCCTATGCGACTCTAGACCGCGTTTTTCCGAATGACACTGTTGTGGCATCTTCTGGAAAGTGGAATATGGTTAAGAGGGATAAGCATCCGCCACTCGTTGGTACACTGGACTGTCTGAATAAGACGCGGTACGGTTTTACCGCCAAGAATGTCCCCATTTATCTCTTTAATCCCTTGAATAAGGCCTATCCGCCCTTTCGTGTCGGCTCAACGATTGAACCAACACAAAATTATCTTGTCGTAATTCAGCATGAAACTTGGGAGCTTGGTCAGTCTATGCCTCGTGGATCTCTTGTTCAGAATCTCGGGCCAGTTGGAGACTTTGAAGCAGAAGCCGCAGCCCTCTACTGGCTCTATTCGCCGTGGTCCGGCTATACCAAGAAGACCTCCGAGTTTACACCCCCTGAGATTGACGTGACAGATCGGACTGAAATCCGTCCTGACTGGGGCTGGCAGACATTTAACGTAGATCCCGAAGGCTGTGTTGATATTGATGATTGTTTCTCGTATGTATGGGATGAGTACGGTGTTACAGCACAGTGTGCCATTACAATTGCTGATGTAGCGGCCCTAGTTGAGGAGAATTCGCCGATTGATCTACTTGCTAGAAAGGCGGGTCAGTCACTCTATCAGGATGGCCAAAAGCCTAGGCATATGTTTCCCTCCACTGTTGCGGAGGATTACGGATCACTTTCTCCCGGCGACCTCCGTCTTGGTATTACCCTCTTCTTTGATTATGACCGCCAGACAAACTTCATTGACAATATTCATTTCAAGGAGACGACTATCATTAACCAGAAGCAGTACACCTATGAGTCCATTAAGGGATCTGAACATGAGACTTTGCTCAAGCTTTTGTGCAAGAAGTTGACGCCCACCGCCACAGATCTAGATGACCCTCATGACTGGATTGCGGCCCTTATGATCTTCTATAACACGCAGTTTGCCCATTATATTTGGAGCTCTGCTGGAGGTATTCTCCGAGCCCACAGTGGCCCTGATATCCAGCGGCAGCAGATGCTAGAAGCCATTGATCCCGCCCTCAAGTTTCTAGCAATGTCTTCTGCGAAGTATGTTCCGACTACAGAGAAGGAGCCCACACATTATGGACTTGACACGGAGGTTTATACGCACGCTTCGTCCCCACTCCGCCGTTATGCGGATCTCCACAATCAGCGGGTTTTCAAGGAAATCTACCATGGCACAGAGGAGCGTTCAGCAAATCCGGATCTGCTGGAAACCCTCAATCAGAAGGCGAAGGATGCCAAGAAGTACGAGCGGGATTACGGCTTTCTACAGGCATTCTATGGGCTTTCTAATAATAACAAGGTCATCGGGGGGCTTGTCCTAAGTCTCAAGCAGAAGGATACTATCATTCAGATTGAGGTTTGGGTTCCAGCTTGGAAGCGAATTATTAAGGTGGATTACAACGGAAGTCTCAATGAGACAAACGATGTGGCCACTGTCACGAGTCGTGATGAGAAGTCTCGTCATACTATCACAATGGGTCAGCATATTGAATTGGCATTCTCCTATGATTCTAGCAAGTCTAAGTGGAAGGAGCGGATGATTTATCGGCTACTTTAAAATTATCCGCTATTATAGAAACATTAAGAATGGGTGCCATTATATCAAAACCGACTAAAGTGACTATCAAAGAACCCAAATTAATGAAAGAATATCTTGAGAAACGTACACCAAAGAAGGAGGAAAAAGTTCTAACTGTTAAATCTACCCAAGAAACCGAAGAACCTAAGAAATAGTTTCTCTATAATAGTCCAGCATATGAAACATTTCTTCCAAATACAAGTACTGCTCTTCTGTAACAGTTACTGACATCGCCGCATCGGGCTTTCCACTGCCAAATTCAAATAATGCGTCGCCAACCTTTACCCATTTATTGCCCATTGGAGACTTATTGAGTTTTAGTTCCAGACGGATAGCATCACCCTTACCTACCTTTAATTTACGAGTTCCATCAGTCACTGTTAGAAACTCGTTCATTAATATATATACTTATTTTTGTTTTAATTGCTGAACGGTATCGTAAAAATTTTGTAATTGTTGAATTTGCTCAGTTGAAATCATAAATAAAGTATCTGCTAAAAGTCTATGTGCATGTAAATATAATGTACGTATAATTTTTTGCCATTCTTGTTCTGCTGTGAAGTTCGTAATATACGTGTGTAACGCAAAAGCGTCAGGGCGATTCACATGTACATATTGCTTACCATCTGTTATTGATAGAAATTCATCCATCTCCTCTACTTACGGTGCTTACGATTTTTGCGGGTTCTGCCCGCAGCCGCAGCCGCAGCCGTAGCATTTACAGGATTATTATTAGCTAGAACAATAGGAGCTACAGAATTGGATTTCTTACCAGCCTCCTTATTATACAAATTTTGAGCATTCGCTACTTGTTTGGCATAATTTTGATATTGACCGAGCGAAATCTGTGCCTTTACGTTTGCTTTATTTGCGGCAACCTTATTTGCAGCAGCAGCAGTTGCGGCACGCGTTGCCGCTGCGGCCTTAACTGCATTTGCTGCCTTTTGATTCGTATTTTTAACTGTACCAGCCTGTGTCATCTGCGTTATTTTAAAATTAAGAGCACCCTTTGTTCTCGCAAGTGATGCCGCCACCGCCGCCGCATTTGCTGTTACCTTCGCAGCTGCGGCTGCCGTTGCGGCTTCTTCCGCAGCCTTATTTGTGGCCACCTTTTGTGCCGCTAGGTTTGCGTTAGCCTGAATAACCGCTGAAGATGAACCTGTGCCTGACAAAGCTCTACGATTTGCCGCCATTTTGTTAGCAAATGACATTGCCGGTGCCTTAACAGTTGTATTCTTTTTCTTAAACATACTGAACATTTCTTTAATACTATATAAACATATTTTAAAGCCGGAGGCACTGATAAATTCCATCAAAGATATATTGATTAATCTCATCCGTTGAAATTGTTGAATAGCGGTAAATAATTGTTCGGAAAAAGAAATATTCATACGCACCGAGTAAACCAACAAAGCAAAAATGCTCCATTAAGAGTTTCGTCCATCGCACTTGTACTTTTCCAAGATAGGCGATCACAGCCATTAAGCAAAATAAAAACGCACAAAATACGGAATAAAGTATAGAAATATTTAGAAGTTCGCTATTTCTTACAGTCCGGTCAGATGTTGCTGCTAGACCCCGACTATCTATTACGGATTTATTAGGTCCGTAAGAAATATAGTTTTCCAGCAGCAGATGGGTTGTATTAGACCAGTTACCACATGTCTGAATTAAGGGCGTATAATAAACATCAAATGCGGATTTAATTCCATTATCTTCGCTTTTGCTAACAAAGAAAAAGTAAAAAACCGTTTCAAATGTGGAAATAAAGAAAATATGAAGACTTCCCTTAATCACAAAGACAACCATTCCGTGCCAACAGGGTATAGGAGCGATGGGTTCCACAACAGTAATTTCTTTTGCTGGAATCAAGTCTTCAGTTAGACTAAATGGCTCTAGCACTGGTGTTCCAGGCCGTGCCAAGACATGATATGAATCACTGTATGATGGCGGCCTACGCATCCTCCATAAACTTCTTCTTGACCGTTTAAATTTGACCTGGAAATTCGTGAAGTTTAATAGCCAGTGAAATGATACGGTATGTGGATTTATTTAGCGGACTCGGTGCGTTCCATCAGGCATTCCAGCAGAATCCTTCCTTTCAATGTGTCGCGGCGTGTGATATTGATGAGGGTGCTCGTAAGATTTACGAGGCCAATTTTGGCTTGAAGCCTGCGGGGGATATCCGTGTTCTAGCAGATGCTGCTACGGAAATGCCTGATTTTGAAGTCCTCTGTGCGGGCTTCCCTTGTCAGCCATTCTCAATTGCTGGAAACAAAGAGGGCTTCAAGGATAAGGAGAAAGGTAATCTCTTCTACGACATTCTGAAAATCATTGATGTAAAGAAGCCGCGTATGTGTATCTTGGAAAATGTCAAAAATCTGGAGACGCACGATGAAGGAAAGACTTTTCAGACTATTCGCAGTGAACTCGTGGGCCGTGGCTATCAAGTCACTGCTAGAGTCTTGAACTCAGCAGAATACAGTTCGCCACAGCAGCGTGAACGTATCTTTATCTTTGCTACTCTTAGCCCTTTTGAATTCCCTGCTAATATCGCACGCTACAGAACCGTTGCGTCAATCCTTGACCAGGAACAGCAGGAAAATGAACTAGATGGTAATAAGTACTATGTTATCAAGAAGAAGGGACCCCGTATATCTGTAAAGACGCCGAATTGCGTGTATGATGTTTATTCATTTGAGACAAATAAGGGCGGCAGACAGGGCGAACGCATCTATGATCCTACCGCAGTGGGAATTACAGTCTGTGCGTCTTCAGGTGGACCGGGAGCAAAAACGGGTCTTTATCTTACAGGTCCTAACATAGTCAGGAGACTAAATGTCAAGGAAACACTACAAATGTTTGGCTTTCCAACCACTTATAAGTTTCCGGATATACCAGCAGAAAAGGCCCTCTTCTATCTCGGTAACAGTATTGTAGTAAATGTTCCCGCCTCTTTCATTCCAGCAGTTATCGGCTATTTTAACGCTTAATAAAAAAGGGTGAAATATCAATACCTGTATCGCGTTCATGACGGCTTAACTTAATAAACGGTATTTTTCGTACTTCCTCAGGTTTATCCCGGATACGATTCATTATACATTCGCTTACACCTTTTTTTAAATCGCACTCTTTATTAATTCTAAAGAATGAATCGCCCGAAAATTTGAGAATCATAGGAGGATGGGTCTTCATCCTTTGAAGAACTGCCTGTAGACAGAAATGTTGCGTAAAATACACAGAGTCATTTAGTCCATTTAAATAATAAACATCCAAATTTATACCCTCTTTCAAAATACGATTTCTATATGCTAGAAGACCTTCTTTAATCGCTTGCGTAAATTCCTCATACCATAATCGCATTATCTTAGAGTCACGAGGCACTATAAAAAACCAATTTTCAATATTAAAAGGCACACCCTTTATAGTTATTTTTTTGCCCGCATGATCTGTAAAAAACCCCGTAAAATCACTCTGCTGGTCTACACTTTCTTGCCACAGGTCATTCAATGCGGCTCCACTATTCAAAATAATAGAAGCATCACACCAGCAGCCTCCATGCTTAGATAATAAAAATGCTCTTATCCAATCTGCTTTGTGCTGTGGTATTAATTCGTTATATCCTGCTGGATAATCCCATACTTTAATATATTCATCCAACATATGTTCATTTAGAAAGCGTACATCCCAGCCTTTCAATGCGTCCGTATTATAGGTACGGATTTGCTTAATAAGAGGTGGTACCTCAACTGTATCCCAGTATAACCATATTATCTTCCGCAAGTCGTACACACGATCTGTCATAAATTTTAGTATCCATAAAAAGCAGATAAAAATTATTATTACAGAAAAGACCAAACCCCAGTCCTTCATCCCCTTCTAAATACGCAGATAAAGGCTGTCATTTATCGCAATGTCCCTTAGCAGGGCTTCACCGCAACCCTTCAACTTATCAATCATATCCGTATGCTGGCAGAACGTCGCAATCGCAATGACCTCATTCAGCATATTGTTAAGAGACATCAATGCCTTATAAAGATTTCCCTCATAAATTCCGAACTCCGCACAGACAGCCGATGCTGTTTCCCCCGACAGCCAGCGACTTACAGGCTCTATCCAGAATAGGCTCAATTCCCAAAATCCAGACACAACAGCAACACCGACAGCCTCTTCCTTCTGCTGGAATACTCGTGCTAGATGATCAATTTCCCACAGACAGTGCCGTGCTTTCGCACTAATGGGCATCTTATTCAAAGATGATCCTTCACGCTCTTGCTTCTCCTTCATGAATGCGGCCAAAACGATAATTATATCATGGGCCTCCATTGTGTTGAAATGCCCAGCATCATAGGCTTCTACTAGCAGAACTGGATTACCCTCATTAACCTCTGTTGCTAGAATACCCTTCAGTGTCAAGTTCGCTGCTCCAAGGGTTGTAACATCCGCAACATCCTTCAAGAAGCCCGTATCTCCTAGGAAGCGAATGGTCGCCTCGGGTCCAGCAGTTGTTGCTTCCATGTCCTTGAGGATACCTAGTTCCCGCGTCATAATAGCCTTGGTTGCCACAAAATCATCACACTTTTTCTTTGTTAGAAGCCAAGAGGGACCCGCATGCTTGTTCTTCCATGTCTCTAGGGCGGCCTGTGCCAAACGCTTTGCGGCATTCACAGATGACTTGAACTTTGCCTCCAGTTGCCGTCCCTCCTCCACATCCGCAGCCATCTCATCATTGACGCCGGATGCCCATAGTTCTGCCTGAAGACTTTCTACACGCCGACGCTGACCCTCAGCTTCAGCCATCTGCTGCTTATGCCAAAAGGAATCTTGGGAAATCTTCAGCCAATTCAATGACCCCGATTGAAGCGTTTTCAGCATAAAATCGTAGTGGAAGTCCATACGTGACCGCAGCACAGTTTTTCGTCCTGTCATCATGAGCTTCACAGCACCTGAGCCAACAGGATCTCTGCTTGGCAAATACAAGACCAATCCCTCCTTATCTTTACCACGCCGTCCAGCACGTCCCGCCATCTGAATATATTCATCTGTTGCTAATACACGTAAGCCCCGCTCCGCCTCATCGTACTTCTTCAGGTCCAAGAAGACAACCGTACGAGTAGGCATATTGATGCCCACTGCGAAAGTCTCTGTACAGAACATGACTTTGACTAGCCCTTTTCCGAACAAGACCTCCACAATCTCTTTTAGAATGGGCAGAAGACCGGAATGATGGTACGCTACGCCCCTTTCCAGCAGTGCTACAAGATCATGATACTGCTTGAGTGTTGTGAGAACATCCGAGTACCGATGGAGGTGAAAGTTGATAATATGCTTGATGCTAGCTGTTTCTGCCGGTGTTGTGTAAGAACCCTCCATCTTATGTGCGTGGGTTTCACAGGCGGCTCGGCTAAAGACGAAGAATAGGGCCGGTAAAAGCGACCGTTCACTCAGATAATTCGCCATCGCATTCAGTTCAGCGGTAAACGACTTGGGCCTTTCACCAGCTGCTTGCTTGATAACAGGATCCTCATAGCCTCCTGCTCTGCGTCCAGCCACCTTCTTCTTGTGAGCCTCATAGTCGTCGCAGACCCGCTTCCTGTAATGTAACCAATGATCATAGGAAGCGTCGCGGAAATTCTCCTTCTCGTCCATTACTACAATGGGGTCACTCTTGAAGTCCATAAGCACACAGTGCTTGAGGGGCACAACGCGATGGGTTGTGGGAATAAGCCACATCCGACGCTGCTTCAAGGAACCCAGCCAAGAAGCAAAGGACTCTGCTCCGTCAATTGTGGCCGAAAGCAGAATGAGTTTGACTTCTGCTGGAAGCAAGATCATCGTCTCCTCCCACACCTTGCCACGCTCTTTATTATTAATATAATGGACCTCGTCGAAGATGACTGCGTCCAAACCAGTAAGCGACATTCCAGCAGTAAGTCCTAGAGCCTCCGTTGAAGTACCCTTTTTGTACAGCATGTTCCGCAAGCATTCAGTGGTCATAACAACAACGGCCGCATCGGGCTGGAACTTGATATCGCCTGTTACAATGCCCACTGAAGGGAACATTTCTTTGAGATCATGGAACTTCTGATTTGAAAGCGACTTAATGGGTGTTGTGTAAAACACACGACCACCCTTCCGTAGCGAGTAAGCAATCTGATATTCGCCCACTAGCGTCTTGCCCGAACCAGTCTTCGCAGTCACTAGCACATTCTCCTCCCGATGAATTGCAGTAATAGCATGTTGCTGGAAGTTGTCCAACTCATAAGGATATTTCTGAGCCATTTCCTCGGTAGCAGGATAACCTTCTACCGCTTCGCCAGTCTTAATTACTTTCAAGAATTCCATGCTACAAAAAATATGTTTATGCTACGTTTTCAATTTTTAAAAGTCAGCAAGACCAAGAGAGGTCTTGACTAGCAGACTAATCTTCTTCTTTTCCCGGAAAGTGTTTTCACCGTGGACTATATGAAGAATCGTCTTCTTGGAATCCAGTTGAATCATGGGTTCTGAGAAATTATTAGTAAAGACACGCTCTACGGCACACACTTCCTTGTCGTCATATCTGTGATTTTTCAAATAGGAAGATCTGAATGCCATAGCACAGTTCAGCGTGTGATTATCCCCGTAGGGTCCAGCACAGTATACCGTGTTCTCATCTTGAAAATACATGTAGACTTTGGAACAACCAGCAATCTGTTTTTCGGGTTCTGCTTTAAAAGCGGAAACCACTGTTGAAACGCGTGTGGGAGGATAAAAGTCGTCATCATCCATTATTACAATTACATCACCTCTAGCAAGTGAACAAAGATGATTAAGTTTGTGCCCCATCACTTGTTTTTGTGGGGAATGAATATAGAAGACATTTGGTATCCGATTTGAGAATGCGTCAAAGAAAGCCTGTGTTTTCTTCTGCTCTAACCCTTCGGAATCATCCAGAATCAACCATTCCATCTGATCATGATTATAATGTTGCCGGCGATAGCATTCTAGCAAAGCTGGAATAAAACGGCTGCGATTATACGTTGTTGTAATTACTGAGACTAGCATTTCTTATTAGATATTACACAAATACTTGGGTAAGTTCAAATTTAATTCTTATAAATCAACAGATGGAAGCCATCGCTTCGCTCTATAAATCGGGACTTGGCTCTAACAAATGGGTCCAAATCTGGATTATTACAATGACAGAACTAATCGGAGATTTAAATCTAAAAACCTTTGCGACAACAAATCTTTCATTTCATTTCTATGCTGGAATTCTAATGTATATTATTTTGGCGTTGGAACTAACAGTTGGATTTCAAACTATGGGACTCGGCTGGTTGAATGGAGCATGGGATGGAACATCATCTCTTGTTTCTACTCTTGCTGGGAGGGCTATGGGTGAAAAATTATCAAACCAGCAATATGTTGGTCTTGGTTTAATTGCGGGTGGACTCTATCTTTTGTAATTACCAATATAAATCGTCTTCAGGTGCTTGAGGCGGAGCATCCTTCATATAGATTCCTCCGAGTTTCATGGGGAATTGGAAATTACTAGGAAGAACGGATTCGCCCGGGAAATTATGACTATAATGATATGTTTGCATGTGCGTCCATACAAGAAAGACGCAATAAGCAATCCAATCATTTGCTAGAATTGTAGCTCGGCCATGGGTAATACCTTTCATCTTAATAAATCCATCTGCTAGAATCACATCTTGTAAGTAGGCTATCTCTTTATTCCAACTTTTAGCAGAATCACATAAATTATCAAGAAGACAATTGGAGACTGTACGCCAATTTAAATCGCTGCCGGAAATTTTTGCTTCAAAGATGGTGTCATTCCATATCCGCTGCATTTCAAGAACATCATATTGACATAACATTTTCTTGAGTGCGTGTCCTACAAAAGGTACAAGACGTTTCCTTGAATTGTCACGAATAAATTCCTTCTTAGGATAATCTGCTGGAAGACTGTAATCTAGCAGATCATGAATTAGAATTTCACATTTTTGGCAATGGATAGGTGTAGGCATTTTCCTAGCAATATATAAGTTTATAAGTATTTCAATTTTAATTATGTCTATATTGTAGGAATGGTATTGAACACTTGGATAATGTATTTTTTATTCGCACTTGCGTTAGTTGGTTTGTTCCGAACATTAATGTATTCTTTATACGAAGTATACTGGTATAGTAAAGGCTATAAATGTATAGAATGGCAGGATAGACTAATAGGTTTTGGAAGACGGTGTACTAAATGGATTGAATAAAATTGTCTTATTTTTATGGCAATAAAAATTGAAACCCGCGGTAAAACATAAAAAAGCAGGCTAAAATGACAGACACTAACTGGCAGTTCATCAAGGTGAATGAAATGACATATCTCTGGGATCCGAATACAGGTGCTCTGTATGATAATATTAATCTCTTTCCATCGGGATATCTATATCGCGATGGAAAAAAGACATTCAGCAAGCAGCCGCCGCCGCTCGTTTCTACAATGAACGACCCAGAAATCAAGGCGTATATGAAGAATCCGACCAAGCCAAAGAAGGATGGTATGGACTGGGCCGCGTACTGGCAGAAGCGACGAGAGAAGGAAGCAGCAGAGGGAAAGCCGCAGGGTTGGAAGCCGGTAAAGGATAAGAAGGAGAAGGAAAAGGAGAAGACAAAGGGTATGGCTGCTATTACCAAGAAGATGACAACAATTCACCTTTAAGAGTAGAGATGTTCACTCCCTTCAAGTATTTTGCCGGTCTGTCAAAAACACAAAAGAAGGAAAAACTTAAGGAAATGAAAAAATTCGGTTCACTATCCCACAAAGATCCGCGGGCATATATTGGATTTAAGACTGATACCTATGTGAAGTCAAAGCCTTCTTCTTACACACAACGTTTCAAAGCAAAGTTCCCCAAAGCCCTGTCCCTCAAGCAGAAAGCCGAAGCAACAGGTGTTCCCTTACACATTATCAAAAAGGTGTATAATCGCGGAATGGCAGCCTGGCGTACAGGTCATAGGCCTGGAGCTACACAGCAGCAATGGGGCTATGCTAGAGTCCATTCTTTTTTACTAAAAGGAAAGACATATAGAACAACAAATTCAGATTTAGCCAAGTCTCCGGAAGCTCGTGGTTGGTTTCACCATCGGTGACCGCAATGCGAATTATGTCCGCCGGGACAGTAGTCCTCCTGCTTGAAGCCCGGTTCATTCTTACAGCACGACGCATCATGATTTTCACGTGCTCCCGGAATTTTTTCTCCTGTGGCCGCGTCAATGTACTGTCCACAGAACTTTTTTCCACATTGCCAGCACCAAGGTTTCCCGCAACCCGCACCAATAACAAATTTTCCCTTTGTGGCTAATCCGCAAGCGAAAATATAGTTACAAGCAGCATCCTTAAGAGCCCAACGCTGACACCAAGGACATTGCTTAGCATCCGAAGCAGAAGCCATCCCTAAAACCCCCCGACAAATTAGAGGCGATGGATGAACTCAAGAAGACCGGCTTATCTCTAGCACTTGTATATGGTATTCACTACGTCTCAACGCAACTTTATGGCAATGTCTGCGTTCCGGCGGGCTTCCATGGTGTCCTATCAGGCATTTTCACAACAGCGTCACCCTGGTGCCATCTCATCTTGAATACAATGGCGATGACTGAGACGTCATATGGCACGATGGTTGTCACAGGCGTAACGCGTTTGATTGTCGGATCGGTCATGGGCCGAACAGAGCAAAAGCCAAAGCAGGAAAAAGATGAAGAGAAAGTAGAGTAATGGGTAATAATAAGCCGGTTAAGCTTCTACCTATCAAACCCTTTGTCCCACCTCCAGAATCACCAAATCGCCCAGTTCAACCACCAAAAAAGAAGGCAACGCCCCAATCTGCTAAATCTACGGGTTCACGATATTCGGAAGCATTTGAAATTCCAGATGACTTGCTAAAACCAAATATTGAAGCAAATGGTCTTAAAATGAATGTAGGCGGCGGTTCTTACGCATATCAAGCACCCGAAGCACTTGGTGTTGTGAGAAGAAGTACAATAAATGAGAATATTAGACGAAGTGCACAAGCAGCAAGGGCAAAAATTATTTTTGATCCTAAAACATATAGCCCTTGGAAAAAAGATGAACCTGAACTTCGTTCACGACTTGCTGAACTAAGTCGTATTGCTGCTGGCGGTGCTCCTCCTTCTCCTGCTCCTGCTCTAGCACCTCTGAATTTAATACCGCTGCCGCCCCCTGCTCCTATAAAAGCCCCCGCACCTAATACACGAAAACGCAAACGTAATAATAATCAAAAAGCAAATGAAAATAATAGAAAAAGACGAAGCAAGAGTCTAAAGAACCGGCGTAATAAGTAAGTAAATGCCCCTCTTCTCAACGGCTTTAGTCATTGTCGCTGCTGTCATTAACGCAACCGCATCCAACTCTGTCAAGGATTGTTCTGCTGGAACGTCGGTATTTAAGTTCACGGGCGGCAGCCTTCTTCCTGATCCTGTTGTTCCTGGCAAAGATTCCTCAATTACCTTGAATGCGGATATTCCCGATGGGACCTATGTAAATAAGGGTACAGCAAAGTACTCTATCTCATTCA
>Ga0114959_10002425_pt1 | contig 15346 bp, 7 predicted proteins | sample C_130625_EF_Meta_FD_87317 | JGI IMG/M metagenome (GOLD analysis project Ga0114959, IMG submission 87317) | Freshwater microbial communities from Lake Croche, Canada to study carbon cycling - C_130625_EF_MetaG | ecosystem: Environmental > Aquatic > Freshwater > Lake | place: Lake Croche, Canada...
ATAAATATGGTATTTTTCTTACCTTTTACAAAGGCGTGACTGACGCCATAGATATTGAGCCAGTCTATGATGTAGTCTTTTTGGATATAGTTGAAGAATTTGGATACGGAATGTTTGAACATTATGTTGAAGTTTAATATGTATATAAAAATAATTAATTAAAGTCATTTTAATTAATTATTAAATTTATATAAATAATTTAATTAGTTAATAGATATCCTACTATAGAATAAACAAGGTCGAATGAAATTCTTTTTCTATTATTTTCTCTATAATTTGTGAGGAATAATGAATGATATTTTTTTCTCATTTCCGATAGATATTGGTTGAATTTTTTACATAATTCTTCTTGTTGTTGAGTAGATAGTTCAGGAGTTATTTTTAATGTTGCGTAAGAGCGTGCTGATCTTTTTGGAGTATCATCGATGTAAATTTTATCATCATCTACTACATTCATTTGTATTTTATTCTTTTCACTATCGTCAATGCATTTTACAAGAATATTTGTATTCTTTTCGTCGTCTTTTAAAAGACGACTTATTGTATATTCTGTTTGTTTTGGTAGATTATATATTTCTCCTCCTATAGTAAAGTTGTTAGATTTTTCTAAGGATACTTCTATTTTTTGGCTAGAAGGATATATACATATTGATGAGATGTTATTTTTATTTTTTCGTTTTATAAAAAGTATGGAGCATATTGTATAGGATGTATCTTGGAAAACTTTTTCTTGAAATATGTTTATTTTTTGTATATGGTAAGTATTTATAAATTTTTTTCTTAGATTGATATCATTTTTTCTTATAGATGATATAAAGTTTAGAGGAATTATGATTATACCTCCTTCGGCTGGGTCATCAATTATGGTTTGAATAAAACATTTGTATAGTTCATTCTGTTTATATTTGTCGTATATATTTTTTTGTTTATTTTTGTTTTTAGCGAGATAAGGAGGATTAGTTAAAATAAATTTATTTTTATAATTTGGAGAAGATAGAAGAGTATCTCTTTGAATTATACCATCTGACTTTGGGTCAATGTCGTATGATTCTATTTCAAAAGAACCAAATTGTTCGGCAAATTTTATGAGGTCTCCTTGTCCAGCGAAAGGCTCTATTATCTTTTCAGTTGAAGGAGGTATTTTAAAATCTTGAAGTATATATTCGAAGTTTGTGGTGTAGAATTGACCTAATTGTTTTTTAGAACTCATTTTAATTTATAAATTATATATTATAAATTAAAAATCATTTTTAAATATTATTTTCAATTATGATTCTTTCTTTATAAATGATGAGACTATTGAGTAAGTTTATTTTCTTTTCGTTATAATAGTTTCCATTTAATAACGCTATGAATTTTACTGAATTATTATTTTTTTCACAATATTTATTACACTCTTGAATAAATATGACAACATCTCTAAATTGATTATCTTGAGCACCTCCTTCATCTTTTGTATATTTACAATAATAATATGTTTCATTATCTTCATCATAAAAGTCTAATGATTTTGTAGATACTTTATTAGACTTTGTTATGATATCTCCATCATATAGTCTAATACTTTTTTTTCCATGTTGAATTAGTTTTTTCACATTTGTTATATTTTGTAGAACTTCCAATTGAATATTTTCAGCCAAGTTTTGTTTAATTGGATCTTTAGCAAAAAAAGAAGCATACATTTCATTTATTTTTATAAGATTCAAAATATCTTGGTAAGAATATCCTTTTTTATGAGATTCATTTTTTATTTTTTTATCTAAATACACTGGTATAATATCCTGTTTTGCATCTTCCATAACTTTTAGTGTATTTTCCTTTATCTTTAGTTGTATTTTATTTTCAATTAGTTCTTGTATAGATATTTTATTTTCCTGTAGATACTCTTTAAGTTTAGACATTTAAATAATTGATGTGTAAATATTTATTTTATCAATATCAAGTTAAATCAATTTTATAAAAAAATGAGTGAAAATCTTAGAGGATATCTTTACTGTATGTGGAATAAGGTTTTTTCCGGGTATGGCAAAGATGTTCATAAGTTGGGTCGAACGTCAAATATAAATAATCGTATGAATAGTTATGCTACTTCTTATATAGATAATTGTGAGTGTAAGTATGTTACTGAGAGACTATTTTCAAATAGTGAGCATGCTGAAAAGTTATTATTTTTTATTTTGAGAAAATATAGGATACGAAAGAACCGAGAGTTTTTTGACGTTCCTTTTGAAAAGATAGTAGAAACGATAAAGAGAATAGAGGCAATAAGCGACGAGAAGATTGAAGTAATGTATAAGAAGATGTGTAATGATTTTTTGAATGATAGGATAATAATTGAAATAGAGAATTTTGAGGATTATATTAATGATGAAGAGAAAAATATAGTCAATATAGATAGTGAATATTTTGAGAGATTTAAGTTTCGTAAAGATGTTAATTTCAAAAATATAAATTAACATCTAAAATTATACAGCAATAAAGATTATTTTATTCAATTATTTGCAAATTAAATAAAATAATCTTTACATTTTAGAAAAAAATGTTCTTTTTACTATTTATTTTAACATTTCTGGTATCTTCAATTGTTGCTGTTTCAGTTGTTAAAAAATTACAAGTACAAACTCCTCCTCCTATAGATTGCTTATTAACTGAAAGTTCAACGCAAAATATATCTTGTCAAAATAATAAACTTTATTTTGCATATGATATTTCTCAAAACAACAACTCAAGTGGAAAATCTTGCATCGATAGTGCAATATCATTAAACAAAAATGGGTTTTCAAACTGGTCAATTAAAAATAAACAAGTTATCGGTTATAAAGATTGTAGCGATTGTATATTAGGAGATTTTTCAATAATAGATTGCGATGGTAATAAACAAAAGAAGAGATATCAAATTACACAATTTCCTAATAATAGTACAGTATCGTGCTCTGTAGCTGCTTCAACCCTTGATAATAGTTTTTCAAACTGGACGCAAATTACTGATAATAATAATGTAAATTATATTATTGGCGAAAAAGATTGTAATAACTGTATATTAACTAATCCTAAAATTATTGATTGTAGTGGAAATAAACAAAAGAAAATATATCAGGTATCATCTCGTCCTCAAAATAGTAATAAAACTTGTATAGATACTATAAAAGAGTTGGAACCAAGTTTTACAAACTGGAGTGAAATAACAGGAGATAATGGAGTTAATTATATAATAGGAGAAAAAGATTGTGGAGATTGTCTTTTAGATACTCCTTCTATAATTGATTGTGATGGAAATAAACAAAAGAAAAAAATGAGAGTAATACAACAGCCTTATAACAACAGTAAATCTTGTGTAGATATTGCTCAAATTTCTGATAATACTTATTCATGGTCTCAGTCAAATGACGGACAGTATGTAATAGGTGAAAAAGACTGCAACGATTGTAAATTAGGAGATTATTATGAAAGTGGTTGTATAACTTCTAATAAAAAAATTACGATTTTAAGAACAATATCTTCTCAAAATAATTTTTCAAATACTAATTTATTACAAAGAAATACTTCTAAACAAATTTATCAAATTGGTATCATAGATATTTCCAGTAATATTGATAGTATTAACGGTAATGTTAATTTTAATGTAATTTTAAATGGTCAAGCGAATTTAAGTTTGAATGGATATAATCAGATATTTATAGATAATACAGAATCGACAATTAGAAATAATTTTATAAATTTAATAGATGGCGGAATTGTAATAAGAGATATCACAAATAGAGAAGTTTTACGAATTCAAATTGGGTCAAATCATAATAATTATAATTTCAATTTTAATAGTAATTATTCTTTGAGTTTGTCTAAATCTCAATTTCCTTTGACTATTTATGAGTTGTCTGACAGTTATAAAGATATTACAAGCATTAGTTGTTCTATAAATATGAGTTTTAGTTCAAATTATATTTTAGATAGTGTTGTGATTAGAACAGCGAATATTTCTCAATTTGAAAATAATTCTTCTCAAACTTGTGATAAAGTTGCTGGAAATATATATCCTGATTACACAAATTGGACAGTAAGTGGTAATACAGTTGTCGGAATTAAATCTTGCACTAATTGCGAATTAGAAGAAGCAGGTGATATAGAATGTGATGGTGTTCTTTATAAAAAGAAGTTGAAGATTAAGACAATTCCTTCAAGTAATGGCACAGATTGTATAACAGTTGCTAAAGGAAAATATCCAGATTATAGTAATTGGACTCCTATATCTGACAACAATAATAATTATTTGATAGGAGAGATAAGTTGTAATGACTGTTTATTAGATACATCATATACAGATAGTAGTTGTAATAAAACATTTACGAGGACAGTAAATATATTAAAAGATGCATTGAGAAGTTCAAATACTTGTGAAGTAGTAGCATCTAAAACATATAATACAAATATTTTCAAATCTTGGAAAAGAAATCAAAATACTGTAATTAGCGGAGAAGTTCCGTGTAAAGATTGTGATTTGAGTGGTATTTCTATAAGTGAGTGTATTAATAACAAACTAACAATGTCTTATAATATTTCTTCTCGAGAAAATTTTGGAAAAACTTGCGATGTAATTGCTGCTCAGAAATCTCCAGATTTTTCAAATTGGAATGTGGACGTTGTAAATAATGTTGTAAGTGGACAGAAAGATTGTAATTTTTGCGTTTTAGACGAAACTAATATAACTGATATTCCTTGCACAAAAAGTGATGTGTCTTTGTCATTAGTATTGGTTAAAAATAATTCTTATTCTTTTAGTACAGATAATATCTTCCAACCATCTAGTATAGATGTTGGAATTATACAAATGCCTTCAAATTTTACCGGTAATGTAATCACAAATATTTATTACAATTATTCATCTCAATTTTCTGCTTATACTTACGGATTTAATACATTAAATGCCGGTATCAAAATATTAGACTCTAATAATAATATTTTGATAAGTGGTATATCTAAAATTACACCAAAAGTATTAGGCGGAATAACATTTGCTAGTTATTTATCTGTATCTGGTTATTTTAATACTTCAGCATTGACTTCATCTAGTTTTCCATTAAAGGTTAATTTATTTCTTAACGATACAAATATAAGTTATGTTTATAATAATTCTGTTCAAATTAACTTGAGTTATAAATATAATTTTATAACTAGATCTCAATTGACAAGAACAATTGGAATATCAAAGTATCCTCTAAATACTAATTTATCTTGTGCTGATATTGCAAATCAAAAATATAAAGATACGAGTTTTAATTATTGGACAGATAATGGAACAAGTGTTAAAAGTATAATTCCTTGCGACGATTGCGTAATCGATGATAATTATACTTCATATACTAATTGTTCTAATAATACTTCAACTTTAACTTATAAAATATTGACCCCTCCATTTAACGGATTGAGTTGTGTAGATGTTGCAAAAAATAAATTTCCAAATTTAACTAATATAATTCAAACAAATGACATCTTGGGTAATCCTATAATAAAAGCAGACATAAGTTGCGGAGATTGTATTCTAAGTTCAAATTATACGGACTCATCTTCTTGCTTACTGACAACAGATAATTATTCTACACAAGTATTATCATTCAATTACTCTAACAATTCAACTACAAGTTTTAGTTCAAATTCAACACAAAAAACAGTAGGCATTTTAAATATACCATCCAACTTCTCACAAATTATAGGAGGCACTACACTAAATATAAATTTCTCAGGAAATGGTAATTCTAATTATTATTTAGCAACATCAACTATAACTTCAAATTTAATTATTACAGATATATCAAATGTGGTGTTATATACATTTAGCGTGCCTATAAACATAAGTGGTTCAACCATAAATTTTAATAATAACTATCAAATTACAATTCCATTATATTACGACCAATTTCCACTAAATTTTTCACAAAGTATGAATATATCGAATGCAAGTGCTGTTATAACAGAATCTTATTCGTTGAGTTTAACTGGCAGTTTTACTAAACTTGTATCAAATAATATTGAAATAAAAAGAACAATTCCAATATCTAAAAAAGAGTTTTTGTCATCAAATACTTGTGATAAAGTTGCTTCTAATACGTTTAATGATTTTTCAAATTGGACTGTCGATGACCAAAATAATGTCGTTTATGGTTATAAACCTTGCTATGATTGTTCCTTAAGTTTTGATTCATCTTCAAATACAGATATTCTTACTCAAATATCATATAATATTTTAAATTATCCAGTAAACCAAGGTAAATCATGCACAAATTTAGATATAATAAAAAATAGCAACTTTTCAGGATGGAAAATATCAAGAAATATTCCTTACGATAAACTAACTGGATATGGAATTAATTTTAATAATTTTACAAATACCAAACTATATGGATTAAGAAATTATAATAATTATGCTGTATTCAAAGTTGTTTCTAGTGCAAGTGATAATGCATCAAATGTAAATAAGTATATAGTACTCTATGGAAATTATCCTACTATAACTGGCATTGAATTTAATAGCAATTTTGTAGTTAAAAGTCCATCTGGTACTTGGGTAGGATTATCTTCTGTTGTGACGAGAGATTATATTATTCAAGCCAATGGACTTGTAATATTAACACAATCAATATATTCTACGGATAATGGAAATTTATTATTGCAGGTAAGTTTTAACCCAACTGGAAATCAATCTATATGGTCTTTAATGTATTATATATATTATAAGCCTACAAATGCTACGCGTTCAAATTATTCATCACTTGTTCCAGTATTTAATAATAACTTTTATTAAAAATTAAATATTTCTATAAAAATTTATATCAAAAATAATTTTGATATAAATAAACGTCATTTTATCTCTTAAAAAGCGACACTATTTGAATAAATATAATAAGGCCAAATACAACCGCAGCAATAATTAATCCAGTTTTAATAGCAGGACCTATCTTTGACAAGTCAATGCCTAAACCTTTTAAAATAGAATTTAAAATATCTGATGCAGCTCCGGCAGCAGCTCCGGCAGCATCGCCAATAAATTCAGCAGCATCGTTAATTGTACACAAAACACTATCGCCAAAATCCGCATTTACTTTTAAAGTTCCATATACTCCTCCGCTTATATCAGTTGGAATAGACACTATAGTTGCAGTTGGAGAAACCGTCACTTTTTTTAATGTAGTTTTGTTACTATCCTGAACACCGGTTGCTGGATATGTTGCGCCAGTGACAAACTCAGTATTTGGCACAACATTTGATATATTATTTTGAAGTTCAACTCTATATCCTTTGCACCAACTTGTATAATCTTCACGGTAACTAAAAAATATATTATTAGATTGTTTTTCAATCTTTGTTATTGTAAGTATTGTTCCGTCGTCATGTTTATTCTTTTTTATTGCAAGAGCCAACATTAGTGCTGGTATTCCGAGCCATATCGCCATCTTACCGAAACCTATCAATATAGATTTTGCTTTTTCAAACAATGTTTTTGAAGTATCTTTATTCAAATTTTTCATAAAATCTTTAAGAGCCGTTGTTTGTTCTTGTACAGATTTCACAAGAATATCGTTAGACATTGATGACAAAGGAACATCATTAATTAATTTACTATAACTGCTCGCTACTTCTGTATTAGACAAAGCATCATTTCTAAATTTAAGTGTTTGATTTGATAAATCATCAAGTTGTTTTCTTGCAGCATCTGAAATAGCACTTTCTTGATCTTTTAAAGCTGTTTTCATAGAATCGTCAAATGTATCTTTAAATCCTGCAGCTGCTGCATCTTTATACGCTGAACTTTCTCTTATAGTTGTTGAAATAGAATCTTTTACAGCAGCTTTTACATTAGCTGCTACGGAATCTCTAATAGAATTCCTAATTGCATCTCCAGTCGCATTTTTTATTCCTTGTGATATAGATTTTGAAATTTCTTCATTAACAGCTCTGGATACATTTTCTTTTATTGCTACTGATAAACTATCTTTTATTGCATTTTTTACTGCGTCTTTTGCCGCTTGTTGAGCTAAATCTCTTCCAACTGCTGACATTTATTTTTTATTACTTATAAATATTTTAAAATAATTATAAAAAAAATAATTATAAAAAAAATAAATAAAAATTTAAGTATCATATTATTCAGGACGTATTTATTATTTTCTTGTTTTATAACTTCATTCTTATTTGTATTTACTGAGTCACTTTGAAACGCTGAACCTATCGTTTTTTTATATATTCCTTGTTTTTCTCCCTTCCATTCTGGAACACTTACAAGTTTTATATCTGGTTTTAATGATGATTTCAAAATACCTGCTGAATTAAACCCAACACAACCAGGAGTTTCAGAACATATTTTTTTTAAAGCTGGAATATTATCAGCAAGATTATTTTTCACTAATAAATCACTTCCAATAGAATCCACACCTTGATAAAATGTATAATTTCCAAATAATGATTGATATCTATCTTTCCAATTTGGATCGTTGTATAGTTCATAGTAAGCATCAATGTAATCAGAAGGACAAGTGTTTTCTGAAGCATCGCTAATTACAGGACCTCCAAAAATAAGGCCATTTGAACAATCAGAAGTAAAACAAGGAGTACAATATTTATTTCCTATAAAATTTGACGTTCCGTCTTCTATTAAATACATAGCAGTTAGTTGATTTACTGCCTCAGTAATTATATCATCATATGGAATCTTGCCAAGATTTATAAAAGATCTTTTTAGAGAACAAACAAAACATTTAAAATCTACACTTTCATTTAGTTGTGTATTATATTCGTCAACTATATTTCTATACATAGTTTCTATATCTTCTCGTTTTATATAAATGTTATACTGTTTACCAAAGGTATCAAGGACATCTGTAAAAAGTGATGCTGTGCCAAGAAAATTTATTGGTTTAAATATCGCTTTGATTCCAGTAGAAAGAATTTGTCTTACAACTCCTCTTGTAAATATTTTAACTATTCCTTTTACCGCCAATTCTCCTCCAACTTGTATACCTATAGCAATTCCAAAATTTTTGGTGAGAACTTCTTTAAATATATCGTGAATTACACCAACTGTTTTTGATATTTTTTCAATAATTTTATCTCTTTCTGATATACTTTCTCCAAGTTTTCGTGTTATTTCTGCTTCTATTTTTTTACATTCAGGATCTGGAGTTGCAGGGCAGCCTGAAATATCGCAAAATTTACATATACTACATGTTCTGCAAGCGCTAATATCTGTACACACAGAGCATCCCAACGCTTTTGCTGTCACTTCACAATCACTACAATCTAATTTTATTGACATTGAATAATATATTTTATTTGATATTAAATATATTTATAAATAATAAAATAATGCTTGTCTTATCAATTTTTATATTTATTGTGTTAATTGTGGGGATATTTATCATCAATAAATTGATGACAATTCCTAAAAAAGTTTCTACAAATACAACGACTCCAGAAGGAGTTACTTTAGACAATAGTAATAATATTTTGGATATTAATGAAACAAAATCTAACACTAGTTCTTCTGTTGATTTAAGCGCTTTATTCAAGGATGTGACTGCTCATAAATATGCTACTTACAAATGGTGTAAAAGTAATTTTTATGATGTAGATATTCCAGATGATCCTGAACTTCCTTGGAGTTGTAAAATGACGAAGGAAGCTTGTGAATACAAAGCCAGCGATCCTTCAGCAACAGGAACATATATATGGGATTCAAGTTTGAATAAATGTATATCTGTAAAATTAAAGGAGATTGAAAATATTTGTAAATATTTAGATCCAGATGGAAGAGTTGGATTGACTTATGTTCCTCCACAATTTTCTTGTGATATATCAACAGGTATATGCGTCACTACCAAAGAACCAAGTTGTAGAATACCGAAATCATATTGTGATTCAAAAGGCGTGTCATACGATCCTACAGGAAATGGCGATTGTTATCTATCTAATTCTCAAGATGTTGCAGAAATGATCTTAGGATCGAAATTTATAAGAGGAATACTTTCAGGAGATGCACAAGCAGTTTTAGATGCTGTAACTGTTCTTCCAGAAATACAGGATGCTGTAGGATTTGGTTTAAGTAAAATTTCTGCTTTAGGTCTAAATCCTCAAACAATGTCTACTTGCGAATATGCTCTTTTACTTCGTAATAGTTTGAATTGGAATGAAATAAATAAATGGGTTTATATTAATAATCTTTATGATGATACAGATAGTGATAAATATATAGATTATTCAAATTCTTCATATTATCATGATATGTATAATACGATTGGAGATGCTTTCCGACAATATGCTCCATGTTATGCTAATGACTTGAGTGCAAGTAATAATTTACTTTGGGCGATGACTGGAAAAGGATATCAACAACCACATTTTAATATTTGGAGATATGCATCTTATGTTGTTGATACAAATAAATTCTCTATATTTCAACCACTGTTCGTATTATCATTTGATAGTCATTATATTGCAAGACCAAAATGTCCTTCTTTAGGAAGTATGAACAAAGATTATATTATTAGTTTATTAAAAACTGTATTGCAGAGAAATTTAGATTTCGTGACTTTTAACAAATATGTAAATTTTGGTATATACAGTTATACAACATCTAAAAAAAAATTATTAGATTATAATTTGAATGATAATATACTCTCAACTAAGATTTCTCCATTAATAGAAGATGTAAATAATAATATTGTATCTGGAAATTTTCCAGATTCTTCAGGCCAACAAATAATGATACATAATATGGAAATAAATGATGGTTTAAGATTCATTAGAAAAAATCTTAAACCTAATCCAGTACCTTGGTCTTATGGAAGTATAATACAGGCGCCATTTTCAATTCAGCCTATATTTGATGTATCAAAGTTGCCAATAACATTTGTGACGAGAATTAAAATTGCTGAATTTCCAACAAATACTATATTTTGTGGTCTTAATCCTAATTTTACAACCGCGGACCAGGATAAGGTTAGAAATGGAATAATTGGAAATATTACAGAATTTACCTATTATTTTGAAAAAGTATTTTTACCATTTTGGAAAGATTATAATTCAAAAAGTTATAATACAGTTAAAGTATCTGGAAGATTTACAGACAGTATTAATATAATAAATACTTCTGGTACAACTCAGATTTTTTACAATTTATTTTGCGAATATGTTCCTTATACATTACAAGAGCGTGTATGTACTGTAAGTACATTGAACAACAACATAAATATTGGTCAAGTTAGTTCTAATGTTGTAAATTATAGGATCGTTACAGAAAATAATATTGGAAAAACATTAGCTATATATTTTTCAAATTCTTTCCCAATAATACCAGTAGGTGTTTCATTTGATAAAACTATTATATTGTCAGGTGGACTTTATGACTTAACAAAATTGTGCACATTTAAATTTGGTAATGACTTTGATATTATGGTATCTTTGCCCACAACAAATATTACATTGAAAACAAAAGATGGAAAATATACTGTTCAACTTAGATCTAATTTTGATGATAATATGATAAATAATTTACAATGTTGGTTATATCCAAATTCTGATGCAAAACTTGCTACTCTCAGTTTTACTGCTGTATCTACAGAAACAATTATTGGAAATATTACTTCTGAAAAATATGAAAATGTTATAGGCAATTTTATTTATCCAGAAAATATCAATAAAAAAATAACATTTTATACATTAAAAAATATACCAGTTGGTATTAAATTTGATGATGATATTGTCATGCCAGATGGATGGGACATTCATAATGTAAAATCACTTAAATTTGATAATTATAATAAGACGTTAAAACTTTTATATGATAATAATAAGGAATTAGATATATTAAATTTCTACGCAAATAGAAAATATTTTAACGTGAATTTATTACAAAATAACATCTTCATTTCTCAATACAACCTTAATTTTACCTACGATTATATTTTAGTAGGAACTAAAAGTGAAAATGTAGTTACCTTTATTATAGCAGGATTTTTCTTATATTCATTAAATGAAAATAAACAAATTAATATATATTATAATAATAACAATGTAGTAACTGGTATTGAATTTGATAAAAACATTGTAATACCAAATTACAATATACAAACATTTCGAAGTATTAGTGTTCTTGATAGTTCTATACTTGTATACACAGATGATAATACAAAATTTGTACGTATCGATAATTTTAACATTAATTCAAGAAACTTTAAATTTTCATATTACAGCTCTACAAACGAAATAAAAAATAGTATTCTCTGCTCAAAATATAATGACCAATATTTAGTAGGATTAAAATCAAACTCTTTTGAAAAAATAACAATACAACATACGCAATATCTAAAGGATGATAATAACTCTATATGGACATCTAATTATAATTTAGGAAAGAATTTAACATTTTATAAAGACAATAGTTCTAATATAATTGGAGTAGGTCTTGATAAGGACTTTGGAGTTCCAAAATTAGATACTCTAACAGCTTTTAATAATTTTACAGTCTCATTAGATTATCCTTTATTTTTACAGTCTGGCAATCCAATTAAGTGCTTGAAATTATTCTCTGATGTTTTGTATAATGAGACTTACGGAAATAAAGATTTATTTTCAATAAATATATTTATTATTAACAAAAATGTTGGAAATACTTACATATTTGATATAATATGCAGAAATAATTCTACTTCCTCTAAAAACTATAAAACATCATTCACAAGTTCTGACTATGCACCAAATCCTTCTATTATTAATACTAAACCCACCAATGATGTAGGCTATTTATTTGGATTAACTCAAGAATTAAAAGCTATAATAAATACACCTACAAATAATTATATTTATAATGATATAGCTTCAAATTCAGATATTACTTATGTTCCTGTAAGTAATGATATAAATAAAAATGAAATTTCAATTCAAACCTATAATTATATAATTAAACCAAATAATTTTGACTTGACTTTTGACATATTAAATAAACAAATTATATTTTATTATGATAGTAAGTTTGAAAACATTATTGGTGTTATAATTGATAAGAACTTGAAAATAAAAAATTTAGACTTCTCAAGTCCTAACACTAAATTTTATAAAACTATTTCAAAATTTAGTTCTCTCCAAAATACATCAGTTCCATTATTAAAAATTTATAATACAGATACCGGATGTTATTTATCTATATATATCTTAACTTTATTCAACAAATATGTTTTTGAAATTGGAAGCAATACAGGTTATGTTCAACTTTATGTAAATAATGTAAATACTAATGATACAGATGGCTACGTAGTAGGAACAAAAACAACAAATAAAGAAACTAAACTTATAAAGTCTTTTACATCTTTATCAGATGGCGATAAATATGACTTAATTAATAGAAATATTACATTTTATAAGAACACATCAAATAATTTAGTCGGAATTGCTTTAGATCCTAATATAAGTTTTTATCCAATATCTTCTTTTAATTTAAATACTTTTTCAGTAAGTGGTAATCGTATAAGTTTATATAATAATCAAAAAAATATTAGTATAGTATTCACATCTCAGAGCGTCAATACTTATAATGTTCAATTAATTAAAGATTCATATACTAACAATCTAACAATCTCGTTCTAATTTTTTTATAAAATTTATTATTATTTTATAAAAAATATTTTTAAATTTTTTGCCAAGTCTGTCTTACTGCATTACTATCGTTATAACATATATCTTGAATTAAATTTCCTGATGTATCTACAGTCAAACAACCACTATTTGATGGATTTATTATCTTACTTGTAACACTATTATATCTAAATTTTGTAAATACTTTATTGCAATCATCAAAATATACTTTTGAACTTCCTGAGTCACTTGTTAAACATTTATTATTAAGAGGATTGTATATAACCGAATTTGAACCCAAAGCAAAATATGAAGTTGGATAAACTACATTTGAAACAAGACTACTTGATGTATCCAAATACTTACTGGATTGACTATTATAAAATTTAACATAATTTGGAGGCTGCACTCCTGTAATTAATCCTGATATAGCATCCACTGAATAACTTTGAATGGATGAACTTGCCACAGAAGAATCTATCTTATATGTCTTTGTATTATTATAAATATCTATTATTTGTATTTGAACACCATTTCCTGAAAACTGAGACATACCTCCAGAAATATTTGTAGGAAAAGTCATCACAAATTTATTTACAAATTTTGGAATATTAAATGTCAATGTAGATTGAGAAGGTAAACTCAAAACACTACTACTTAAATCACTTGTAGCACTATAAAGATTATTACTAAATAACTTTCCAAAAACATCAGAATTACTCTGAGTAGTTCCAGAAAGTATAAAAGAACTTTGATTTAGTATTATTTCACTATTGTTATAATCATAAAACTTAATCTCATCAATTAAAATAGAATTTGCAGAAGATATTGTAAAACTTTTCATAGCCATTACACATTTATCTGAACTACAATTACAATTATAATTCAACTTAGAATATAATGGATTTGAATTTATGTTGCTAAAACTCGATAAGTAATTCAAATATTCTTGGATATCTACAACTTGACCAAATGAACTATATATCATCATCATTTTCATAACAGAGCCATATGTCATAACACAAGCTGTATCATAAGATGAAGTTCCTGACCACGGGAACTCTGCATACAATGCTGTATAATTTACATTAGGCTGTTCTGAATAAATATATGCTCTATTAGGATATTTTCCAAAATAATTTTGAACCATTGTAGGAAAATCAAGATTCTGTATTTCTGAAGGTAAATTCTGAGATGAAACTGGATTCTTTAATGGAAATATTACTTTCACCAATGATGTATTATACAATTTTTCATTAAAACTCCAATTTGTAAAATCAACTTCCAATATAGGTTTATTAGAATTATTTACACAATATGGAAAATCATTAGGAATACAATCAATTTTGTAAACCACCTTATTACCGTCAATTATATATTTTTTACTGTTAATAATCAAATTATTTGGCCCATTAGCGGTTTTTAATCCAGTATTGATATCGTAAAATTTATAACAAAGTGGAGATGATTGATAGCTTGGATTTCCTACACAATCATAGCAAGTTTCTTCTACTTGTTTAGCACAACTTCCAGCCCCTCTATAAGTTGTTAAATTAACAACTTTATTTTTATTTGGATCATATGAACATTCCGTCGATGTTTTATCGTTTAGGTCGCATAATTGTGTTAATAAATATTTATTTGTTTGTAAATTGTAAGAAACATCAATATTATATTCCATAAATTTTGTTTTAATCAGTTCAATCATCTTAGAAGTTGGTTTATTCAT
>Ga0114959_10002426_pt1 | contig 15343 bp, 14 predicted proteins | sample C_130625_EF_Meta_FD_87317 | JGI IMG/M metagenome (GOLD analysis project Ga0114959, IMG submission 87317) | Freshwater microbial communities from Lake Croche, Canada to study carbon cycling - C_130625_EF_MetaG | ecosystem: Environmental > Aquatic > Freshwater > Lake | place: Lake Croche, Canada...
AAAATCATACAATAATAAAATCATACAATAATAAAATCATACAATAATAAAATCATACAATAATAAAATCATACAATAATAAAATCATACAATAATAAAATCATACATATTTAATTAAAATTAACCACAATTTCAACCTTTTCCTTTTTAATGCTTTTAGTAGCTGATACTGATAATTCTTCCCTCTTTTTTCGAGTCTTGGTATTTCCACCATCCGATAAATTCTCCTTTCTCTTGCTAGTACTATTACGATTGTTCATATCCTTTTCAATCAAGTCATAATTATCCTCAATATATTGAACCACCTTATTTTCCAGGCTCCATTTAAAAAAGTTTAGTTGACCTATCGTGGTTTCTATAAATGTACCGTCTTTATATGGGATACTTATACGTTCCCATCTGCAAAAAGGATCAAAACGTTGCTTGCTATACGCTTTCAGCTTTAACTTGTAATCAACATATACCTTGAATCTTCTAATTCTTCCAGAAGAATCCTCAATATTATACAATGTAAAATTCTTCTTTGCATAATTTGTAGCGAACCAATCCACTATCCTGAGAGAAATTTTTGACTCACCAGTAATAATTTTCAACATTTTATTGAGATTGTCGTCTTTATTGTAGAAATCCATTAAATTGTTCATTAATAAATCATTTTGGGTCGTATAACTAGCGGCAGCCATATTTTATTATTAATAATTCATTTTTAAATGCTTATTTATAAAATTACTATTTATAACTGTTAATCTTTGGTTTTTTCCATACTTGTGCTGATTGGTTTAAGAAAATTCTCTTGATTCATCAAATCCTCTATATAGCCAGAATTACTTCCATTATTTGAAAAAAATGGATTCATCCCTATTTGACCCATCATTTCTCGTTCAGCCATTCTGGTGTATGTATCTTCTCTCTTGTTCGGTTGTGTTTGAAATTCTCTGAGCATTTGTTTTTGGGACTGGTCAATAAACATCTCATCTCCGCTGTACAAACACTGATTAATTACGTGCATTTCAGTTTGTTCTTGATTATAAACCCCTGTTTGATCATATTCATTTGTATCGGTATTGACATTAGTTCGCAGTGATCTGATGGGCTTTTCACCAATACTCCATTTCCATTCAATATATCTTTCCATATATAATTTTCCATAATTTTATTATTGCAAACAAACCAATGACATTCATTTTTCAGTCTCCTTTTTAACTATATTTAATTGCTTTGTAAACAAGAACGCATCTTTGCTAGTACGTCTGCGTTTCAAATTGCACTCTAAACACGACAAAACAATATTATCATTATTATGACCTAAATCATTGTTTATTCTGTCCACTGTCCACTGTTTCATTTCTCTCACCTTTTCATATAAAATCAACATCTTAATTTTACAATAATAACACTCTGATTTACATTCATATAATTTTCTCAATATTGTAGCCTTGTCAATAAATTTCGTTTGATCAAATATTTTTCTTGCAGCATCTTGTTGTTTATAACTGGAAATCTTTTTTAGTATTTCAGAGAAAATAATATTTTCCATACATTTATCGTCATCTTCAATATTATATCCATTGAATAAATTATCGATCATTTTCGTCTGTTTTTCTAAAATAAAAACCTCATTATCCATTTTTTCAGTTATTTTTCGATTTTTTGGCTCTGAATTATTATTATTTTTTGTCAGTTTTTTAATTTGATATCGATTATTTATGCCACTAATAATTACCTTTCTATCGTCCATTAATTTTTATATATATTTTATTTTTCGTTTGGAACCGCTTGCTTCGGTTTCACAGTATAATTTATAACAAAAAACAATATTAAATATTATATTACAAAAGTAAGTTAAACTCTTTTTATTATAATTTATATATAATGAGCGTAGCAAGTAAAAGTGATGAATGCATTGAACTGAAGAATATCAAATACAAAACAATGTTATTGAGCGGAAATGTAATTAATGAAATTAAATCATCGAATGAAGATTTATCTAATTTGGAAAAATTTTTAGAAGATGATAAACAAAATAATAAAACCGAGCCGTGGAGTAAATTAGATAAAACACTGAAAACAAAAAAACTACTCGGTTTTGCAGAGAAATACACTAAAGAAAATCAGCTTACAGACGAAGAAGAAAAATTGCTTATTTGCTTTTTGAAGGATTGTCTAGACAGGAAAAAACTGCAACGTGTAAAAGACGTCGAATACGATAAAATCACTGGTGAAATAAAGTATGTACCGGCCCTTGCTTATAATAAAAATACCAAACATTTTACATTGAAAAATCTAGACAAGCGTGTTAGTACATTAAAAAGTTTACCACCTAAAAAGGGAGGAAGTATAAGAGGAACTATTAAAAATGTAAAAATGGGTGATAATGATTCAGATTCGGACTAAATAAAGAGAATAAAAGACTATTTATATATAAAAACTAGACACTATAATAATATAATAAATATATTATGTTATTATCAGAATTGGATAATTTAATTGATATACTCGATGAAATAGAGCCGGATGAACCATTTTATTTTAATGAGAATGAGCAAAACGATATAATTGAAAATTGTATGTTATTAATGTACGAATACATCGTCGAAAATCCTTGCGAGATTTCGGAGCCAGATTTTCACGAAACAATGATTGAACACATCGGGTCTTTATATTCGCCAATCTTAATTCCGGAGATTTACACTACGTCGAATAGTGCAAACACTGTCGATTTTGATGAAATACGCAATGACCTAGATGAATTAATTGACATTGCTGCAGAGTTGTTTTATTCTTGTATTATCCCACCGCGTTCCTTTTCAACTACCTTTGTTAGACAAATACCAAATAATGAAAAGATGCAGAAATTACAAAAACAAATTGATTATCTTGCTAATAAACCGCAGCCTCAGCAAAGAACAGATGAATGGTATAAATTTCGGCATAATTTAATCACCGCTAGTAACGCATACAAGGCATTTGAGAATCAAAATACACAAAATCAACTTATATATGAAAAATGTCAGCCGATTAATTCACAATCAGACAAATTTTCATCGGTTAATGTTGATTCTACATTTCATTGGGGGCAAAAATATGAACCTGTTTCAGTAATGTACTATGAAAAAGAGTACGATGCATCGGTGGGTGACTTCGGATGTATTCAGCACAATAAGTATGGGTTTTTGGGTGCATCGCCTGATGGAATAAACAATAATCCTCAAAAACCTAAACGCTTTGGGCGAATGTTGGAAATTAAAAATATTGTAAACCGAGAAATTGACGGGATACCTAAAAAGGAATATTGGATCCAAATGCAGTTACAAATGGAAACGTGCGATTTGGATGAATGTGATTTTTTAGAGACCCGTTTTACGGAATATGAATCTGAAGACGAATTTTTAAATGACGGCAATTTCACCACATCTATTAATGGTGAATTAAAAGGCGTTATGTTGTATTTCTCTACAAATGACGGGAAACCGCATTATATTTATAAACCATTGGATATGAATATAAACGAATTTGATGCTTGGTACGAATCAATAATGCTTGAAAAAAAGGATATGTGCTGGATAAAAAATATTTATTGGAAATTGGAAGAGGTCAGTTGTGTTCTTGTTCTACGCAATGTAAAATGGTTTTCAGATAATATTGGTCAGTTACAAAATATTTGGAATATAATTGAAAAGGAAAGAGTTTCCGGTGATTATGTATGTCGAGCACCCAATAAACGCGTTAAAAAGGAGCCCGATATGCTAATAGTAAATAAACTAGATGCATATTTTGATTTAGGCGTGAATTTAACTATCGAAAAACCAAAAACAGGCTGTCTAATTCCGCTGCCCCAAAAAAAATACTAAAAAGCTGGTAATTCTAGAACTGGGCCTGGTTGTGGCCCTAAAAATAGGTTTTCTTGCGTTCTATAATAATTGACGCGTGTTCCAGGTGTGTCTGGTACAGGAGGCAGTGGTTTAATGATGTTGCTAGCAACTTGATTATCCCTATAAAGAGCCCCGCAAAATTCAGCAGTTCTGCATTCTCCATCATCGGGGTTTCTGCGATATCTCAAATTATTTGTTATTTGTGCATAAGATCCGACCCCAAAAATTGGATAATACCACCAAATATCTGGGTAACTATTATTGCTAGTTAATTTGCTATTTTTTGAAGGGTATTCATCAAATAATAATCCGTATGCATCTACATTGGACGGATATAACCCAGGATCCGTTAAATCATTGTTTTTATATCCTTCTTTAAATGCTACTAAATTGTAGTTACTTCCAATAAATATTATTAAAATAATGACTAATAAACATATAATTCCTATACTCATCTATTATATATATATTTATATTTTTGTCAAAATGTAAATATAGTTTAATAATTACAATTTAAAATTATGCGTTTATAAATAAATAATGACGAATGGAAACAGTATGAATAGTTTAAAGTCGAGTAATGATATGCGTGTCACCAAGAGAAACGGTAAACTAGAAGATATTTCGTTTGACAAAATTTTGAATCGAGTTAAAAATATTGGACAAGAAATCGGAATTCAAATTAATTATTCGTCTCTTGCAATGAAAGTGATTGATCAATTGTATGACACTATTCCTACTACTAAAATAGACGAATTGACGTGTGAACAATGTGCAATGCTTTCTACAATTCATCCGGATTATGGGATTCTAGCAGGACGTATTTTTGTCAGCAATCACCAGAAAAACACTGTTTCTTCGTTTTATGAAACAATGTCAAAATTGTATTTTTTTACCGATGTTCACGGAAATCATTCACCACTTATTTCGCACACTAGTTGGATTATTATTGAAAAGAACAGAGAAGAATTAGATTCTATGATTGACGACAAACGCGATTATTTACTGGAATATTTTGGACTTAAAACGCTAGAACGGGCTTATTTGTTTAAAACGAATGATGTTGTAGTTGAACGACCACAGCATATGTGGTTACGAGTTGCGATTGGTATTCACGGGGACGACCTATCCGCTGTTAAAGAAACATATGATTTGATGTCGCAGAAGTATTTTACCCACGCTACACCGACCCTCTTCAACGCGTGTACACCGAGACCGCAATTATCGTCGTGCTATTTGGTAGCAATGGAGGAAGATAGTTTAGACGGAATTTACAATACATTGAAGGATTGTGCATCTATTTCAAAATGGTCCGGTGGAATTGGGTTACATATACATAATATTAGAGCAAATAATTCAGTAATAAGGGGGACAAATGGAAAATCTAGTGGTATCGTTCCAATGTTAAAGGTATTTAATGATACTGCTCGATTTATTAATCAAGGCGGTAAACGTAATGGTTCATTCGCCATTTATTTGGAACCGTGGCACCCCGATATTGAGGATTTCTTAGAAATGAAGAAAAACCATGGTGAGGAGGAAATGCGGGCTCGCGATCTCTTTTATGCCCTTTGGGTGCCAGATTTGTTTATGGAACGCGTAAAATCTAACGCAAAATGGTCATATTTTTGTCCATATGAGTGCCCCGGTTTATCCGACGTTGTTGGAGAAAAATTCAAGGAATTGTATGAAAAATACGAATCGGCGGGGAAAATGCGACAAACTGTGAATGCTCGTGACTTATGGTTCAAAATATTGGATGCACAAATGGAAACAGGGACGCCTTATCTTTTATATAAAGATGCTTCCAATTTGAAATCAAATCAGCAAAATCTTGGCACCATAAAGAGTTCCAATTTATGCACTGAAATCATAGAATATTCAGACGAAAGGGAAACAGCTGTGTGTAATTTGGCGTCGATTGCTCTCCCCGCATTTGTCGATGAAGCACAAAAGACATTTGATTATGATAAGCTTCACGAAGTTGTCAAGGTAGTTACTGCGAATTTGAACAAAATAATTGACGTTAATTTCTATCCCACGTCAAAAACTCGTCGCAGTAATCTGCTTCATCGCCCAATTGGAATTGGAGTACAGGGGTTAGCGGATACTTTTATAATGATGGACCTTGCTTATCATAGCGAAGAAGCGAAGGAGGTAAATAAACTCATATTCGAGACCATTTATCACGGTGCACTTGAACGCAGTAATGAAATCGCCATTTCACGCAAAAAAGAAATGATTGAAATTAAAAGACAGGTTTCAACAATAGAATCCTATAGAGAGGATGATTATGTATTTACAAACGAGATTTCTCTCGAATTGCAACATTTGAATCCAAATTATAAGGAGTTGCAATTAGATGATGCTGTTTGTGGTTCATACAGTTCCTTTTCCGGTTCGCCTGCAAGTGACGGTAAACTGCAATTCGACCTATGGAATATTACACCATCTGAGAGATATGATTGGGATGAATTGAAACAGTCGATTATTAATAATGGTATGCGAAATTCACTATTGCTTGCACCAATGCCAACTGCAAGTACGTCACAGATTCTTGGTTATAATGAATGCTTTGAGCCATTGACGAGTAATATTTATAGTCGTCGAACCTTGGCAGGTGAATTTGTATTGGCCAATAAATATTTGATGAAAGAACTCATTCATTTGGGTCTTTGGAACGACAAAATTAAGAATAATATTATAGCAAACAAGGGTAGTGTTCAACAATTAACTATGTTATCTGAACATATTCGAAACAAATACAAGATTGTGTGGGAGATGCCGATGAAACATTTGATTGATATGTCGGCTGATCGTGGTGCGTTTATTTGCCAGAGCCAAAGTCTGAATCTCTGGTTAGAGGATCCCAATTACAATACATTAACGTCGATGCACTTCTATTCTTGGAAAAAGGGTCTTAAAACCGGTATTTATTATTTGAGACGTAAGGGAAAGCACCAAGCCCAGCAATTTACAGTGGAACCAGAAAAAAACATCGAAGAGGAAAATAACGATGAGCACGATATTTGTGAAATGTGTTCGGCATAAATAAACTAATACGAATCGTATCCGCCGTCATAGTGGCTTCCATAACTGTATCCACCATTATAATCCACATCATCTATATCGTTATCAGATGATGTAGATTCTTCATATTTGCAAGCTTTCTCATTTTCAATCATAGCCGTTGTGTTCATTATGTCTGTATCACCGATATCATCTAGTTTAATGTCTTTCAAATAAGTGTCGAATGCTGATTGACATACTCTATCATAATAATGTGTATTCTGTTCCACACCATAATCTTCGAATCCTCTTCCTCTGCTACCTTTATATACGAATAAAGCACAATTCACGCAATACCCAATAAATACGCCATTATAAGAACCATAAAAAGCACAATTATTGCACATTTTGGGACCAGTATGAGGCAAATGCTGCTTTGCCCATTCCACTGGGAATGTTGCAGTGTACAATTCGTCATCATACATATAATAATGATTGCGTGCACCAAGGTAAACAATTTCTTCGGTATTATGAGACATATTTTCTGTTATAAAATAGAATATACTTATTATATTTGATCAATTTTTTTGTAAAATGCATCCACTTTATGATGCATCCACTTTATGATGCATCCACTTTTTACTACCTCTTCTTTTTACTATGCGTTTTATTTTTCCTTCCACTTTTAGTGCCTTTTCTCTTTTTTGGTTGTTTTTTACGCGATTTTCCTTCTGCGTAATCAATACGTGATAATTCAATCAATCTGTTGGATCGTCTACTTAATTGATCCAATATATTATCCACTGTTTTGCTCCCACCTTTACCAGTGTCGACAGCGGCTTTTGCAGGAGAACATTTGTATCCTTCAGGGGACATTAATTCAATATATCCAGCAATTTTATGATCTAATTCAGTGTCGCATAAATCAATATCATATCTTATTTTGTAAAAACATCGCATACAAATGACTACATCCATTAATGCATCGTGCAGTTTCGATTCGTCTGGTGCATATCCAAACAAATGCGTATACAATGCATTCAATTTAGGCATTTTATAGTATTCCTTACCTGCCTTGTTCGTCGCAGCTATTTGACACACGTCTGCCCCAAAATTCGCCGTGCAAAATTCTTTTTTATTTTCGTAAAGATTTCGAATATATTCATTAAATATTTCAAACTCCGGGCGGCCGCTTTTTCTCAAACGATCCATTTCTGCCAACAACATATTTCGATCAAACCGTAAATTATGTGCGACAATGACGTCGGCTCTCTCGAAATCTGACATAAACTCAACAAGAACTTCGTGAATTTCAGGATTATGTGTCAACAATTCTTCACCTGTTTTGGGGTTCACTACTCGTTTTGTTTGACCCTGCGATTGTGCCAACGAAATCTTGTGCACCGCTTCACTTTCTCTCGACATTTCTACGCCTTCGGGTAATCTTAGAATTTCATTTACTATTTTTGCCGTATTTAACTGATTGTCATATAGGATGTAGCAAAATTGCACAGAGTGTGGCCACTTGGACGCATCTGAAGCCGGCATTGGTACGGGTTGTCTTGTCTTTTTATCTTTTACTAAATCGCCGTTAGCATATTTTCTATACGTATCCTCTATTTCAAAATTATCCCATACGACAGATTCATCCGGTAATGCGTTTGTTTCAAAATCAAACGTAAGCACATATCGCTCTTTTCTGAATGCGTCCTCTTTATCTTCAGCATACGCTAGAGAATGTGGTCCTTTTATTGACATCGGTATTGATTTTGCTGCTTCAACTGTAGACATTTATATATATTATTTTAGATATTATTATATTGTTTATTAAAAAATAGATAATCAATTTTTATTTTATTTATTTTATTTATTGTAAAAAGATAAGATTAGATTTTGTAATTCTTGCATATTCCGAAACTTTGTCGATGCCACATTGTGATACCGTATTCTTTTATTCCTGCAATATGTGTTTTTGAACCATAACCTTTGTTTGAATCAATTCCATATTTTTCAATTAAATCTGGATATTTTGTGCACAAATCTTCAATATATCGGTCCCTCTCTACTTTAGCCAATATAGAAGCTGCTGCAATTGCCGAATATTTATTATCACCTCCTTCAATACATACATAGTCAATATATTCTTCTTCTGCAGAGGCATCCTCCATCTTTTCAAAAGATTTACTCCAATTTTTAATAAGTATTTCGGATTTTGCAGAACGGGGATTATTTCCTACACGAAACGGTTTAAAATAGTTGCCATCAATTAGCAATTTTGTCGATTTCGGTTTTAATTGCGTCTGTTTAAACACTTCTGCAATACTTTTATGCATTGCACTTTGAGATGCTTGTAATATGTTTATGGTATCGATTGTTTTTTCATCCTCATATTGTATAGCCCAAGCAATTGCATTTTCTTTAATATAATCAGATGCTTCTTGTATTTTTTTCGCCGAGTGAAATTTTTTACTATCTTTCATTTTTGAATGATTAAAACTGTCATCTTTAGGTAAAATGACCGCGGCTGCATATACTCTTCCAAAAAGTGGTCCTCTACCCACCTCATCGACACCTATTTCAACTGCGTCATTATCTTCATAATATTTATTTAAAACTTTTGTCGATTTAACCATCTTTAAATAATATACTATATTATTTATTGATTTAATATTTTCAATTATATTTAAAAATAAGAGAAAATAAATATATTTTAAATCTTTTTTCACTATATAAATTATACAACAATGATTAGTAGTGCATTATTACTTTTTATCATATTATTATTAAGTCTCGTGTTATGTTCATTTTTAGGAGGGAAGAATTGTTTAAAAGAAGGGTTTACTACAAATGAGATAGCAGTTGGGCCTGCTGGAAATTTGTATTTGACAACGGATGCTACTGTAATAGGATCTGGATCAGGATCAGGATCAGGAATTTATCATCATAAATTCTATGGACCAGACGGCGGTTCTGCAACGGTCACTTACATTGCAGGAACATATCAAATAGAAGTAATAGATAAAAATGGCAACCATACGCATTATACATATACTCCTCCGACTGGATCAGGTTCTGGCTCTGGTTCTGGCTCTGGTTCTGGCTCTGGTTCTGGTTCTGGCTCTGGTTCTGGATCAGGTTCTGGTTCTGGATTAAATGGTGCTACCTTTTATGGACCCTATGGCGGAAAAGCGATTATCGTAATTGGACCTGGTGGAAACATTCTTATTCGTATTTCTTACCCAAATGGTAAAACAATGGATTACACGCAAAACTCAAATAGCCAAAATAGTACATACAGCCAAAATAGTGCATACAGCCAAAATAGTGCAGACGTTGTTCACGTTGACGATGAACAAAGTGGTTTTTATCCAAACTATTCAACTTCTGCATCTGTTTCTACGCCCAATTCTTTATTAGGAGAAGTTTCCAGTAAATCTTATGATTACTCAAACTCATTACCATCTGGTATACCATCTAGTATGATCCCAAAAGGCCAAGAAGATCTGTACATTTTAAAGTCTGAAGTTGTGCCTCCGGTTTGCCCAGTTTGCCCTACAAGTGCTGCTTGCCCTCGTCAAGAGAAGTGTCCACCTTGTCCAGCTTGTGCCCGCTGCCCAGAACCAAGCTTTGAATGCAAAAAAGTGCCAAATTACAATAACATAAACAATTCGTATTTGCCGGTACCGGTATTGAATGATTTCAGCACATTTGGTATGTAAATTACGTAGCTTATATAAAGTTTTAAAAATTTATTTTTTTTAGTAAATCGGTTTTTTAAGTATTCAAAAAAAAATTGAAGCAAATTTTTTTGAATACCGACTAAGCATACCTTAATGCAAACCGGATACAAATCAACTATGTCATTCAACATCAACAACATCAACAACATCAACAACAACAAAAAGCAACGCAGCAGTCTACGTCAAGCGGTCACCCGATACGGCCGCGACACGGATTCTGTTATGAAGTGTCGTACAAAGCAGGCAATGGACTGCAAAACGATGCATCAGTATAACACGCGTTTACAAAAGCTGGCCAAGAAAGAACAACGCGATTACATTGTCTCGATGCAGCCTGAACGGCCTTATGTCGGCATTGAATCTGACATAATCGACGAACTATCAAACTATCTAACAAACGCACAAGATATCGAAGTAGAAATGCCGCCAGCAAAGAGGCGTAGAATCGAAGTCGACGCGGTTGAGAGACCTTCTGCCAAGCGAATCAGAATCGATGACGAGCAAGAAATGCCGCCAGCAAAGAGGCGTAGAATCGAAGTCGACGCGGTTGAGAGACCTTCTGCCAAGAGGGGCAGAATCGATGACGAGCAAGAAATGCCTGCAGCAAAGAGGCGTAGAATCGAGCCTGAACAACGCATATTCTACTTGCGGCCCTATTCTCCTTATATTAGCTATCGAGAGTATAACGAAGACGGCGAATTAGATCAAGAAGACAATGACAGCAGCTCCGACTACGATCCTGACGAAGATGAGGAACCGGTTATCCAACCAAAGGCGGTGGCTATGCCAAAGGCAGCGGCTGTGCCAAAGGCAGCGGCTGTGCCAAAGGCGGTGGCTATGCCAAATATGACTGTGCCATCAGATTTCTGCACAGTTCAAATTGCGGAAGGAGACAATTACAAAAAGGGGTGTTTCCCCTACGAAAGGCAATGCTTCCACAATTTAATTAATGAAATAATGGTGTTATGGCAAGAACACCCAAACGATATTGATGTGCAACTCGAGTCAACGTGCAATGTATATCAGATAATATTGGATCTTTCTGATTGGTTGAATACGGTCAAAGACCAACCTGCGTATCCAAGACTGATCCACACTTTCTATTTCAAGGCAAACGAATTGCTTCAGTCGCTTGCACACAATTTGATCTTGCCTGGGTGCAGGTTCAACAACCGATTCCAGAAATACGTCGATGCGATCGACATTACATCAAAGGCACGTGATATTTTATACAAAAATTTCAGAGAAATTGTGATGAACCCGCAAGTGACGGCTATTCCACAACCGCAAACCCCGCCCGGGTCGCCGTAATCAGCATCTAATCAGCATCTAATCAGCATCTAATCAGCATCTAATCAGCATCTTTTTAAATCAGTAAATTATAAAAATTAAATAATATAAAATCTTTTTTGATATTATATTATTCCGATATATGGAGCTAGTTGTAGAACCGGATATATACACACCGAGTATGGACGAAAATGGTAACTATATTGACTTGATTCCTTCTTTCAATGTAATAAAAATGGGATTATATTGTCCGTGTGGTGCAAGAAAGGATAAAATTTATGAAACAAACACTATTTTTTCTGGTCATATCAAGTCAAAGACACATCAAAAGTGGCTTGCAAACTTGAATTTAAACAAGGCAAATTTCTATTCAGAAAACGAAAAGTTGAGAGAAACTGTGAAAAATCAACGGCTCATTATTGCCCAATTGGAGAAGGAGGTAAATACAAGAAGCAAAACAATCGACTATTTGACGCAACAACTGGTTGTTACTAGTAATTCGTGTAAAATGGTCGACAATCTAATCGATTTTGATTAGTGTTTACGGCGAATAGTGCTTCTACGTCTCTTTGTTGCACCTTTTTTCTTTTTATTAGATGTATTTTTTTTATTGCGTTTTGAAATTCCCGATTTTTTTTTATTAAAACCGCCTCCTGGATTTGGTACCGGTAATGGTACTACTGGTGCTGGTCCTCCTGGTGCTGGTGCTATTACTGGAACTGCAGGATTTGGTACCGGTACTGGTACTACTGGTGCTCCCACTGGTCCTCCTGGTGCTGGTGCTATTACTGGAACTGCAGGGTTTGGATTTTGTAGTTTGGCTGGAACCTTGCCAAAAGTGCTAATTTTACTTCTGTTATAATATACAATTAATCCTCCAATAATTAAAAATGAAACAAGACCAGTTGAATCAAGTGGCTCAATACAGCGTTCATATGGGCAAGGCGAATCAACACCAGATATTTTAAAAATCATTAATAATAAATTGTTTAAATTACTCTCAGGACCAGAATATCCCTCAATACGTTCAATCCCAAACATTTCTTTTCCTCTAATAATAACTTCTACTATAACTTGTTGTCCAACAATTACACCTACAACACGACTAACAATGGATATCGTAGGCGGAATAATCTGTCTTGCTAGAAGTGTCGTTAAATTTAATACCCCAGAGAAATACAATACTAATATTCCTAGAATACTTCCTATTACTATACACGCATATGGACGTTGATTAAATTCGTACATTATTGCATCAATTGGTCCAGTAATTATTCTAAGAGCTGCTTGTGCAGTTGTAAATGCTAGTGATTCCGCTGTAGCCGCAACTAAATCAAGCGGACCTTTGACAGCTGCAGTAGATATTTCTTTTAAGTTTTCCCAATATTGTTCTGCTCTTTCTTTATATTTTTGCTTTTCTTCAGCGGTAATTGACGCGGCGTGCATATCTTCAACATCTTGCATAGGTCTATTCATTTCATATGCTCGTTTTAAATAATCAAATGCTATATTTATTTGTTTTGCAACTTCTTCCATTAATTTATCATTATGTTGAGATGGAACTAAAGCCACAAACATTCCACCATAAAAGAGTTTAAAAGCAATTATTGCGGCAGTAATCTTGTCATTAATACTTAAAAGTACTTGTAGTTCTGTTAATTCTTGTGGTGTAAGTTGAGATATCCAATTTTGGGCATCTTGTTTTTTTAATTCTTTTGCCTTTTCCAGCTTTGGTGAAATTATTGCATCTCTATAAAATTCTAGAATACCAATACTATAATTGAACCCCTCATTATTGCAATATACAGTAACTGTATTACCAATTGGATTATAATACAATTCTCCAAGTCTGGCTAATGCAGTTGAAACTTTCCTTAATTCTGATAATGATCTCAATAGTAACCCTTTTTGACTTTTAGCAAATTTTATATCCTGCTTTAACTTTTCTTTCTTCAAAGATTCCTCGTCTACCTTTGCTTGGGCAATTTGTTCAGCTTTTACCGCTTCTTTGGCTAAAGTACTAGGAATTATTGCATTTGCAGCTGCTTTTACTGCTTGTTCTCCGGTTTCTCCTGCTACACCGTGAACTAAAACCTGAAGATTTCTATAAGCACCTGCTACCCCTCGCATAACTAAACTCGGCTGTTTCTCTTGGGTATTTTTACTTGCACCTTCAATTCCAGGTCTTTCTTCGTGTGATAATGATGGTTCAAAAGAACCGTCGCCTTGTTCCGTAAAACCATTTGCAATCAAAAATTTTCTAAGACCTTTTACGATTTCCTTTAAAGATTCTTGATCAGTAATACTTGTAGGTTCATATTTTTCTATAATATTTACAATAGAATCTCCAAAAAACGTATGCAATAATTGTATTTGACTACTGCATTCACTCAAAAGATTATTCACTGATGCAACTTGAATTAGAAATACCTGTGCATAATTATTGTTAGCTACGTTATACAATGTTAAAATAGTTTGCTGATGTGCGACAGTTAATCCATATAGACTAGTTATATCGGCAGTTGGACGTTGACTTTCCCCAATGGCTTGTAAAGCTTGCGGTAATTTGTTTGTTGCACCAAATATTTCACGTATAGCAGGATCAGAATGATTACTTATCGCAAGAATTACTTCAGTTGTAACTAAGGTGACAACCGCATCATTCAATCCCTTTTCAATAAGTAATGTTGGTGCAAACATTGTAGTAACTGCAGGCAAATAAGGTTCAGATTGAGCCATTGGAAAATCACCAGTAAATTGTTGAGGGGTTGAAGAATTATTTTTATCTCCAAAAATTGAAGAAAATGCTGATTCTTTTTCCGGTGTTAATGTTTGTGATTCTTCTGTTTTATTTGCATTAATAATAGCAGTTTGAAAAACCATAAATATCATAAAAGCCACATTAAACATTCTAACCAAATTCCATATTTTTTCATTTTTATCACCCCCTCTCTGAGTATATGTTTGAATAACACGTTTTATGTCAGCAACTGTTTTTTCTTGACATTCAGGAAATTCTTTAACAATTGCTAACATAACATTTAAAAAATTATTGTAAAAAAACTTCTTAATTATCGTGTTAGTAAATTCATTATTCAATTGTTGATCAACTACTTGTTTAATGTAAAATAATAATCTGCTGTCTTCTATACCGTTTACTGCATTTTGTGCAAGTTGGGCAATTAGTTTACTGTAAACTATAACTTTAATTTGAATCAAATTTGCTGCAATTGTTTCTGTTTCTGATAATAATTTTATTAATTCATTTAATGTTAGATTTTCAACATATCCACAATTTGGTAAGCTTTCTGTAGATTCATCCATTGTCAATATAAATAATAAGATATAATTTATTTACACCTTTCATATATTTAACCATTGGTTCATAAAATTTAACCATTGGTTCATAAAATTTAACCATTGGTTCATAAA
>Ga0114959_10002428_pt1 | contig 15335 bp, 19 predicted proteins | sample C_130625_EF_Meta_FD_87317 | JGI IMG/M metagenome (GOLD analysis project Ga0114959, IMG submission 87317) | Freshwater microbial communities from Lake Croche, Canada to study carbon cycling - C_130625_EF_MetaG | ecosystem: Environmental > Aquatic > Freshwater > Lake | place: Lake Croche, Canada...
ATTCCTACTATTGATTTTACACTTTTTCTTATTTTTTTGTCCAGTAAAATGGGCGTTTTAAATGAGAAAAGGTGTAAAATGGGGTCCCATTTGAATTATTCAACGGTGTACATTTATATTTTCTGTAAAATTAAATCTATTTTTTCGTTCAAGGACAACAAATCTTTCTTGATTTCATCAATTTGAGATTGAAAAAGATTGGCCACTGCATTATTGTTATCCGAGTTATCTACCTTTTTCAATTTATTGAAAATATTGGTTTCTTCTTGGGAATATTTTGACTGTTCATCTTCCCAACTAATATGTTTTTTAATGTTATTGTCATTTTTATCAATATTGATAAATAATTTTTCATTTTTAAGAGATGTTTCTTGTGGTGTTAACCAGTTTGGGTCAAGTGGTAAACTAGTGTTTTTATTTGTATTTGCAATAATTTCAATATCGTAATTACGTTGTTCTTGTATTCGTTTAATTTCCAATTCAATTTCAGTAATAGGTTTGTCCATATTATCACTAAAATTTGGAACTGGTGGTACTGGAAATGACATCGCACTCGTGAATTCTTCCTGTTTTTTATTCAATTCTTTTTCAAAAAGAGTCATTCTGTCATTATGAATATCTTCGTACGTAATTGATTCTTTGATTGGTTCTTCAACATGAATTTTAATTTTTTTGTATTGCGCCGTGTTGTCAGGTTTTTCTACTTTTATAAGATAATTGATGATTAATAAAATGTATTTTTTATTCAATTCAATTAAATTGTTGCAATTATTTTTTTCTGTTGAAAAAAAACCTCTAATATTTGATTGAAAAAGTTGCATCAAGTTTTTTATTTTTATTTCCGAATTACAAAGTTCTTTTATAAGCGGTTCATCAATCAATACTTCCCATAATAATTGAATATTTTCTTCTTCTAAAAATTTACTTATTGTCATTTTAACATTCTTATAATTCAAAAATATAACTTTAATTTATAATTTATATAAAATCATTTATTAAATATTGATATATATTTTCTGTATTTCCTCTATAATACATCATCCAAAGTGAACAATTACTGGAAGAACATACAAAATGTCTACACTTGCATATTATTAAAAATGTGGCAAATAATATCTTCATATCATTGTAATTTTGTGAACCAATGTTTTCTTTATTTAAATGAATACCTTCATTTAGTGGTGACGATTTGTTTTCTTTAATAATCACTAATTTATCATATTTTTGTTTCATGTAATTCAAAAAAGTAGTGCAATCACTTTGTATTAAAAGCGTATAATCACAACGCACATTATTTTGCTTTATTTTCTCTATTATTTCATGATATTTGGAAAAATCTCCCAATTTTGTTTCTTTATATTTATCAGTTCCTCTGTAATAAACTGCGATACAATTGTCACACTGAATATTATATTTTTGAATCAATACATTCTTTATTTCTACAATTTCTTGAGAAGGTATAAAATATTTTTTAATAAACGGTTTTATATCTTGAATATGTAATAATTTATAATTAGAAAATTGGTCTTCTCTCTTATCATGTGTTATTGTAATTTTTTTCTCGTAAGTTATATTAGTTACAGAATCATCTATAAAAAAATCATTTGTGATATCATTATATAACATATGCCTAGGTTTATAGAGAAGAAATTGGGCTGAACTATCTACTATTGTAGGTAATTTCTTATTATCATTAAAATAATCTATAATTTTATGTAAACGCATGTTACAACAAGAAAAAAAACCAGCATTATGAGTTATTTTTAGCATTTTGCAATTTTGTGTTTTTATATGTATATTACATTTGTATTGTATCTTTATAACTTTTCATTAAAATATATTTTTCTAAAATTTTCCATGTATTTGTCTTTTAATGTGTGCGTCTTTAAATAATGTTCTGTAAGTTTATCTTCTAACATGTGAACTATGAAAAAAATACTATAAATACCACATTCTGTATTACCATATTGGTGTTCAACAGGGTGATTTTCATCGTATTTGAAATTTATCTTGGGCTTCAATTCTTTACCTTGTGATTGAATTCTTTCTACCAATCTCATTATTTCAGGCGGTGCTTTATGTCCCACGCTATCAAAAAAGAATATGTTTCCTTTCTTAATATTAATAAACATGGAAATCCAATGTTCCCCTGGTTTATTATGCGGATCTGTATTAAATACAATTCCGATCTTGGTTTTACCTTCTTTAATTTGTTGTTTCAAATTAAAATTACACAATTCTTCCCATACACATTCACCATATATTTTTTTTTTATCAAAATCTATTGGAGAAGGCCCGATGAAGTCAAAACATTTGTATGCTTTTTCATATTGCTTCATAACTTTTATAATATCAATACTTGATAACCATTCATTAGGATTTTTTTTCCATTCGTGTGGCGATTCTGGAGCAAAAGAATCTTTAAAATCTTCTTCTAAATTACCAAATTCATGATTTTGTTTTAACCAACATGATTCCTTATTACACAAATCGCTTAAATAATTCGCTAATAAATTGTGAATTTGCTTTGAATCATTTGTTGTAATTTTTTCATAAGGATGACGCGCGTTCCATTTGTCTCGTAATTTGAACAAGGATTGTTCAGTGTAACATGTAAAATGTTTCAGTTCTTTTTTATCTTTTGGACTACAATTGACTTTATTCAATACTATTGGATTTTTTTTTAGTTTGTGACTGTGGTTATATTTATTTTTCTCTCTATAGTGTCTTTTTTGATTTTTCTTTTTATGTTTTCTAGTTTTGTTGAATTTTTTATGTGTCATTGTCTTATTTTATAATGATATTTTCTTTTTTCTGAATTCCTTTATTTCTTAAATTCGGTTCTTGTAAATCTATTTCTTTTATTTTCGGTAATATTATTTCTTCAGGTTTTTTTGTCGTTATTATTTTCACAAAATTTTCTAATCCATTTGGTATCTTTATTGAACGCATAAACAGTTTATCTTTTTCTTTATCATATATGGGTTCACTCATTGTATTTTTATCATCTTGACTATCAAAGTCAGCGTCATATTCTTTGTATTGTTCTTGTATGATATCATTATTATCTATTATTTTAAAATAATGTATACATGTTTTCACATAATTATCAAAAGCAATCTTGATATCTGGATTTATTTCATTATAATTATCATCTTTTTTTAAAAGTAATTCGCGCGTTAAATTCAATATTCTTTTTCTATAAAATTTTTTGTCCTTTTTGTTTACATTTTTCTCTTTTTTAAAATGCTGCATTTTTTCATACACTTCTTTATTGATCAAACAATCTAAAGTTATTTGATGTATTATATTTTCTGACATTTAATAATAAAAATGTACAAATTTATTATAAAACAGTATTATTTATTTTTTCGTAGGTTTACGCCTTTGTTATTTTTAGTGCCTTTGGATACTTTTCGCTTACGTCTTCCTCCAGATGTATCTTTCTTAAAACGATTATTTATTTCATTTTCTCGGCGTGTTCTTCTTCTCTCTAATAATTCATCCATATCTGTCCTGGCAGGTGAAAAATTATAACTGTTTTCATGTATATGATTTTCATCAAAACATTCATGTGAGCCTTTTCGCGATAATAATAGTTTGATATCTCTATACACTGCAGGATCGTGGACATTGTTATGATAAAATACAAATGCGGTCCATTTCAATGGACACCATCTATATATATCATTGTCACTCTCGTTTGGATCAGCTCCATTTTCTAATATACTTTCAACTAACGGAACATTTTGAGCAATGATAGCATTAATCAATGGTGTATAATTTCCTCTCAAAGCATCATTAATTCTTGTTTGTTCAGTAATATTTGATCCACCCCTGGTATTATTTATTTTTTCTGTTACTCTTTCTTCTTGGGCTAGATTATTGACAATGGGCGCAAAATTGTATTCTCTGCGTGTATCATTATCAAAACAAGGATCTGCATCCATCAATGCTTGAACAATTTGCATCATAGTACCAAAATTTACTTCATTTATACTGTATATAAATACAAAATCTACCCATTTACGTGGACACCATCCCAATACATTATCTCTTTGATTTTTACTTTCAGGATTATTTGCTAGTATACGATTTACTTCATTTATATCAACTTGAATGATAGCATTAATCAATGGGGTATAATTTCCTCTTAAAGCATCACGAACTCTTGTTCTTTGAGTATCATTTGATCCGCCTTTTTTACTTGATCTTTTTTTTTTCGTTGTCCTTATTTTTTTGTGTTTCTTTCTTTTACGTGTTCCGCCAGTTGAATCATTCTCTCTACTATCTTGTTCAGATGATGTATCACTGTCTGTAAGTGATGCATCTTCACTCTCTGAATCTAGTTGTATAGGTGGCTCACTGGGTATTATAGGTGAGAAATCGTAACCACCATCATTACTCATATCGTCATTATCATTATCAAATGGTGCGCCTGCATTGGACAACAATTCAATTATTCTTCTTAGATCATTTCTTTGAGATACATTATAAACATAATAATAAAGAAAGTGACTCCATTTCATTGGACTCCAACCATATACAGAGTCTACTTGATTAGCTACTTCATTAGCATTTTCTACATTTAATAATCTTTCAACTTCTTCCGTATCAACATTTATTATTGCATCAATAAGAGGTGTATAATTCCAATCTAAAGCATCATTTATTCTTTCTTCTACTGTTCTATTTATAGGTACTAAACCACCTTTCATGTTTTTACGTCTGTGAACATTAGTAGAAAAACCTTTCAAAATTCTATATTTTTTTAGTGTTTTTTTATTTTTGCTTAATCTATGTTTTTTAGTTTGTTTTTTACCTTTTCCACCAGTAGTAGTAGTAGTAGTAGTAGTATTTTCTTGATTTTGAACCAATGGAGAGAAATCATAGGTAAAATTGGCGTTGTCATAATCCATCATATTTGCGCCATGTCTTACCAAAAGTTCTGCTATACGATCGCATAATATTTCATTTGCACGATTATGATGATTTGGGCCATGCAAATACATATATGTGTTCCATTTCATAGGTGACCATCTTTCTCTCTCATCTTTTAGATTTGGATCGGCGCCCCTATTCAATAATTCTTCTACCCTATCAACATTTCTCACTCTTATTGCTAATATAAGAGGAGTATAATCATTTATGGTTTCACCTCCTTTTTTTATTAATTTCATAAAAATATTTTTAATGTTATTATTATATATTATAAAGATATAATAATAATAATAATAATTTAATTTCCTTCTTGTAAATCCTTAATTTGCGCACGCGTTGGATTTGAAAACATGTATGCGCCAACAACATCTGGATTAGGGTTAGGATTAAAACACTCAAAGTTATCTTTTTTAAACAATAAATTATGTTGGTTATAATTACTACCTTCATTCATTTTGGGTTGAAAAGAATAACTATATAAATCACTATTGCTATTTGGAACATAAACTGCTTGACTACATTTTTGTAATGCATATATTTGGTTTCTTAATTCGGATTCAGTATTTATATTAGAGGCAAAACCTGACCACGGAGATTGTGTGTTTCCAGGATTGAATACTGTATGTGGATTATATGTAGGATATTGTTTCATTCTTACATCTATTTCTTTTCTTGGATCAACAACAGGTAAATAAGAATATTTTGTCATTACAGGTCTAACATCTACATATTGTTGAAGCATCTGAGAAGGAATATTTCTATCATAAATTCTTCTATTTGTAGTATCATGAATGTCAGCAACACATTCAAATTTTATATTGTTGATATTAGAATAGCTCATTTATTTACTATATGGCATTATTTTTATTTTAATAATTTGTTAAATTATATAAAGATTTTTAATGATATTAATACAATAGAAATTGAATGTGTGGAATTTTTTGTATATTAAATGGTGAAAGAAATAATGAACAATTTTATAAAGAACAATTTATCAAGGGAGTAAATAGAGGTCCAGAAGATTCTAAATTTATTTCTTTTCATAATGTATTTTTAGGTTTTCATAGGTTAGCCATTAATGGGATTGACAAAATTTCAAATCAACCTTTTAATATCAAAAATATTATCTTGATATGTAATGGTGAAATTTATAATTATAAATATTTATATGATTTAATGAATATTGTTCCTGAAACAAACTCGGATTGCGAAGTAATTATTCATTTATATTTGAAATATGGAATTGAACAAACATTACAAATGCTAGATGGAGTCTATTCATTTGTATTGTATGATTTAAGAATGGAGATAAAAGAAGGAACCAGTTTGGAAAATTTCATTTATTTTGCTAGAGACCCGTATGGTGTAAGACCTTTATATTTATTAAAAAGTGAGCATACAATTGGTTGTGCATCTGAATTGAAGTGTTTAAGCGAGTTTTTGAAGGTTTCAAATAATACTAGTAAATATACGATAGAACAATTTCAACCGGGTACTTTTACTATTTATAAATTAGATAATTTGGCGTGTTCAAAATGGAATATCTTGAAAGAAAACCAACGATATTTTACGCCATCGTTTCCACACAATATCAATTATTATAGTTCAACAATTGAAAATGAAAATTACGAAAATTACGAAAAAAATATTATAAAATATCTTTGTGATGCGGTAAAAAAACGATGTTTGAATACGGAACGCCCTATTGCGTGTTTATTATCAGGAGGACTTGATAGCAGTTTAATAACTGCACTCGTAAACAATTTTAATAAAATGGAATACGGTTTAGATAAACAAATTGAAACATACAGTATTGGTTTGAAAGGTTCAGAAGATTTAAAATACGCTAAAATAGTTGCGAATTATCTTGGAACAAAGCATACTGAAATTATTTTAACAGAAAAAGAAATGTTTCAGGCGATTCCAGAAGTAATTTATGCTATTGAAAGTTATGATACGACTAGTATAAGAGCCAGTATAGGTAATTATTTACTTGGTAAATACATATCTAAAAACAGTGAAGCAAAAGTAATATTCAATGGCGACGGTTCAGATGAATTAACAGGTGGATATTTGTACATGAAAAATTGTCCAGACTGTATTGAATTTGATTGTGAAAGCCGTCGTTTATTAAAAGATATTCATTTATTTGATGTATTGAGATCTGACAAATGTATATCTTCGCATGGACTAGAACCACGCACTCCATTTTTGGATAAAACATTTGTAAATTATTTTTTATCTATTCCACAAAAAGAACGCTTTGAAAAGAATAAAATTTGTGAGAAATATTTAGTGAGAAATAGTTTTACGTATGCAAATTTTCAAGATGTATACGGAAAACAAATATTACCAGATGAGATATTATGGAGAAGAAAAGAAGCATTTAGTGATGGTGTAAGTTCTAAGGGACGTTCTTTATATATTATTTTGCAAGAATTTATATCAACTATATTAAAATTGGAGAATTATTATGAAGAAGAGAATATTATTGATAAATATCCTGCAAATATAGAAACAGAAAAATTATATTACAAAAATCTGTTTGATTGTTATTATCCACATTGTGATAAAATATTGCCTTATTTTTGGATGCCTCGTTATAGTAATGCAACCGATCCTAGTGCTAGAACTTTGAATAATTATGATAATTGTAATGGTAATGGTAATTATAATGAACATAACAATAACATTGGTGGAATAGAAAAATAAAATGTATATATATACCTACTATGAATATTTTGAAGAAATCCAATTATCCATATCAGGAAATTGCATTTGATAGTTTCATCATAATAACATATTTATTAATTTTTTTGTATATACTTGGTGTTTCGCCTGCAGCAAAAAGCCATTTAGATATAATTGATAAATATGTGAGAATTTATATTTGTTTATTTTTAATTTACAGATTTAATCCGTTTAGAAAAAATTACGATTTTACCACTTTAGACAGAAAAATTGTTTTTAGTGCTGGTTTATTTATGTTTGCAAGTACTTTTTTCGGTATTGCGTTTTTTTAGTATATTTTACTGTATTTTACTGTATTTTACTGTATTTTAGAGTTGTTTTTCATTGTACTAGTTTTATCTTTTTTATCATATTTGCTACGGTATTTTTTACGGGTTTTGTTTTTATTTGAAAAGTCATTATCGTTAAAAAAATCCTCTAAATGAAACAATATTTTTTTGCTTAATATTTTATCAATTTCATAATCTTCTTTTGATTTTTGAATGATTTTAAAATTATATTTTCCTATTTCTTCATTCATAAAATCAATGAATTCATTATGTATTTTTTGATTTTTAATTAATAATGAATTATGTTCTAAAAACCTTTTATATATTTCATCAAATTGTAAATTGTATATATAAGGTTTTATATTTATATAATAAATATTATCATTTACCATACCAGGATAAAACATATCGTCTAAATAGCATATTTCCGCATTAGTTGGTAATTTTGTGCAACGAATAAAATCATTGTATGTTTTATTATTTGTTGTTCTACAAAGTTCTATTTGTTTTCCATTAATTTTGAATGCTGAAATTACTTGATCAAATAATTTATATCCATCCAATTTTCTCTCAAAATAAGAAATCAATTGATTTATCCATTTTCGTGAACCTTGATTATTTGTATAGATCATCATTTTTTGACATTTTTTGGAGAGTTTTTTATTTTTTAAATAGTTGAGAATAACTAGTATACTTGGTCTCAAAAATTCTGGATATAAATCCAAAATATCATTAAAGTCATTTTGATCCAATTCTTTATGTAAATATTCTGATATGTAAAAAGATAGACTATCCCAAAACATACCAAATTCAACAAAATAGCCTAATGTTTCATCTAAATCAAATACAACGATTTTCATGTGAATACATTAACATTATTTTTAAAGTTTTAACAAAAAAATAATGTTAAATTACTATTTTTGTCATATACACACTAGTTTTGTATAATATAATATTTACATAGTTTAGGTGAATGAATTTGGACAATAACGATTATGTTGAAATATTGAATTATTATAAAGTTCGCGTTCCAAAATCAAAAAGACTCATTCAATCCACAGCAGAAAAATTATTATCATCCAAATTGTGCAAATGTATTAAAAAAGTAAATACAAATGACAAGAATGAACCTAGAGCAATAGGTATATGTACAAAAACAATATTTAATAATAAAGGATTGACACGTGGTAAATTTAAATGTAAAAACAAGCGTTATGTCAATTTTAACAAGACAAAGAAAAATAGAAAATAAAACTTTATATATTTATTTCTAATTTGTAAATAATATAATTAAATACAATAAAATATGTCAAATATAATAAACATATATGAATAAACCACTTATTCATTGTTGTGTATTTATATCCATTACGAGTATAAATAACAATTGCCACTAAAGTAGGCGCTAATATACTCACTAAAAATAGACTGTATCTTTTTGTAATATTGATTTTATTTGCAATATACAATGACAAAACGTTATACAATCCCAAAGCTATAGGTGCATAAAGTGTATAATTATCATAACTATAATTTGTCAATTTTTGTTCTGATAAATATTTTACAGCTAAAAAATAAGGTATAAAAACAAAAAAAGACGAACCTATTACAAATGCTCTCAAATATTCATTAGTCATTTATATAATTATATACTTAAAAAAATAAATTTAATTCACGTATAATATATATGTCTGATAAACATAAATATTATGATGTTATTATTGTTGGTTCAGGAATGTCGGGATTATATTCTGCTTATAAAATAAAAAAAATACAGCCAACGTGTAAATTATTAATTTTAGAAAAATATAAAAAAATATGGGTAGGTGGTAGAACGAGTAACTATGATTTTTATGGAACCAAAGTTGTTACTGGTGCTGGTATTGGGAGAAAAGATACAAATCCTTTATTAATTAAATTAATGAATGAAATGAAAATCCCCTTTAAAAAAACAACATCTGTGATGGAATATTCAAAATTATTAAAACATCACTCTGAATTTGATGTTGTCAAAATAATCAATTTATTAAAGCAATACTACAACAAAAATCCCGATAAATACAAACTGTATACTTTTAAAGAATTTGCAAAACAAATATTAGGAGATCTAAAGTATAAATTATTTACTATTTATGCAGGGTATACCGATTATGAGAATGCCGATGTGTATGAAACTTTATATAATTACGGAATGGATGATAATAAAGGCGGATGGCCAAAATTGTATATACCTTGGAAAGAGTTAGTACACCATATATGTGACTATATTGATTACAAAAATATTAAATTTTCTAGTAATGTAATTGAAATTACTAAAATATCTGATTCTGATTCTGATTCTGATCATGAATCTGTAGACAACAAAGAGCCATGTTTATTTGAAATAAAAACGGAAAATGGTGATATTTATTATTCTAATAAAGTAATTGTAGCTACTACAATTACTGGGATTATGAAGTTAGTCCCTGGTGCTTCTATGCGAAATAGTATATATCAACAAATCCATGGCCAACCTTTTTTGAGATTGTATGCAAAATTTGATAGAAAATCTACCGAACTATTAAAAAACTATATTAGTGAATATACAATTGTGCCAGGACCATTGCAAAAAATAATACCTATAAACAAAGATAAAGGTGTTTATATGATTGCATATAGTGATAATGAATGTGCGTTATATCTAAAAAATCACTTAAAAGACACTTTGGAAAATAGAAAATTGTATGAAAAGTTGGTTGAAGAGAGTTTGGGTATTATTAATCACTCCTTAAAAATACTCGCATTAAAAGATTTTTATTGGCCTATAGGAACTCATTATTTTGAACCATTACATGGCTTTAATTCGCGCGAAGAATTTATTTATAAAGCTCAACATCCAGTAAATGGAATGTTAGTTGTTGGCGAAGCTGTAAGCACTTATCAAGGATGGGTAGAAGGTGCGTTAGAAAGTGTAGAAACAGCTGTAACTAAGAAATGGATAAAAATCCACCTTTAGAAAAGGTGGAGCCAAATATCCACCTTTAAAAAAGGTGGAGCCAAATATCCACCTTTAAAAAAGGTGGAGCCAAATCTTTTAAAGTTTTGCACAACTTTTCTGAAAAGTTGTTAGTTTTGCACAACTTTTCTGAAAAGTTGTTAGTTTTGCACAACTTTTCTGAAAAGTTGTTAGGTGGAGCCAAACAGAAATCATTTTGGTTTTACCTTTTTCTAAAAGGTAAATTTTTCTAAAAGGTAAATTTTTCTAAAAGGTAAATTTTTCTAAAAGGTAAAGTTAGAAAAACATGTAATACGCATGATAACCTATAGCTGCAAAAGCCAGCATAAATATAAATTCATAAAAATATTTAGGCGTATTTTGTTTTTCATAACCAATGTAAATAAGTAAAGGGGCTACAATTAAAATATGAAATAAATTTACCCATGCGTTTTTACCTTTTGCTATTTTAGAAAATCCTTTGTATCCATGATACAATAATATAACTACGCCAACGCCTAAAATTAGGTTATACATGAAGTTTGGCATGTCTTTTTGCTTAATTCCAATGTATAAAAATAATCCTCCAACAAAAATTATGTGAAATAAATGGATAACGGTATCATTCATTTATATTTATATATATATATAAATGAAAAATTATTGTCTTCTTTTTTATTTTTTATTAATTTTATTGATTGGTTCATTATTTTTTTTTATGAATTACTGCAACTCTTATGTTGGTATTAATATGGGACCTTGTAAATTTTGTAAAATATTCAAAGGTAAACATATACATTTTTTAAATGACAATTTAGTGAATTATTCTCCTAACTATGCTAATAATAATACATTTTGTGATTATTGTAAATCATTACCAGGTAAAATGCATGTTCACAAATTTCAATAAATCATCTTTCAAATAGTGTTGAAAAAATATAATATTTATATATTATAAAATAATTATGATGAAAAATTTTAATTATAAAAATGTTGAAGTCACACAAGTAGGTGGTAAAAAAACTGTACGTAAAGTTGTAATTAAAAAAGGAAAGGGTACCAAAACGGTAACCAAATATCATAAGGGTAAACATGTAGGAACGGCTAAAAAATCAATTCACGAAGAACATGTAATGATGATTGCTTCTGGTAAGTTTATTAAAGGGTTATTTAGTGATTGTAAATGCGAAACAATTAAAAAAGGTACACGTAAAAATAGAAAATTAAACTAAAGTAATTTTAACTCTCTTATAACCGTATTCATTTTGATAAATGATCCAATGCAGAAAGCAAAACCATTTCTTGCTGAGTTAATTTTTGAAATACTAAATTTTCATCTAATTTTATTTGAAAATGTTTGGTTGGATAACCAAAGTTTTTACATATTAAATAGACACCCTCATCTTTTATTTTGTATTCACAAAACAATGAACCTTTTGTAATATATATATTTTTTGGATCGCGAAGAGAGATCCATCTAAGATATGTACCATATTTTAAATCATCCAATTCATCTATGTATCTGTATCCTTTTAGTTTCTTCATTAACTCTAATGCTTCTTTGCGTTCTAATTGCAGTTCATTTATGATTTTTAAATTCATTTCAGTAATTTTTTTTGATGTAAAATTCAATAATTGTTCATTAGATTCATCGTCTAATGCTTGTAAAAGTTTATCAACATCCATATTATAAGATTATTAAATATATAATAATAAAAGTTATGTTTATATATTTTTATCTACTTTTCAAAAAAGTAGAGCAAAACAAAGAACTTTTCAAACAACTTTTCAAAAAAGTTGTGCAAAACAAACAACTTTTCAAAAAAGTTGTGCAAAACAAACAACTTTTCAAAAAAGTTGTGCAAAACTAACAACTTTTCTAAAGGTGGATATTTGGCTCAACCTTTCTCAAAGGTTGATATTTGGCTCCACCTTTTCTAAAGGTGGATATTTGGCTCCACCTTTTCTAAAGGTGGATTACCATGAACCAAATGCTCCGCCACCCAATACCGAGTTGGCGGCCATTGGCTCTGAAAATGCTTCAGTCATACCAGGTGTAGCTGCACCAATCAAAGGGGTATTATCTTGTTGATACATGTTATTATAATTAGGAAGTTGTTGAACACCTTGTGAACTTGACATATCACTTGGTAATTGACTAATAGAAGTGCTACCACCATATAAAGCTTGATTTACAGCGGATTGATTTGTTGGCATTGTATTCATTGACATCCCTGTATTTTGTCCTGAAATAGGTTGCGAAACTTTGACAGTGCCTTTACCTTTTCCGTTTTTACCTTTATTATTTGAATTACCTTCCCATAATTCTGTAAGACGATCCACTAAAATACTTACTTTCTCTCCTAATTTAGTTTGTAAACTTAAAGTAATCATCAAAATTGCTAAAATAATAAAAATAATGCTGAATTCGGGATATTCCATTCCACTGTAAGTAGGAATATATGTAATAATACGGTGAATAATTAATAATCCCATAAACATGACAATAATTTGAATTAAAACTTCCGCTAAAATTTCTAGACTTCCTTTTTTTTCATCTGCTTCTGGAACATATTTTTGCATTGCTTTATTCAAAATAATGACAGGTATAATTGCTATCAGTGTATATTGTATTATATTTAACATATCGGATTTAGAATCATTGTCAAAATTGAAAACATGCTTAAAAAAACCTTTTTTAGAATTATCTGAACTATCCATATGATTTATAAAAAGAAATTAAATAATTTAAAAACTAATTAAAGGTATTAATAATTTATTATTCATGAGTGAAGAATATCAGTATTTGAATTTAGTACAAAATATATTAGAAAATGGATTCTTAGAGGAAGGTAGAAACGGAAAAACCCAAAGCATTTTCGGAAATTCAATGAGATTCTCTCTAAAAAATGGTAAAATTCCTATTTTGACAACAAAAAAGGTTGCATGGAAAACGTGTTTAAAAGAACTGTTATGGTTTATTCGCGGTGAAACTAACAATAAATTATTGCAAGAACAAAATGTTCATATTTGGGATGGAAATGATTCTAAAGAATTTAAAAAAAAGATGGGTTTAGAATATTATCCTGATGGTATATTGGGCCCTATATATGGATATCAATGGAGGCATTTCAATGCACCTTACGATATAAGATGTGGAGATATTTTAGATGAGAAACAATGCGGTATAGATCAATTGCAATATATTATTGAACAATTGAAAAATCCAGCAACGAGAAACAACAGACGCTTGATTATGACTGCATGGAATCCTTGTCAGTTGAATAAAATGGTTCTTCCACCATGCCATATAGTGTGTCAATTTAATGTTCATGACGGAAATAAGCTATCTTGTTGTATGTACCAGCGATCAGTAGATGTGCCTCTGGGTTCACCGTTCAATATTGCATCCTATAGTTTTTTGACGCATCTTTTGGCAAAACATTGTGAGTTGGAACCACATGAGTTTATTTATTTTATGGGGAATTGTCATATTTATGAACAACATTTGGATGTTATTAAAGAACAAGTAGAGAGAATACCATATGAATTTCCAACTTTAGAAATTACGAACAAGAGAGAAAACATCAATGATTATGCATTGAGCGATTTTCAAATTAATGGATATGAATATCATAATTCAATAAAAATGGAATTAATTGTATAAAAAAAATATATACTAATTTTATAAAGATATGAGAAAATCCTGTAAAAAAAGAAAAGGCGGTAGATTGCCTAGGGATAATGATGACGAAGAAAACACTCAAGCAATTAGGTCACAACTGGAGTCAGATGATGATGATCATAACGACGAAGAAAATACTCAATCAATTAGGTCACAACTGGACTCAGATGATGAAAATGTTCCTAGCATGAGTGAATTAAGGCGTAGATATAATAGGTTGGTAGGATCACCTACACGGCGAAATGCACTTATACATCCAGAAGTAGGTATTAACACTCCTCCTAGAAGAAATGAAATGCCTTATCATGATGATGATGATGATGATGATAATAATGAAATGGTTGTTCCTGGAGCACCACAACGTTTAAATAGAGCGCGGACTAGGTCTGATTTAGAAGAACGATTTAATGCAATGGAATTAAATAGATTCCCGCGTATGTCCGATTCAGATTCAGATTCAGATGAAGAAAATAATGAAGAAAATAATGAAATAATTAATAGACAAGGAGGAAGAAAGAGGAAAACTACTAAAAAAAGAAAAACGGCTAAAAAAAGAAAAACGGCTAAAAAAAGAAAAACGGTTAAAAAAAGGAAAACTGCTAAAAAAAGAAAAATGTCCAGAAAACACTAAAGTCTAAATTATTTAGTAAATGCGTAAGTAATTTAGAAACAAATTGTTTTTAATAATTATATTATTAATGAGTAGTTCCAGATC
>Ga0114959_10002429_pt1 | contig 15333 bp, 13 predicted proteins | sample C_130625_EF_Meta_FD_87317 | JGI IMG/M metagenome (GOLD analysis project Ga0114959, IMG submission 87317) | Freshwater microbial communities from Lake Croche, Canada to study carbon cycling - C_130625_EF_MetaG | ecosystem: Environmental > Aquatic > Freshwater > Lake | place: Lake Croche, Canada...
CAAGAGCACCTTCCTGCTCGACCGTATTGCCGACGCTGAGGAAGCCACGGTCAGTGAGGGCGAACTGTCGGCCTGGCTGGTTCAGAATGCCCAGCGCTACGGAATGGCCCCTCAAGAATTCGCCGATGCGCTGGTTCAGGCCGGCCAGGTTCCGATGGCGGTTGCTGATGTTCGTCGGGGGAAGGCTCTGCAGGCGGTGCTCGAAAGCGCAGTCATCACCGACGCCTCAGGCAATGTGGTCGACCTGTCGGTGCTTGATACGCCCTTTGATCCGGTGCTAGACGATGCCGACGACGATCTGGAAGACGACCTCGACGAGTTAGAAGATCTCGACGAGACCGAAGAGTCCACCGAAGCCTGAGCAGTCTGCGCCCAGTTGGGCGCAGTTGTTTGTGCCGTGGGCGAACACGGGGGTAGTCCGGAATGTGGCCCACCCCGTAGACGGTTAGGGTCTGATGAAGGCTGGTATTCCAGTTTCACTCGCAGGCTGTATGCAACTTCGTCATCGGGAGAGAACGTGACTTACAACCGACCAGACATGATCGATCCGCTATTGCGCGCGCCAAGTGGCAGTGGATTTGGCTTTGGCGACATGATCGATGAGCGTTTGCTGCGCGAACGCATCATCTGGCTTGAAGGCGAAGTGCGCGACGATAACTCCAACCGCATCGCCAAGCAGTTGCAGGTTCTCGCGGCTGATGATCCTGAAAAAGACATCACGTTGTACATCAACTCACCCGGTGGTTCGATTAGCGCCGGAATGGTCATCTACGACTCGATGCAGTTGATTCCCAACGATGTTGGCACCGTGTGCATGGGTTTGGCGGCTTCGATGGGTCAGTTCCTGTTGTGTGCGGGCGCCGATGGCAAGCGCTCAGCAACTCCGAACGCGCGCATCATGATGCACCAACCTCTAGGCGGCCTTGGCGGTACCGCCAGCGATATCAAGATCCAAGCCGAGCAGATGCTGTTCATTAAGCGCCGCATGGCTGAGCTCATCGCGGGCCACACCGGTCAAACCCTCGACCAGATCGAGGCCGACTCAGACCGCGACCGTTGGTTCACCGCTGATGAAGCGAAGGAATACGGCATCATCGACCAGGTCATCCGGGCCGGGGCCTAGGAACTACGAGGAGAATCGCATGAATAACTGGACCCCCAAGGCCGACTACTCAGCCCCTTCGAGCCGCTACGTGCTGCCCGAGTTTCGTGAGCGCAGCGCCAATGGCGAGCGAGTGCACAACCCCTACACCAAGTTGTTCGAAGAGCGCATCATCTTCCTCGGTGTTCAAATCGACGACGCATCAGCTGACGACGTGATGGCGCAGTTGCTGTGCTTGGAATCGCTCGACCCCGATCGCGATATCTCGATCTACATCAACTCTCCCGGTGGCTCGTACACCGCAATGACAGCCATTTACGACACGATGCAGTTCGTCAAGCCCGACGTGCAGACCGTGTGCCTAGGTCAGGCGGCTTCGGCGGCTGCGGTGCTGTTGGCGGCAGGCACGCCCGGCAAGCGCTTTGCTCTGCCGCACTCGCGCATCCTGATCCACCAGCCTTACACCGAAGGTGGCGGCCAGGCATCAGATGTCGAGATCCAGGCCAATGAGATCCTGCGCATGCGCACTGAGATGGAGGGCATCATTGCCCTTCACACCGGCCGTGCCATTGAACTGATTCAAAAGGACATCGAGCGCGACAAGATCCTCACGGCCGATGCTGCCAAGGAGTACGGCATTCTCGATGAGGTCATTTCGTCACGCAAGGCCTCGGCCAGCCTCTAGTTCGCTGGCGATCCGACTGATTTTCGACCATTCCAAGCACCCAAATGGGTCTGAATATTCGCCTACGGCGAAATGAGACAACCCGCCGGGTGAATCGGGGCGAAATAGTCAGTCTGCGCCGGTAGCGTCAATCCCCGATGGGCATTCCCCGCCTGTCCTGTCTTATCGGAGGCCTTGGTGGCGCGTATCGGCGAGAGCGGCGATCTGCTCAAGTGCTCGTTTTGTGGCAAGAGCCAAAAGCAGGTCAAGAAGCTCATTGCGGGCCCGGGCGTGTACATCTGCGACGAGTGCATCGATCTTTGCAACGAGATCATTGAAGAAGAACTCAGTGAAACCTCTGATGTTCCCTTCACCGAACTACCCAAGCCGCGCGAGATCTACCAGTTCCTCGACCAATATGTGATTGGCCAAGAGGTGGCCAAGAAGGCCCTCTCGGTCGCCGTCTACAACCACTACAAGCGCGTGCAGGCCAGCGAGTCAGAATCCAAGCGTGATGAAGCCGTCGAACTGGCGAAGTCGAACATCTTGTTGCTCGGCCCGACAGGCTCGGGTAAGACTCTCCTGGCCCAAACCTTGGCGCGCATGCTCAATGTGCCGTTCGCCATCGCCGATGCAACGGCGCTCACTGAGGCAGGCTACGTGGGTGAAGATGTCGAAAACATTTTGCTTAAGCTGATTCAGTCTGCAGACTACGACGTCAAGAAGGCCGAACAAGGCATCATCTATATCGACGAGATCGACAAGATTGCCCGCAAGAGCGAGAACCCCTCGATCACTCGCGACGTCAGCGGTGAGGGCGTGCAGCAGGCGCTATTGAAGATTCTTGAAGGCACCACGGCGTCGGTGCCCCCGCAGGGTGGCCGTAAGCACCCGCATCAAGAGTTCATTCAAATCGATACCACCAACGTTTTGTTCATCGTCGGTGGCGCCTTCGCTGGCCTAGACAAGGTGATCGAATCGCGCATCGGCAAAAAGTCGCTGGGCTTCACCTCAGGTATCGATGGCGATAGCTCGGCCTCGACCAACCTGCGCGACATCTTCGCCAATGTGATGCCCGAAGACATGCTCAAGTACGGAATGATCCCCGAGTTCATCGGTCGGCTTCCGGTATTCACCTCGGTTGAGGCACTTGATTCCGAGGCCCTGATTCAGGTTCTCACCGAGCCGCGCAACGCTCTGGTACGTCAATATCAGCGGTTGTTCGAGCTCGACGGGGTTGAACTCGAATTCACCACCGAGGCGCTCGAGGCCATTGCTGGCCTTGCGCTCAAGCGGGGCACCGGTGCCCGGGGGCTGCGGGCAATCCTTGAAGAGGTGCTGCTCAGTGTGATGTACGACGTGCCTGGTCGCGACGACATCGCTCGGGTTGTCATCACCGAAGATGTCGTGCTGAAAAACGTCAATCCCACACTCGTTCCACGTGAGGCTCCCGCCCGACGTGAGCGTCGCGAAAAGACGGCCTAGGTTCTCAACTGCTCACTGAGGGCAAGATCGCGAGAGCGTAATATGCCGCCCCGCCGGCTGCTACCAACATCGCGCCAAGCAATACGTAAAGCCGTGACCTCGATGTAGTTGCCGGAGCAGTGGGGTTGAGTCTGGGGTCAGCAATCAAAAGTCCTGTGGGCATTGGCATCGCAGTGGCCATCAGCGGGGCAGAATGTGGGGCTGGCAAACTCACGAGGTTGCTGGTGAGAGCCAATGGAGCGCTGGTTGGCGGACCGAAGTTGGTGTATGCCGAGGGCGCGTCGATGCCCCAAGGGGTCACCTCGACCACTGGTGGGGCCGCAGCAACCATGATGGCGGCCACGCCGGGCAGTTCAACTCCAGGCAGCACCGTGACGGCGCCAGACATTTCGGCGGGCACGAATGAGTCGGTTTGAGAACGCTTACCAAGCACGGTGGCCTCCAGCGAGATTACGCCGCGGGGAGTTTCCCCACTAATGCCATCGGCAGGTAGGGGCCAATAACTTGAGCGCTACTTTGCTTCGATTGGGGCCAACTGCACGTCAACGGCCAGTGGCGCCGCTCCGTCGACAAGGCGCAGGTCAGTGATGTTTCCGGCCGCCATGAGATCGCCCCGCGCACCCTCAAGGATGGCCAGATCGCTTGCTGCTGCTGAAATCGTCACGGTTTGGGCACTATGGCGCATCGACACCTGAGCCTCTGACTTCGCCTTGCGCACCGCCGAAAGGGCGATCGCAATCGGTTCAAGCTCTGCCGCCGATGCCCCATTGGCCAACGCGCGAATCTGCTCAGCATCGGGCCAGCTCGCCACGTGTACTGATCCTTCGCGCCACCAAGACCAGACTTCCTCGGTAACAAAGGGCAGGAAGGGTGCGAACAGGCGCAGCACAGTGTCGAGGGTAACTCCGAGGGTGGCCTGAACTGAGGCCTGAGCCTGCTCGCCCTGCCCGCCGTGTGCACGTTCCTTCACGAGTTCGACGTAGTCGTCGGTGAAGTTCCAGAAAAAGGTTTCGGTGGTCTCAAGGGCACGGGTGTAGTCGTAGTCATCGAAAGCTGTCGTGGCTGCAGCCACGACGTCGGCGAGGCGGGCAATCAGGGCCCGATCAAGGGGGTGCGTAATCGCCGATGGGTCGGTGGTGACGTTGGCATCGAGACCGAGGCCGAACTTCGCGGCATTCAAAATCTTGATCGCGAGCCGTCGGCCGATCTTCATCTGGCCGACGTCGAAGGCCGTATCGGTGCCAGGGCGTCCGCTAGCTGCCCAGTAGCGCACGGCGTCTGAACCGTGCTCGTCGAGCAGCCCCATCGGAGTTACCACGTTGCCCTTGGACTTCGACATCTTCTTGCGGTCAGGATCAAGAATCCAGCCACTGATCGCCGCGTTAGTCCACGGCAGCGTGTTGTCTTCAAGATGAGCGCGAACCACGGTTGAGAACAGCCATGTGCGAATGATTTCGTGTGCCTGCGGTCGCAAATCGTAGGGTGATACCGCATTCCACAATTGGTCATCGCGCTGCCAACCACCGGCGATCTGCGGGGTGAGCGACGAAGTCGCCCAGGTGTCCATTACGTCGGTATCGCCGATGAATCCGCCAGGCACGCCCCGTTGGTCGGAGGTGTAGCCGGCCGGAGCGTCAGACGAAGGATCGACCGGAAGTAAGTCTTCGGTAGCGGCAATCGGTGAATCCCACAGTGGCTGGCCCTGATCGTCGAGGGGGTACCAAAGAGGAATGGGTACGCCAAAGAATCGCTGTCGCGAGATCAGCCAGTCTCCGTTCAGGCCCTCCACCCAGTTGCGGTAACGCACCTGCATGTGCGGCGGATGCCACACCAACTCACGGCCACGTGCCAAAAGTTCTTCTCGCAGAGGTAGGTCGCGGCCCCCGTTGCGCAGGTACCACTGGCGCGTAGTAACGATTTCGAGGGGCTTGTCACCCTTTTCGAAGAACTTCACGGGGTGGGTAATCGGGCGGGGTTCACCGACCAGATCGCCACTGTCGCGCAGCATCGTGACGGTTCGCTCGGCCGCCGTGAACGCAGTGGCTCCGACGAGCGACTGGTAGGCCTGTTGGCCTGATTGGCTCGTGATCCACTCGGGCAGGTCAGCCAAAATGCGCCCATCCCATCCGATGATCGGGCGAGTCGGAAGCTGCAACTCACGCCACCAGATCACGTCGGTCAGATCGCCGAAAGTACAAATCATCGCGATGCCCGAACCCTTTTCAGGATCGGCCAATGTGTGCGCGACCACCGGAACTTCCACACCAAAAACCGGGGTGATCACCGTTGATCCGAACAGCGGTTTGTAACGCTCGTCGTCGGGGTGGGCCACAAGCGCCACGCAGGCGGCCAACAATTCGGGCCTCGTGGTTTCAATGAAAACCGGCTCGTTTCCGGGGCGGCCAAAGCCAATGCGGTGGTAGGCGCCGGGTCGCTCGCGATCTTCAAGTTCGGCCTGCGCGACCGCTGTTCTGAATGTGACATCCCACAGAGTGGGTGCCTCAGCTTGATAAGCCTCGCCGCGGGCCAAATTGCGCAGGAACGCTCGCTGCGACGCACGTCGGGCGTGCTCGTCAATTGTTTGGTAGGTGTGGGCCCAATCGATTGACAGCCCGAGACGACGAAACAGTTCCTCGAATGCCTTTTCGTCTTCAAGGGTCAGTTGTTCGCATAGAGCAATGAAGTTACCCCGTGAAATCGCCACCTGTTCTTTGCCTGGCTCGTCGGGTGCGATGAAATCAGGGTCAAAGGGCAGGCTCGGATCGCATCGAACGCCGTAGTAGTTCTGCACGCGCCGCTCGGTGGGTAGTCCGTTGTCATCCCAACCAATTGGATAAAACACTTGCTTGCCGCGCATGCGTTGGTAGCGGGCAATCAGATCGGTGTGGGTGTACGAAAACACGTGCCCGACATGAAGTGACCCCGACACCGTGGGTGGAGGGGTATCGATGCTGTAGACGTTGGCGCGCGGTGTGGTGGCATCAAACGAGTACACGCCTTTGGCTTCCCACTCGGTGGCCCAGCGAGTTTCGATTCCTTCGATGGTGGGCTTGTCGGGAACGTGGGCCGGCGTGTGCGTCATGCGCACCATCCTAGGCAGCGCCATTAGGCTCGGTCTCGTGACCGCTGAGCATGACACCGACGCCCGCGACGCCCTCGACGCCTTGCACTCTGAGCTCACCCGCCGATGGCCTGAGTCGCAGATCGAGCCGAGCTTGGATCGAATCGGTCGATTGATGGAACTTCTGGGCGATCCGCAGCACACCTCTCCGGTCATTCACATCACCGGCACCAACGGAAAGACGTCGACCGCACGCATGATCGAGTCGCTTCTGCGGTCATTCGGCCTACGAACTGGCCTGTACACAAGCCCACATTTGACGAGTGTGACCGAGCGAATTCTGCTCGATGGTGAGCCGGTTGATGCCACTCGTTTCGTCGAAACCTACGACGATATTGAGGCCTACATTCAAATCGTTGACGCCGAATCCGTCACCTCAGGTGGCCCGGCGATGTCGTACTTCGAGGTGATGACCGCACTGGCCTTCGCAGTGTTCGCCGATGCCCCTGTCGATGTGGCGATTGTGGAAGTTGGCATGGGCGGGCAGTGGGATGCCACCAACGTGGCCAATGGCCGGATCGCTGTTGTGACTCCAATCGGAATTGATCATGTGGAGTATCTCGGTGACACCATTGAGGCAATCGCGACCGAAAAGTCGGGCATCATCAAGCCCGAAGCGACGGCCGTTCTGGCTATTCAGCAGCCTGCCGCTGCGGCGGTTTTGTTGGCTCGATGTGTCGCGACGGCCGCTGTGCCATTGCGCGAAGGCATTGAATTTTCCGTCGTGAGCCGCGAAATTGCAGTCGGTGGCCAACTGATCACGGTGCAAACAACTTCGGGTGGCGGCGACATTGACACCGTTTATCCCGAACTGTTGATTCCGCTGCATGGGGCACACCAATCCCAGAACGCTGCCGTCGCGCTCGCCGCGGTTGAGGCCTTCCTCACTGACGGCACTCGCAGCCTTGACCTCGACATCGTGCGTGAAGGATTCGCCGCCGCGACGTCACCGGCTCGGCTTGAGGTTGTTCGCCGCTCACCTACGGTGCTGGTCGATGCGGCGCATAACCCGCATGGCGTGGCAGCCCTTGCGCAGGCGCTCGGTGAAGCGTTCTCGTTCGACCACGTCGTGGCAGTTCTCGCTGTTCTTGGCGACAAAGATGTCAATGGAATCCTCGAGGCGCTCGAACCGGTGGTGAATGAATTAGTCGTTACCCAAAACCGCTCGCCACGCGCTCTCGACCGTGACGATCTGGCGCAACGAGCTCGTGCGGTGTTCGGCGATGAGCGTGTAACCGTGGCTGACTCAGTGCCTGAGGCTCTTGACGTTGCACTTGAACGAGTTGACGAAGCCGGGCTCGGATCCGGCCTCCTCGTTACGGGCTCGGTGGTCACCGCGGCCGAAGCTCGCGAACTACTCGGCCCCCGTGGTGTCGCATGAGAATCGTAGGTTCGAGTGTGTTGACGCTGGAGGCACTGGTGGTTCTACTGGCGATTCCAGTAGCTCTGGTGCTCGGTACCGGTCACAGCAATGCCGCCGTGATTGCAGCGTTCGTGATCATCGTCGTGTTGTGCCTAGTAACTGTTGGCATGATCACGCGGCCGCACGCGATTGCCTTGGGGTGGGTCACGCAGGCACTGGTGATTGCCTCCGGATTTCTTGTTCCAGCAATGTTTCTTCTGGGCGTGTTGTTCGCACTCCTGTGGTTTTGGGCAGTTCGCATCGGAACTCGGGCCGATGAGGCCAAAGCACGCGCTGCCGCTGGGCCCGCCGAGCCCCGATAGTGTGACGACGTTGTCCAGCGCTGACCGGCGTAACCGCTATCAAGGAGTTAATCGTGTCTGAACGTACGCTTGTTCTTGTTAAGCCCGATGGTGTCGCCCGCGGACTGGTTGGCGAAGTGCTCAGTCGAATCGAGCGCAAGGGATTCACAATCGTCGCACTCGAACTGCGCATGCTTGACCGCGCGATTGCCGAAGAGCACTACGGCGAACACGCTGGCAAGCCCTTCTTCAATGACCTCGTCGATTTCATCACCGGTGGCCCATTGGTTGCGGCTGTGGTCGAAGGTACCGAGGTAATCGTGTCGTGGCGATCGATGATGGGCGCCACTAACCCGGCGAACGCCGCACCCGGAACTATTCGTGGCGACCTGGCTAGCGAGATGCAAAACAACGTCACCCACGGTTCAGATTCACCCGAGTCGGCCGCGCGTGAAATCGCGTTGTTCTTTCCCTCGCTCTAGTCGACTGGGTGCGCTGAGCACATAAGAGTCGTACTTGGGGCACCCCGATGCAAAACTGTGCGGGCAAATGTCGGAAATGTCTTGATCGGTTTGGGGATCCCCATATTCGCACTACGATGGGAGTGTGGCACGCAGAGAAGGATTCCTTTCGCCCATGTCGGCTAACTCGTTTATTGGTCGAGACATGGCGGTCGATCTCGGCACGGCAAACACTCTTGTTTACGTGCGCGGTCGCGGTATTGCTTTGAACGAACCGTCGGTTGTGGCAATCAACCAAAACACCGGTGGCATCCTCGCCGTGGGCTCTGAGGCCAAGCGAATGATCGGTCGCACACCTGGCAACATCGTTGCGATCCGTCCGCTTAAAGACGGAGTTATCGCCGACTTCGACACCACCGAACGCATGCTGCGCTACTTCATTCAGAAGGTTCACAAGCGCCGTCACCTAGCCAAGCCTCGTCTGGTCGTCTGTGTTCCGTCGGGCATCACCGGCGTTGAACAGCGAGCGGTCAAAGATGCCGGTTACGCCGCGGGTGCCCGCAAGGTGTACATCATCGAAGAACCGATGGCTGCCGCGATCGGCGCTGGCCTTCCGGTTCACGAGCCCACGGGCAACATGGTCGTCGATATTGGCGGTGGCACCACTGAGGTGGCGGTTATCTCACTCGGCGGAATCGTGACCAGCCTGTCGATTCGCGTGGGCGGCGATGAACTCGATAACGCGATCATCACGTACGTCAAGAAGGAATACAGCTTGATGCTCGGCGAGCGCACCGCTGAAGAAATCAAGATGGCAATCGGTTCGGCATTCCCCACTCCCGATGAGCCACATGCTGAAATTCGGGGTCGCGACTTGGTTTCTGGCCTGCCGCGCACGATCGTGGTTACAGCCGAAGAGATTCGTCGGGCAATCGATGAGCCGGTGAGCGCGATCGTTGATGCTGTCAAGACCACACTCGACCGCACACCTCCTGAACTTTCCGGCGACATCATGGATCGCGGAATTGTGTTAACGGGTGGCGGAGCGTTGCTCAAGGGCCTTGATGAGCGGTTGCGCCACGAGACCGGAATGCCCATCGTGATCGCCGAATCGCCGCTTGATTGCGTTGCGATGGGTTCGGGCAAGTGTGTTGAAGAATTCGAAGCGCTTCAGCAGGTACTGATCTCTGAGCCGCGGCACTAGTCGGCAGTCTCGTACGTTGTGTTGACGTACGTTGGCAACTAGGTCACCGCGTGGTGCCGAACGATGAAGGGGAGTAAATGCGCGAGAATCGGCGCCCAAGGGTCATCCTTGCGGTACTGGTTCTTGTGGCCCTGAGTTTGGTCTTGATTGATTTGCGGGCAGATGCCAACGGCCCTTTGGGCCGGGTTAAGTCACTGACGGGCGCTGCCTTTGGCCCCATCGAGCGTGCTACATCGTCGATCACCTCACCGATTCGTGGTTTTGTCACCAACCTCACTGGCGGTGGCGAGAAGGAAGCGCAAATTTCTGCCCTTGAAGCAGAAGTTGCTCAATTGCGAGCCGCGGGAGCTTCTCCTGAAACCACCAGGCGACTTGGGGAAATGAACGACCTCTTGCGCATGAGTCGGGCCGGTCAATACAAGATCATGCCTGCCAATGTCATTGCCGAGGGGGCGACCCAGGGATTCGGTCACACCCTGACGTTAGATGTCGGAAGTCGCGATGGCGTCGCCGCCGACATGACGGTGTTGGCGGTTGGCGGACTCGCCGGTCACGTGGTTTCGGTGTCGCGAACCAGCTCGGTTGTGGTGTTGCTCACCGATGCCACGGTGTCAATTGGCGGTCGACTTGAAGGGGCCGGCGAGATCGGATTTGTCACCGGTAAAGGCAGCGAGACGCAAATGGATTTCCAACTGCTCGACCCCTACGGCGCGCTGGAAATTGGTGATCGGGTTGTGACCTTCGGGTCAAAAGGTGGCAGGCCTTTTGTGCCGGGCGTTCCGATCGGACAAATTGTCGACGTCAGTGGCACCCCGGGCCAGTTGACTCGCATGGCAACTTTGCGGCCCTACGTGAATCCATCAACGGTCAATGTGGTGGGGGTCGTGTTAGAACCCCCACGCGAAAATCCCCGCGATGCCGTTCTGATGGACAGGGGATCGGGCGTCACGATTCCGCGCTCACTTCCGATTCCGACCGTGGGTCAAGCAACGCCCATGCCCACCGGTTCAGCGGCGCCGAACGATGCTCCTGCGCCGAGCGGTACACCATCGACTGCGGTGACTCCGACTCCGCGAGCGCCCACCGGTGACGGAGCCGTACCGGCGGGTGGAGCAGCGCAGGCAGCCCAGTGACCCCGGCTCGATTGGTGCTCATTGCGGTTTCACTCGTTGTCGCGGTGGCCGTGCAGGTCTCGCTGCTGTCACGTCTGGGGTTGCCCGGAGCCACCCCTGATCTGGTTCTCGTTGTCGTCATGGCGTTTGGATTCGTTAGGGGGCCGGTGGCCGGATCCGCCGTGGGATTTGCCGCCGGACTATTACTAGATCTGGCGCCGCCGTCGGTGGGCTATTTCGGATTGACCGCGGCCCTCATGGCAATCGCCGGCTTCGCCGCGGGGGTCGTCGCTGAGCGGTCAGGTGGGGTGGTTGTCGTGGCACTACTCAGTGTTGCCCTAGTTGCCTTTGGCCTGACCATCGTTCGAGCGGTCATCGCCACTCTTGTCGGAGATCCGCGTGTGCTTTGGGGGCCGGTGTTCGCGCAATCGATCACGTCGGCTGTGTATTCGGTGCTTTTGGCGGCTCTGATTGTGCCCGTTGTCGCGGCGATCGACCGAAAGCTTGAGCCGCGCGCCGGCCTCTGACGCCGACTATCGGACGGGCAGGAACACTGGTCTGGCCCGAACCGTCGTACTCTTGAACCCTAGGTAAGAAACCTGCCGTCCCATTTATGGGGTGGCCAAACTGGCACCGGGAGTCTAAAACGTGACGACGAGGTCGAACGTGCGACTGATCGTCCTCGCGGTGCTTGTGCTCAGTTTGATGCTCACCGTTGTGGGGCGCACTTTTGCCATTCAGGTGGTGTCAGCCTCTGATTTCCAAAAGGCTGCGGCGAATAACGGAGTGCGCGAAACGTTCACGCCCGCCGTTCGAGGTGTCATTCTCGATCAGCAAGGCCGCCAACTGGTGTCGAACAAGACCACCCTGTTGGTCACTGTTGATCGCACTGACGTTGTGCGTCAGGCCGACGACGGCAAAGCAGTCTTGGCGCGCTTGTCGACCGTACTCGGAATGACGTACACCGACTTGCTCGACAAAATGACTCTGTGCGGAACTCCCGAGGCGAAGAAGCCGCCGATCTGCTGGAACGGATCGCCGTATCAGCCGATTCCGGTAGCCAAAGATGTCTCAGAAGAAGTTGCCCTGCAGATTATGGAACAGCGCGCGCTCTTTCCAGGTGTTAAGGCAGAACTCACATCACTTCGCATTTACCCCAAGCCCTTCGACGTCAACGCCGCCGCCATGCTCGGTTACCTCGGCCCCGTTCGTGATGATGAATTGAACAATTTGGTCGATGGTAAAGATGAACAGGGTCGTGTGCTGTCGCGACTTGATCAACTTGGCCGGGCCGGACTTGAGGGGCAGTACGACGTTGCGCTGCGCGGATCGCCTGGCATTCGCAAGTTGGCTATCGACCGGTCGGGTGCCGTTACTGGAGTTCTTGACCAGACCGAGCCAGTTCCTGGCAACTACCTGGTCACGAGCATCGACGCTCACCTGCAAAAAGTGGTCGAAGACCAGCTGCGGGCGGCCATCTATCGCGCTCGCTCGCAAAAGAAGGCTGGTGACTCGGGCGCTGCGGTGGTCATGGATGTGAACACGGGCCAGATTTTGGCGATGGCCTCATTCCCGTCGTACGACCCTGAAGTGTGGTCGGGAGGAATTAGCAAGCAGCAGTACCAGCAGTTGACCTCGTCGTCGAGCGGGTATCCGCTTGTGCCCCGAGCAACGCAGGGACTTTACCCACCGGCCTCGGCCTTCAAGCCGATCTCGGCGATCGCTGCGGGTAACTCTGGCTTCAAACTCGACGGCGACTACAACTGTGGCCCGTTCTACACAGTCGCCAAGCAGAAGTTCAAGAACAATGAGTCGGTAGCGTTCGGGCCAATCACGGTTAAGCGCGCCATTGAAGTGTCGTGCAACACGGTGTTCTACGACCTTGCCTACAAAATGTGGCTAGCCGATGGCGGCAGCGCTCCGAAAGCTGGAGCAAAGAACGCCATCGAAACCGTTGCGCGCCAAGTCGGATTTGGTTCGGCCACCGGTGTTGACCTGCCCAACGAGTCAACCGGTCGAATCGGGGGTCGAGAGTTTAAGCGCGGAAACTGGGAGCGCTATCACGATATTTGGTGTGCGCGCCGCGCAGATCCCACGCGTACGGCGGTGCAACGCGCCGTTGATGAAGACAACTGTTTTGGTGGAAACAAGTTCCGGGGCGGCGACGCGGTCAACATGGCCATCGGTCAGGGCGACACCGTTGTGACGCCCTTGCAAATGGCGGTTCTGTACTCGGCTCTGGCCAATGGCGGAACGGTGTGGCAGCCGCGAGTGGCCAAGGCCATCATCAGCAACGCTGGCGAGTTGATCGAAACCACCAAGCCACAAGTTGCCGGCCGACTCAATGTTGCGCCCAAGGTTTTGTCGTATGTGCGCAATGCCCTCGTTGGTGTTGCCGTGAACGGAACCACCCAGCGCGATTTTGTGGGCTTCCCGTTGAATCAAATTCCGATTGCATCAAAGACGGGTTCGGGTCAGCAGTACGGCAAAGGCCCGGCTACCTGGGTTGCGTCTTATGCTCCGGCAAACAAGCCCAAGTACGCAGTGGTGATGATGGTCAATCAGGGTGAGACCGGCTCGACGACGGTTGGCCCAAGCGTGCGAGCGATTTATGACGCACTGTTTGGCATCCGAGGTGGCGTCGTTTATCCCGGGCGCAGTGTGCTGGTGGGCGGTGCGCCGAACCCGAATCTGCCCACGATCAAGCCAGACGGCACAGTCGTGGTTGCCCCGAGGGCTGTGGTTCCGCGTCGCGCTGCGACAAAGCCGCGTGCGGTTGCGGGCGCAACCGGAGCCACGGGTGCCACCGGCTCGGCGAAAGCGAAAGCACCGTGAGCGTCGACCTATCGGCCGGTGAATCGACCCGGATGAGTCCGACCTCGCTGCGCGGATCCTCCGGGTGGTGGCGTTCGTACGATTGGATTCTGCTCGGCGCAGCTTTGATGCTGTCGATTTTGGGCAGTCTGTTGGTGTGGTCGGCTAGCAAGTCAGACATGGCTGTGGCGGCGGGCGATCCGATCTACTTCTTAAAACGCCACTTGTTCAACATGGTGCTCGGCATCATTTTGGGTTTGATCGTTTCGCGCATCAACTATCCGCAGCTTCGTGCTTACACGCCGGTGCTGTACGTGTTGTCGCTGCTGGGCTTGGTCGCCGTGCTGCTAGTCGGAGTGTCGATCGCCGGCGCCAAGGCCTGGATCAGGTTGCCCGGTGGCTTCACTCTGCAGCCCAGTGAATTTGCCAAGGTTGCGATCATCTTGGCGCTGGCCTTTTTGCTGGGTGAAAAGCGAAATGAGGCTGATGAGCCTCGCGGGGGCGACGTGGTTCTCGCCCTCGTTATAGCCGCGGTTCCATTGGCCTTGATTTTGAAGCAGAACGACACTGGCACCGTGCTCATCATCGGCACCATCATCATCGCGATGGTGGCGATCTCGGGCGCACCCACCCGCTGGGTGGCCGGGCTAGTGGGTGCCGCCGTCATTGCTGGCTTCTTGGCGGTGAAGTTTGTCCTCAAGCCCTACCAACTCGAACGACTCACCTCGTTCGTCAACCCCGACGGAAGCGCCAAAACTGGCGGATTCAACGTGGCGCAGGCCCGTATCGCGATCGGTAACGGCGGGTGGCTCGGTCAGGGGCTCTTCCACGGGGCCCAGACGCAAGGAAACTTTGTTCCCGTCAACGAAAGCGACTTCATCTTCTCGGTTGCCGGCGAAGAATTGGGCTTCCTTGGTTCGATGGTGATCATCGGTTTGCTGCTCGTGATTTTGTGGCGAGGTGTGATGATCGCTATGCGCGCCAGCGACTTATTCGGTCGGTTGGTCGCCGCCGGTGTTGTCGCCTGGATCGGCTTCCAAGCCTTTGAAAACCTGGGAATGACCGTGGGCATCATGCCCGTCACCGGTGTTCCACTGCCGTTCGTTTCCTATGGCGGAACGTCGATGTTCGCGAGTTGGATCGCCATCGGGTTACTGCAGAACGTCTATCTGCGATCGCAGGAATAGCGACGAGCGCGATAGTCTCGGCTGCGTGACCATCACCGAGTTCTCCGATGCCCCTGTCTTTGATCAACTCGAGCGGCTGTTGCCGTTTGTGCAAAAGCCAGTTCAGTACGTAGGTGGCGAAGTCAACGCCCGCATGACCGACTGGACCTCGTGCGATGTTCGGTGGGCGCTCATGTACCCCGATGCCTACGAGGTGGGCCTGCCTAATCAGGGTCTACAGATTCTTTACGAAGTGCTTAACGAGCAAGAGGGCACACTGGCAGAGCGCACTTATGCCGTATGGCCCGACCTCGAAGCGCTCATGCGAGCCAACTCTGTTCCGCAGTTCACCGTTGAATCGCATCGCCCAGTGGGTGCGTTTGACGTACTGGGAGTAAGTTTCGCAACTGAGCTGGGTTACACGAACATGCTGACCGCACTCGATCTTGCGGGCATTCCACTGCATGCAGTTGATCGAAACGAATCTCATCCGATTGTGG
>Ga0114959_10002430_pt1 | contig 15323 bp, 12 predicted proteins | sample C_130625_EF_Meta_FD_87317 | JGI IMG/M metagenome (GOLD analysis project Ga0114959, IMG submission 87317) | Freshwater microbial communities from Lake Croche, Canada to study carbon cycling - C_130625_EF_MetaG | ecosystem: Environmental > Aquatic > Freshwater > Lake | place: Lake Croche, Canada...
AGAAACTCCTTCGCTTCAGGTGGTCGGCCGAGAACTGGGTCAGAAGTCGAAGGCCAGACGGGTGCCGAAGCCGGTGATCCAACCGCTGGCGTTGTTGTTGAAGTTGTTGGTGAAGTCGCGGTAGGCGAAGTCGTAGTTGAAGTAGAGACGCGAGTTGGGGTTGAACATCCAGTTCACGCCGAGGGTCAGCGCGTTGAGCGTGCCGCCGTTGATCTGGTGATCGGAGAGACAGGCGTACTGGTACCGCATCGCCAACTGGACCGCACCTTCGCTGGCCCGCAACCGGCCGGTAGGATCGCGGACGACATAGAAGTTGTTGCGCGGGATCGGCCGATCAAAGCGGGCCTCGAGCCGGTCGTAGGCCCGCGATTCACCGGTGACGAAGTAGAGCACCTCGGCGTAGCCCGAGTTCGTGAAATACGTTCCGCAGGGGGCGCCCTTCGGTTGGAGGCCGGCAGTGCCGTAGTTAGGGTTGAGCGTCGTTGAGCCGACAGGCAGAAACTTCTCGAACGCTCCTGTCGCCGACGTGGTGTTGTAGAGCCAGTTGCCGAAGTACTCCGACTGGAACGACCAGGGGCCGTTGTTCCCCACCAGTTCCAGCCCCATCTGGTTGATCCAGTCCCCCCTGAGGTTTCCGGAATCGAGGTAGATCGCGTTGAGCGGGCCGGGGGGGCCATCGCGGAGGTCGCCACGGGTGCGGTAGCGGACCTGGCCGTTGTTGGTCTGCATCGCCCGGCCGGCGATGCCGAGATGGAGGAGCTTCTTCCCTTCGTCTTCGTAGTACGGGAGCCAGGTGAGCCGGCCGACCGCGGCATTGCCGGAGGAGTTGTCGATGAAGCCGAACGGATTGACGGTGTTCTTGAAGGCGCCGACCGACCATGTCGCTCTCTGGTCGTCGGTGGTGTTGAGGAGCCGGACGCCGGGGACGAAGCCGTTGTTGAAGGGCCCTTCGTAGAGATCCTGGGCGTAGGACCGTTCCATGAAGTTGAGCCAGCGACTGCTCGTCAGGTGCTCGAAGCCGAAGGGATCCTTCTGGTTGCCGCCACGGATGATCCCCACACCGGGGACCTCGCGGATCTGGATCCAGTTTTCGGTGATCGCCGCGTAGTTGCCCAGCGACGATTCCGTGGGGAAAGTCGAGGCGTTGGTGTTCAATTGGTTTGAGAAGTCGTATTCGCCGACGAAGTCGTAGAGCTCGTACATCCGGCCGTCGACGCGGAGACGGGCGCGACGGAAGTCCATTGCGTTTCGGAGTGGTGGCGTCAGGCCCCCCTCGTTCGCCGGTTGGGCCGGGCCCGTCCCTTGAGTGAACGCCACTTCGTCCATCTGAATCCGGCCCCCCACTTTGACGCGGAAGTCCTTGTGGGCGCTTTCCGCCTGGAGACCGTAATTCCACTTCGCCGTCATCCCCAGGTCACTGCCGACTTCGTAGGGCTCCTCCGGCTTCTTTTCGTCCTTCTTGTCATCTTTCTTGGCGTCCTTCGCGCCGGCATCCTTGCCGGCCGGCTTCGGGTCGGGAACGGGAATCGATTCGACCTTTGCGGCCGCCTGCTTTTCGAGCTCCGCCAGACGCTTTTCGAGGGCGGCCACTTTCTTCCGGTCGTCCTGGAAGGCCTCGCTCACGTCGTCGAATGAATCGAAGCCGGCGGTGACGCTCGGGAGTGTGAGGGCCGGGGCGTCGTCGGTTTCGGCGATTACCAGGTAGGGCTCGGCGGCCGCCGCGAGCCCCACGCCCGTCACGAGGGGCGCAAGGAGTGCCAACGCTGCCACTCGCAGACCGCGACTCCGCCCGCGTCGCGGCGAGCGGAGCGCGAAGTAGGGGAGCATGGTGGCGATCTCCGGGTGGCAAAGCGTTCTGATAGCAATGTCATCCTGATCGTCAGGGTCGGTAGGTGACCTTGACGATTGGTGAAGGAGTGACGGATTCGGAAGGCTGGAGAAATCCCCTTCCCTGCCCCGCCTCCCCAGAGTCCCCGGGCTACGGATGTGCCCTGGGATCGATGGCCGTCGGGCACGCCGTGTTGCGATGGTGCCTGAGCGGCTGGCACCGGGCAGGAAAGGCCTTGGGGAAGCGGCCGTGGCAACCCGTCGCGGCCAGAAGCAGCAAAATCAGGCGGGTGTGCGGCGCGCCAGCCGGAGGGGCACGATGACCGTCACGGTCGCGCCCCTGCCGACGCCGGGGCTGTCGAGGCTGATTCGTCCGCCGTGGCGCTCGACGATCGAGCGGCAGATCGACAACCCCAAGCCGCCGCCGCGCTTGATGTCGCCGCGATCACGGGCTGCCTCTGCCTGGAAGAATCGATCGAACACCCGCTCCAGATGCTCCGGCTCGACGCCACGGCCGCTGTCGGCCACGGTCACGATCGCTTCGTGGGCCGCCTGATTCGACTCGACGGAGAGGTCGATGCGTCCGCCGTCGGGAGTGAAGCGGAGGGCGTTGTCGACGAGGTTGCTGATCACCTGCCGGAGTTGCCGCTCGTCGCCGCGGACGATCGCCTGTCCGCTTGTGTGGATCGTCAACCCGATTGATCGCTCCTCGGCCGTTGCCCCAAACATCGCGGCCGTCTGCCGGGCGACGTCTCCCAGGTCGCACGCCTCGTTGAACACCGAGCCGAGGCTGTTGCCGACCTCCGCCAAGAGGAGGAGATCGTTGGCGAGCTTGGTGAGATGGCGGGTCTCGCCGAGCGCCTCTTCGATGGTTCCCTGATAGGAATCGAGGCTCCGATTCTTGGTGGTGGCAACCTCGAGCGCGTTCTGCATCGCCGCCAGGGGGCCGCGCAGCTCATGGGCGGCGTCGGCGACGAATTGCTGCTGCCGTTCCACGTGCCTCGCCACCTGATCGAGGAGACGGTTGATCGTGGCCGAAAGCTGGTCGAGCTCGTCGTTCGTGCCCCGGGTCAGGAGGCGGTCGCCGAGCTTGGTGGGCTTGAGCTTTTCGGCGTTCTTGAGGATCCCGGCGATCGGTCGGGTTGCCCGCAGGGCCAGCCAGTAACCAGCCAGCGGCGTGAGGAGGGTGAAGCCGATGCCAATCGGGAGAAGAAACCAAGTCAGATCGTCGACGTCCTGCTCGATGACCGCGTCGGGCATGCCGATGCGGACATAGAGCTTCGTCCCTTCACGCGTGTCGATGCGCCGGCGGGCCCAGCGGTGCCTTCCCAAGTGCCTCACGGTCTCGGTGACTGACTCATCGACCGGGAGGTTGACGATTTCTTGGGGGCAGTTCTCGCTTGCCCAAAGCGTGTTCTTGCCATCGAGAAGATGGAGGAACCAAGAGCGATCGCGATGGCTCGAGGCTTTGCGCTTCAATTCGGCGATGAGGAGATCGCGGCTGGCAACGACGTCTTCTGAGCTCGGATGAAACTCGTCGAGCAACATCGCCACCTCGCGGACCTCGCCGAGGAGCGTTTGCTCCGTCTCGTTGAACAAGGCTGTCCTCACCCCGACGCGCACGGCGAAGAGGAGGATCAGCATCGCCAAGAGGACGGCCGCCGAGTTGAGGAGCGTGAGGCGGATGCGGAGCGATCCCCAGGGGATGCGCCGGAAGAAAGGCATGTCAATCGATGGCCAGGGCATAGCCTCGTCCGCGGATGGTCTGGATGTAGGAATCCTCGCGCCCCTTGTCGAGCTTGCCGCGGAGCCTGTTGATGTGAACCTCGATGACGTTCGTCGGGCCGTCCCAGTCGAAGGACCAGACATGCTCGCAGAGCATCTTTCGGGTCACGACCTGCCCGTTGAATCGCATCAGCAGTTCGAGAATGCTGAACTCGGTCGGCGTCAGGTCGACCGTCCGTCCGTCGAGGGACAGCCGCTTCGTCGACAGGCTGAGCTGGAGGGGGCCAGCCTCGATCTCCATCGTCGGTTTGTTGGACGTGCGGCGGTGGATCGCCTGGATCCGGGCGAGCAGTTCGTCGATCGCGAACGGCTTGACGAGGTAGTCGTCGGCACCGGAGCGGAAGCCGGAAAGCTTGTCGGTGACGGTACCGAGGGCCGTGAGGAGGATCACCGGGGTCCGCACGCCGGCATCGCGGGCCGCACTGAGCACCTCGAGACCACTCATCTTGGGGAGCATGACATCGAGGATGACGACGTCGTTGGAGAGGAGCGTGTTTTGCCGGACCGCCGTCTCGCCATCGGGGACCCACGTGCACTCATGACCGGCCTCCCGCACCGCCGTGGCAACCGCCTTGGCGATGACCGGGTCGTCTTCGACGATCGCCACGTGCATGGTAAAGAGTTCCTCGGAATGGATGCTGGTCTGCCGCGCGGGGATTCAGACCGGTGAAGCGCACATCAGTATGACAGGAGGGGGCCCATGAGGCGAGCGAGGTGGAGGCGAGCGAGGTGGTCATGGCAAGTCTTGCATTCATGTCAGCCGTTGCGAACGTCTGAGCCGACTTTCGCCAGAGGTCGATGAAAGAGTAGAGTCACCCAAGCGAACGCTCGACCGGTGGCTGCCGGCGCCCTCTTCCCCCCCTTCAAGTGAGGTGTGCATGCTCCCCCTTCCCGCCACGCTGATTGCCGCTGGACTGATGCCGCTGTTGGCCGACGGTGGGCAATTCGCCCGGATCGTCGAGTCGCTCGAGCGCAATCTCCTCACGCCGATCCCTCTCTGCTTCCTCCTCGGGATCATCTGCACGCGGATCCACGGCGGAATCAAGATCCCGAAGGAACTTTACTACTCCATCGCGATCTTCCTCCTCATGTCGATCGGGTTCATCGGGGGTCATGAACTGGCCGACGAATATCAGGCGCATGGCGTGTCGACAATCTGGAAACCGGCGCTCGTGACGCTGCTCCTCGGCTGTGTGACCCCGATCACGTCGTATGTCGTCCTTCGCTACCTCGGGGGAATGTCGATCGCCGACTCGGCTGGCATCGCGGCCCACTACGGCAGCACGTCGGCGGTGACGTTTGCCGTCGCCAACTCGTTCGTCGAGCAGACCCAGCATCCTGCCGACTCCTTCCTGCCGACGCTCGTTACGATCCTGGAGTGCCCGGGGATCGCGATCGCGCTGGTCATCGGTGCGGCCTTCTCCGCCCGTGAGCGAGCAGCGAAGGCCGCCGCTTCCGGCCGGCCGGTCAAGGAGTCGAAGCTCGGCGAAGCGCTCTACGAGGTCATGACCGGCCAGTCGATCATGCTCATGGCAGGGCTCCTCGTGATCGGCTTTGTCTCGACGCTCTTCATGCCTGAGAAGGGGCTCGAGCCGTTCCTCGAGTTTTTCAAGAGCAAGGGGATGCTGTTCCGCGGTGTGCTCTGTATCTTCCTGCTGGAGATGGGGCTCGTTGCCGGCGAAAAACTCGGGGACCTCGTCAAGGTCGGGCCGTTTCTCGTAGCGTTCGGGATCCTCATGCCCTTGCTCCACGGATTTCTGGGCGTCTACCTCGGCCATCTCGCCGGCCTCAATCTCGGCGGCTGCACGGTGTTTGGGGCGATCGTCTCGAGTGCCTCCTACATCGCGGCTCCCCCGGCGGTCCGGCTCACCCTGCCGGAGGCGAATCCGACGCTCTCCATTACCGCAGCCCTGGCGATCACGTTCCCCTTCAACATCGCCTTCGGCATCCCGATCTACTTCGAAATGGCAAAGTGGGTCGGCGCCCAGTGATGGCGGTGAGCTGAGCTTTCGGGGCCGGCCCGGCTTCGTTGCCGGGCCGGTGTGATGGGGATCGGAACGAACGACCACGAAGGAGTTTGCGATGCAGCTCTATCCGCTCAAGCTGGTGACGATCGTCGGTGAGACGTTGATCATGGAAGAGATCGCCGAGGAGGGGATCAAGCTCGGCGCGACGGGCTTTACGCTCGTCGATGTCATCGGGAAAGGCTCTCGCAGCGCCCGCAACGTGTCGTTTGCCGGTGAGGCAAAGACGCGGAAGCTCGAGTTCGTTGTCCCTGCCGACGTCGCCGTGGCGATTCTCACCTTTGTCTCCCACAACTACTTCGAGCACTACGCCTGCATCGCCTGGCTCAGCGATGTGGCGGTCGTGCGCGGAGAGCAATACGTCGTCAAACGCTGACCGCGTCAGGCGCTGACCGCAGCTGACACGAGACTGCGGCGCGGAGGGCAGCGGAGCCTGAATCTGGGGAGCGTTCGCCGCTCACTCCCACTCGATCGTGGCCGGCGGCTTCGACGAGATGTCGTAGACGACGCGATTGACGCCGCGGACCTCGTTGATGACCCGCGTCGAGATCCGCGCCAAGACGTCGTGCGGCAGGTGCGACCAATCGGCGGTCATGAAGTCTTCCGTCTCGACTGCTCGGACAGCGAGGACCTCGTCGTAGGTCCGTGCGTCCCCCATCACGCCGACGCTCTGCACCGGGAGGAGGACGGCAAACGCCTGCGAAACCTTCCGCATCAGCCCGGCGCGGTCGAGCTCCTCGAGCACGATCGCGTCGGCGTCGCGGAGTGTGTCGAGGCGCGGGCGGGTGACGTGCCCGAGGCAACGGACGGCGAGCCCAGGGCCGGGGAACGGGTGGCGCCAGACGATCCGCTCCGGCAGGCCGAGCTGCAGGCCGAGCCTCCGGGCCTCGTCTTTGAACAGATCGCGGAGGGGTTCGACGAGCTCGAATTGGAGGTCGTCCGGGAGCCCGCCGACATTGTGGTGGAGCTTGATCGTGGCGGCCGGCCCGTCTTGAGCGGCGCCGCTCTCGATGACGTCCGGATAGAGCGTTCCCTGGGCGAGATACTTGGCTCCCTGGCTCCGCGCCCCCCGGATCAGCGCCGCCTCTTCGGCGAAGCACTCCACGAAAGCCTTGCCGATTCGTCGCCGCTTCTCCTGGGGCTCGGTCACCCCGGCGAGCACGCCGAGAAACTTCTCCTCGGCGGAGACGACATGGAGGTCGGTTTTGAAGTGGGTGGTGAACTCTTCGATCACTGCCGCGGCTTCGTTCTTCCGAAGGAGGCCGTTGTCGACGAGGATGCACGACACCTGATCGCCGACGGCCCGGCTGAGGAGGGCGGCGACGACGGCGGAATCGACGCCGCCGGAGAGGCCGCAGATCACCCGATCGCTCCCGATCCGCCGCCGCAGGTCGGCAATCGTTGATTCGGCAACGTCCTCGAGTTTCCAGGCGCCGGTGCAGCCGCACACCTCGCGGAGGAAATTGGCGAGCATCCGGCTGCCGGCGGGCGTGTGGGTCACCTCGGGGTGGAACTGCAAGCCGTAGATCGCAAGCGACGTATGGCGGACGGCGGCCAAGGGGCAGGTCGCCGTCCGGGCAAGCGGCGCGAAATCGGCGGAGACGTCGTTGACCTGATCGCCGTGGCTCATCCACACCTCGGTCGTCGCCGGCACTCCAGTGAACAGAGGGTCTGTGGTGGTGACCTCGCAGGAGGCACGACCGTATTCTCGCGACGACGCCCGGCCGACTCGCCCACCGAGGGCATCGCAGGCCAACTGCATCCCGTAGCAGATGCCGAGGACAGGGATTCCGAGACCGAACAGCCCCGGATCACACCGCGGGGCCCCCTCCTCGTAGACGCTCGAAGGCCCGCCGGAGAGGATGATCCCCCGCGGGGCCATTTCGCGAATGCGGTCTGCCGAGAGGTCGTGCCGGACAATCTCGCAGAAGACGTTTTGCTCTCGCACCCGTCGGGCGATGAGTTGGGCGTACTGCGATCCGAAGTCAAGGACGATGATCCGCTCGGAACGGGCCGTCGTGGGCTGGGGGGCTGCGGACCGGGGGGCGTGCTGCGTCATGGCTGGGGGCCGCGGGGGGCGGGAGCGGAAAAGCCCGAGAGTATAGGTCTTCGACCCTCCGTTGTTCCAACGGGGATGGAAATCACCGTCCCAACCCCCCCGGCGGGCGGCAGAGGAGCCGGCGACCGCGGTGCCGTCGGCCCGAACCGAGTACGATCGGGGCTCTGCCCGACGCGCAGAGAAGCCCCCCCGAGGAGGTCCGGTGCTCACGCTGTTGACGAATGACGATGGGATCTTTGCCCCCGGATTGGCGGCGCTCGAGCGTGCCCTGGGGAGGTTGGGCGACGTTGTCGCTGTCGCCCCCTCGACCGAACAGAGCGGGGTCGGCCATGCGATCACCTTCCTGACGCCGCTGACGGCCAAGCAGGTCTTTGATGGCAGTCGGTTGCGGGGGTGGGCCGTCGATGGCAGTCCCGCCGACGCCGTCAAGCTGGGGATCTCGCAATTCCTCCCCCGCCGGCCCGACATCGTCGTCAGCGGGATTAACAGCGGCCTCAATGCCGGGATCAACGTCCTCTATTCAGGGACCGTCGCAGCGGCGATCGAAGGGGCCTTCTTCGGGATCACGAGCATCGCGGTGAGTCTCGAGTGGGACGAGCATGCCGACTACGACCGGGCGGCCGCGATCGCCATCGAGGTGATCGCCGAGCTGCTCCGCCGCTCTCCGCCGGCGGGCAGTCTGTTCAACCTCAACATCCCCTCCGCGGCCCTTGCCGGCCGCCGTGAACTGCGGGTCGTGCCGATGAGCACGGCCCGATACGGCGAGGCCTTTGAGCGACGCGTCGATCCACGGGGGCGATTCTATTACTGGGCGACGAACGAGCCGCCGCCTCCCCCATCGCCGAGTGAAACCGACGTCACCGCCCTGGCCGCGGGCCATGTCACGCTCACGCCGCTCGACTACGACCTCACCCACCGGACTGCCATCGACACGCTCGCCGCCGGGGAGTGGAAGCTGGGGTGAGCAGCTCCAAGAGAATATCGAGCGAGCATCGAGCGAGCGTCGACATCGGCTCAGGCTGCGTTGTCAGGCCCGCGTCCGCAGGACCGCGATCGCGAGGGCAACCGCGGCACCGATCCCAGCGAGGAACAGGAGCCAGAAGACGATCGGCAGCCCCAGGAAATCGATGTCTGTCCAGGACGTCTTGATCTTCGGCCGCGACGGCTCGTCGGCCGGATTGACGCCGGCAGCTTTCGAGGCAACCGGTTGTTTTCCTTGTGTTGCTTGTTTCGCTTGTTTCCCTTCTTTCCCTTGGGGGGCCGATGGGGGGCCGCCGGCACGCGTCGCCGACCCCTTCCGCGGGGGCGCCGACGAGGTGTCGATGCGGGGCAGGCCATCCATGCCGGATGGGGGGGCGTTCTCCGGGCCGGAGCGCCCCGAGTCGGGGAGCGATCCGGAGCCCGAGCCACTGCCGAGCACGCCGGAGGATCCAAGCCCGCCTGAGGTGCTTCCAGGGCCACTGCGCACCACTTGGCCGGGCTGCCGACGCGGCCCCGGCGTGGCCGAGCCTTCGCCGGAAGCCCGCCGTGGCGCCCGGCGCGGCGGGTCGAGACGCCCCCCGGGGCGCGGCCCAACGGGCGTCGCGCCGAGCCAAGCCGCGAGGGCGTCGGCCACTTCCTGCGCGGTCTGGGGGCGGGCGTCGGGATGCTTCTCCATCATCCGGAAGTAGAGTTCGGCGATGGCCGTCGGCACCTCCGGACGCTTCTCGAGGAGATTGGGAGCCGGCTCGTTCATGTGCGCCTGGAGCCGCTCGGCGAGCGGCCCATTGGCAAATGGCGCCTTGCCAACGAGGAGGAAATAGAGCGTGCAGCCGAGGGAGTAGACGTCGCTGCGACGGTCGGCCTTGTGGCTGTCGCGGGCCTGCTCTGGCGCGAGATAGTCGGCTGTTCCGAGCACCTTTTCGTCATGCTCGCGCGTCAGCGATCCCCCCTCGTCGCCGTTGGCCAGGGCCAGCCCCATGTCGAGGATCTTCACCGTCCCCCGCTTGTCGAGCATGAGGTTGGCCGGCTTGATGTCACGGTGGACGAGCCCCTCGTCGTGGGCGTACTGGAGCCCCGTGGCTGCCTGGCGGAGGTAGTCGGCCGCCTCGCGGACATCGAGTGGCCCTTCCCGCTTGACCTTGGCGTAGAGATCCGTGCCGTCGATGTACTCGAGCACGATGAAGTGGATCGATCCCGACGATTCGAGGTCGAAGGCCCGGGCGATATTGGGATGATTGAGGCGGGCGGACGACTGCGCCTCCCGTTCGAAGCGGGCCAGATAGGAACTTTGGTCGACCCGCTTCACCGGCAGGACCTTGATGGCCACCTTGTGGTGGAGGGTGGCATGTTCCGCCAGATAGACGCTGCTCATGCCGCCGGCGCCGAGGAGCCGCAGCAGTTTGTATTTGCCAAGGACGAAGCCCTTGTGCCGCCCCTTGCGGAGTTGATCGACCTGCCAGGGGGTGAGCTGCCCCGACTCGATGAGGGCGGCGACGAGGCCCTCCGGCACTGGCTCGTCGCCCAAAGGCAGCCGGCCTTCGGTGTCCATCCAGGGCGCCAGCGCCTGGTCGATCTTTCCAGCATCAACGAGCCCGCTGGCGCGGAGCACGCGAAGAAAGTCGTCCAGCGTCTGCGAGGAGTCGCTCATGCCGCAAGGGGGCGGAAAGAAGGGGATCGGGGAGGAGTCGTTATCCTAACAGGCGTGGGGAGGCGTGCCGAATCGCTCCCGCCGTCGCTGGAAGGATCGTGGGCTGGCGTGCCGGGCTGCTCCGTCAGCTGTCACAATCCCCCGCTACCGAGCCGAACATGGACGTCGTTCTCTACACCCGCCGCGGCTGCCACCTCTGCGAAACGGTCGAGGACATCCTCCCCCACCACGCCCCCCACGCCCGGATCGTGGAGGTTGGCGGCGACAGCGACCTCGAGCGGGAGTATGGCCAGCGCGTTCCCGTCCTCGTCGTCGACGGCCACGCTGTCGCGGAGGGGCGGATCGACGAGGCGACGTTGATCATCGCCCTGGCGGGCGGCGGGCTTTAAAGGCCGAGGTTGAGGCCGCGGCGCTGGAGATCGTCGGCGAGGCGGGAGGCCGACACGAAGACCTCGGCATCCCAGCCGGCCGCGCGGGCCGCCTCGACATGCTCCGGCACGTCGTCGGTGAAGAAGATCGTCTCGGGGGGCACTCCGGCCATCCGCGCGGCGATCTCGTAGATCGACCCATCGGGCTTGAGGGCGCCGACCTCATGGGAAAGGACGATCACGGAGAACCGGCCGGGGAGCACCGCATACCGCTTCCGGAGGAGATGCTCCCAGTGGGGAGCGCAGGTGTTGGAGAGGATCCCCGTCCGGTAGCCGGCCCGCTCGATGGCGGCGATCAGCGGCAGCGTCGCTACATGGAGGCTGAACATGTCGCTGGCCGCATCGGCCAGCCGCGCCGGGTCGCTCGTCGAGCCGGTTGTCCGGCTGAAGGCGTCGTGGAAGGCGGGCCAGTCGATCTCGCCCCGTTCGAGTTTTGCCTGGAGCCCGGATTCGAACACGGCCGCGTGGGTGGCCTGGGGCGTGATCCCGGCGACGTCCGCCATCTGGCGGACGGCATGTTCGCGGTCGAAGTCGACGATCACGTTGCCGAGATCGAAGTAGACGAATTTGGGGGGGCGGAGGTTGGTCGACATGGTGGCGCGGGAGTCTCCGGTCGCTATCCAAGGGGTATCGGAGAGACTATTCTGCCCGCTGAGCGCCGCTCCGGGCTAGGCCGCTTCGCCCCCCGACCGCCGCGAAAACTCCCCGAGGACTTCCCCGCGCCATGGCCGCCATCAATCGCACCAGTTCCCGCATCACCCAGCCCCGTTCGCAGGGCGCCTCTCAGGCCATGCTCCTCGGCACCGGGCTCCAGCCGGCCGACCTCGACAAGGCTCAGGTCGGGATCGCGAGCATGTGGTACGACGGCAACACCTGCAACATGCATCTCGGCGACCTCGCGGCAGTCGTCAAGGAAGGCGTGGTGGCCGCTGGCATGGTGGGGATGCGTTTCAACACCATCGGCGTCAGCGATGGGATCTCGATGGGGACCGACGGGATGAGCTTTTCGCTCCCCTCCCGCGACATCATCGCCGACTCGATCGAGACGGTGATGCAGGCCCAGTGGTACGACGGCCTCGTGGCGATCCCCGGCTGCGACAAGAACATGCCCGGCTGTCTGATCGCGATGGGCCGGCTCAACCGCCCGGCGATCATGGTCTACGGCGGCACGATCCGGGCCGGCCACCTCGCTGACGGCACGCCGCTCGACATCGTCTCGGCCTTCCAGTGCTACGGGGAATACGTCGCCGGGCGGATCGACGACTCGCGGCGCGCGAGCGTTGTCCGTCAGGCCTGCCCCGGAGCCGGCGCCTGCGGCGGCATGTACACCGCCAACACGATGGCCACCGCGATCGAGGCCCTCGGCATGTCGCTCCCCGACAGCGCGAGCATCCCGGCGGTCGATCCGGCCAAGCTCGAGGAATGCCGTCGGGCGGGGGCCGCGGTCAAAAACCTCCTCGAGCGCGACATCAAGCCCCGCGACATCATGACCCGCCGCGCCTTCGAGAACGCGATGGTGGTGACGATGGCTCTCGGCGGCTCGACGAATGCCGTCCTCCACCTCATCGCCATGGCCCGCGCCGTCGAGATCGATCTCACGCCGGCCGACTTTCAGGCCGTCGCCCGCCGCGTTCCCTTCATCGCCGACCTCAAGCCGAGCGGTCGCTACGTGCAGGAGGATCTTCACGCCGTCGGCGGCACCAGCGGCTTCATGAAATACATGCTCGACAAGGGCTTCCTCGACGGCGATTGCCTGACCTGCACCGGCAAGACGCTCGCCGAGAACCTCGCCACGAACAAGGGCCTCACGCCCGGCCAGAAGGTGATCCATCCGCTCGAGGAGCCGATCAAAGCGACCGGCCACATCACGATCCTCGAGGGAAACCTCGCCCCCGGCACCGCCGTCGGGAAGATCACCGGCAAGGAAGGGGCCCGCTTCGAGGGCCCAGCCCGCGTCTTCGACAGCGAGGAAGCGATGCTCGCCGCCCTCGAGCAGGGGAAGATTCAGCGTGGCGACGTGATCATCATCCGCTACGAGGGGCCGAAGGGGGGCCCCGGGATGCCGGAGATGCTCACGCCGACCTCGGCCCTGATGGGCGCCGGCATGGGCAACGACGTGGCGCTGATCACCGACGGCCGCTTTTCCGGCGGCTCCCACGGCTTCATCGTCGGGCACGTGGTGCCTGAGGCACAGGAAGGCGGGGCGATCGCGCTGGTGCACGATGGCGACATCGTGACGATCGACGGCGACAGCGGCCGGCTCGACGTCGCCGTCTCCGACGCGGATCTCGCCAAGCGCCGTGCTGCCTGGACGGCGCCGCCGCTGAAAGTCACGCGTGGCATCCTCGCCAAGTACATCCGCTGCGTCGCCCCCGCGAGCGAAGGCTGCGTCACCGACGAGCCGCGCTGACGGGGCGCCGGGAGAAGGCCGACACTCGGGAGGCCGGAACGGGGACAAGGCCTTTCCGTGGTTCGTCGGCGGGGCCGGCAAAAGTTTCGTCGTTCGTCGGGGGACCTCCTCTCTCCTCGAGAGTTCGCCGATCCCCGCCTCGCCTGCGCGCTGTCAAAAACCACACACTCGGACGCTCTGTCGCGAGGGGTCGCCCGTGCCCCGAGAGCCGGTCTTGCCGGTGAGCGCAGCCCGGAGGGCGAAAGCGATAGCGGCACGGAGAGAGCGGAGGGCATGGATGCCCGCAGCGAACGCCCGGCGACGGGGCACGGGCGACCCCGAAGCCACGCTTGAGCCTGAATCGGTCACGCCCGAGCCTATTTCGGCGCCGGCACCGGAAGCGACTCGATCGGCACCGGCGGCCCGGGGGCGACAAGGGCGCCGGGGGGCAACTGCTCCGGGCGGATCGGGGCCCCGTAGACGGGGCCGGTTGCCATCGGGGCGGCGCTCGTCGTGCTGGCAGCCGGGCCGGGGAGCGTGGCGGGGAGGCCGGTGGCCGGATCAGCGGCCTGGTAGGCGGGGCCGGCCTGCGGCACCGGCGCCACGCCGAGCCGGCCGAGGACTTTGCCGAGCATCTTCTGCTCGAGGAGTGGGTCGCGGCCGAGGGGGATCCAGCCGAGGTTCGGCGTCGGATTGGCGACCGGACGTGGCTGGTCGCCGACCTGCTGGCCGAGCGTGGGGAGCGGGGTGCCGTAGCGATAGAGAGAATCGTCGTTGCGGAAGGAGGCACCGCCAGCGGTGGCCCGCATCGGCCGGGGGAGGTTTTCGAGTTCCTTGAGCACCACCGCCTCGACCCGCCAGCCGGAAGGATCGGGGATCAGCCGCATCGAGCCCGAGCGGCGAATCGATTGGAGCGTCGATTCGAGCCGCTCGCGGAAGCCGACCGAATCGCCGCGCCACGGCTCGAGGAGCGTCGCGCCGGTCTGTGGATACGTGTCGATCCGCCCCTCGGCAGGGATGCCGTTGGCAAATACGACGCGCTGCTCCGACTGGATCTTGAAGAAGTCGTCGACGGTATCGACCATCTGCTGCCAGACGACTTCGGCGTCGATCGGCGGGATGACGACGCTGTTACTTTTGATCGGCGGCGGCCCTGGCACGACCGGGCCAGCGGGGCCGATGACCGCGCCGGGGGGAAGCGGCGCGAAGGGATCGGGGGATGTCGTCGGCGAGGAGAAACCGGGGAAGAGCGGAGTCGTCGGCGGCGGCGGGAGCGGCTGGACGATGCCCGGGAGCGTCCCGGCCGGCACGGTGGCGGCGGGCGGAACGGCAGGAAGGGGCGAGACCGCCGGGGGAGGCAATGTCTGGCCGGGGGCCGGGAGCGTGAGCGTGGGGACGACCGCGCCGTAGGGGACGCTTGCGGGCGGGGGCAGCGGAGCCTGGGCCAGTGACATCGAAGCCGTTGCCGCGGCGAGCGCGGCGGCAAGGAGCGGCGCGAGGCGAACGAAGGCGAAGGGCCGGCGGCGGGGGCGTGGCATCGGCGGCATCCCACGAAGGTGCGGCCGGACCGGGCCGCAAGGGGCGGGATCGTCGCGGCCTTTTGCCCGTGGCTCAAGGCCAGTTCCGCTCCGGCCGGCGGCGGAGGGCACGCCACACGAGCGACACGCCGAAGCCGATCGACCACAGCGTCGCGAGGCCGAGGCTGGCAAGGACAACGAGGCCAAGCCAGGTGAAGCTCACCACGGAGCGCACGGATTGATTGAACGCCTCGGCGGGCGTGGGCACCGAACGCGGCTTCGGCTCAGCGACCGGAAACGGGGGCGACGGGGCGGGCCCGGTTGGCTGGGAGGGATTCGGGAGCGACGCCGCCCCGAGATCGGCCTCGGCCTGCGGCAGTGGAGGCGTTGCAGGCAGTTCGCGCTCGATCGCCATCTTGCGGGGCGATTCCTGGCGTTGGTATTCGGTTCGCATCGCCATCACGACCAAGGGAATGGCCAGGGCTCCCGCGATTGCCGCGATCACCAGAAGACGCATCGAGCGATGGGCAACCCGCGGGCCGGCCCCGTCCCAGTGATCTGCCAGTGGACTTCGCCGATCCTTCTGGCCGAGCGCCTCGCCAAACACCCCGGCGATGCTGTCGGCGTCGCGGCCCCGCCCTCCCCTTCCCTGCCGATGGGCGCGG
>Ga0114959_10002436_pt1 | contig 15290 bp, 12 predicted proteins | sample C_130625_EF_Meta_FD_87317 | JGI IMG/M metagenome (GOLD analysis project Ga0114959, IMG submission 87317) | Freshwater microbial communities from Lake Croche, Canada to study carbon cycling - C_130625_EF_MetaG | ecosystem: Environmental > Aquatic > Freshwater > Lake | place: Lake Croche, Canada...
AGGCTGACGTTCGTGGGGAGCAAGGTAACCAGCGACGCTGGTCTGCTTGCGTATCGAGAACTCGACGAGGCGTTGGGACTCACCCGAAGTTCTTTCGTGGCAATGCTGCCTTTGCCGAACCCGCCCTTTACGGCAAGCTCGAGCAGTCGGGGTATCGATACGCGATCCGGCTCAAGTCGAATCCTGTGTTTGAGCGGCGGATGGCCCGCCTGTTAGTTCGGCCAGTGGGACGACCCTCACGTCGCCCCAAGGTTTTTAACGTGGGCTTTCACTATCAGGCGAAGTCATGGGATCGGAAACGTCGTGTGGTCGCCAAGGTCGAGTGGCACGCCAACGAGCAGACCCGTGCGTGGGCTTCATCGTCAAGAATCTTGCGTGGCAAGCAAGGAAAGTGGTCAAGTTCGTAGCGCCCGTGGAACGGCGGAGCAATGGATCAAGGAGGGCAAGAATGCCGTCAGGTGGACTCGGCTCTCCTGCCAGACCTTCCGGGCAAACCACGCTCGTCTGCAACTCTTCGCCTTGGCGTACAACCTCGGGAACTTCCTCCGCCGGCTGGCACTTCCAAAGAGCGTGCGGCAGTGGTCGCTGACCACGCTGAAGGAGAAGCTCGTCAAGATCGGTGCCACGGTCACCCGGCACGCCAAGTACGTGACGTTCCAGCTGGCGGAAGTCGCCGTGCCCCGACAACTCTTCGCTTCGATCCTCAAACGGATCGGCAGACTGAGCCAGTCGCCCGCTCTGTGTCCGTCCGGTTAGCCACGCTCGCCCAGGCGAGATTGAGGAGGAGGTTACTGGCGTACGCGAGGGAGCGGCTTTGCACCGATGGCAAAAAGGATGGAATTTCATGCTCGAAACGGACCAAACGCCCCGTCCAATCGCACCCGACCCCCCCTGTTGACGGCATGGCGGCAGGTGGAGACACTTTTAGCGCGACCATTGGTCGCGAAGCGTTTCGGGGGATGGTCATCTGGGAAATCCCAGTCAGAAGGAATCGACTTGGCGATAAGCGCTAGGTGTGGACGCCGGGCAGTCGATGTCTGGTAACGCTGGATCGCCTGCGACGAGCCCTGCCCGGGGAGCCCGCGCCGGCCCGACGGCGACCGCGAGATCCTGGGCACGATCCTCGCCCGCATCGACGCCGCCGCGGCGGCGGAGTGAGAGCCCGGGAGGGAGCCGACGATGAGCGGATGGCTGTCCCGATTCCGCCGCTGGTGCTCCTGGCAGCGCATGGCCGCGGCGGTGCCGCTGGCGGCGGTGGTCGCGCTGTACGGGTTCGACGCGTGGATCGGCGTCGGGGAGTTCTCCGGAGCGGTGAGCCGGGTGTTGTTGCTGTCGATCGGCACGATCTTCGCGGTCGTTCTCGCCTGGGTGCTGCGTCGACGTGAGGACCTGGTGACGCCCCACGCGCGGTGGCTCGAATTCATCGGCCGGCACGACCCGGCGCCGGACGACATCGTCTGCCTCTTCAGGGACGACGTGGGTCTCGATCTGGCGAGCGTCGTCGTCGACCGGGCCGCCGACCGGATCGTCTTCGAACGCTGCCATGCCCCGCGGCGCTGGCCGATCGCGTGGGGTCAATCGCGCGCGTCCTGCCGGGTATCGGAGATCGAGGGCTACATTCCGCCCTGGAGGACCCGGGACGACGAGCGGGAGGAGTCGTTCCCGCTCGTGGTGATCACGCCCCGGGGGAGGGCCACGATCCCCGCCGACGCTGACGGCGTCGGGGGGCTGGTCGCTTTCCTCCAGTCGCGCGTCGAACCGGTCCGGCGCCCGGCGGTCGATCACCCCGACAGTATGAACGCCGTCGTCGGCGGGGCGATCGCCGGTTTGGCGGCCGGGGCGGTCGGCGGCCTCGCGGCGGGCGTGACGGACGGGGCGCTCGCCTGGTGGTTCATCGGCGGCACCGCCGTCGGCGCCTTCCTCACCCGAGCGTTGCTCGTGGTCGCCGACCAGGTTTTCGGCGTCGACCTGGCCAGCCCGATGGGCGGCGCGGTGAAGGGGGCCACGATCGCCCTGCGAGCGTCGATGTTCATCCCGATGCTCCTCGCCTCGGGTGACATGGGCCTCCTCTCGCTCTGGCTCCTGCCCGCGGCGCTGGCGGTGGGAGCCTTCGTCGGCGGTCTGTGGGGGAGTCGCCGCTCGACGAGCGGATCGTCCTTCGCGGCGCTTCCCGTCGGCACCTTCGCGGCGCGCGTCGCCTCGCTCCCCGGAGCCGCGGCGGCCGGCGACCCCGGCGGCCGGATCGCCGCGGTCCTCGCGGCACAGTGGACGCGGCGCGTCGACGATCCGCAGGCCTACGTCGGCGATCTCCTCTACGAAGCGGTCCACGAAGCCCACCTCGCCGGCCGCGCCGGGGCCTGGCAGCCGGAGGTCGAGGTCTCGGAGGGGGAGGTGCGGGTGCGGTGCGTCTGGAAACGCTGCGCGTCGGGCCGGGGCATCGACGACCCGGCCGCGGATACGACCTGGCTCTTCGGGGGCCTGGCCGAGTTCGCCCGCTTCCTTGCCCACGCGGAGCGGCCTCCCTGGAGGCTCGTCGTGGCGTTCGAGGCGCCACCCGGCGTGGCGGGCCTGCTCGGATCGACCCACCCTGCCGTGAACGTCTGCCGCAAGGTCGGCGTCGACGGCACGGGAAGCCTGTCGATCGGCATCCGCGACGTCCCCCCTTCCCCCGCCTCGCTCCCGCGGACACCCTTCACCGGGGTCGAGCGCGACGTCGCCCCGTCGACTTCGCCGCCGCAGGTTCCATTGACCGACGCCCTCCGCCACGCCCCTCCGTCGATCGCCCCGCCGGCGATGCCCCCCTTGGCCGATGTCCTCCGGACGGAGTCCGCCTGCGACGAGAGCGGTGACGACGACGTGGATGACGGCAGGGTGCGCGAGCCGACGACGTCGTGAGTTGGGATCCAGATTGGAGTGGAAGGGACGTCGAGAAACTCCCGAGATACTCGCCCTCTGCCCCGGCAGCCCACGCCGTTCGGAGAGCCACCGGGAGATCCTCGCCGCGATCCTGGCCCGCATCGACGCGGCCGCAGCGGCGGAGTGCGATGGCGGGGGAGCAGTCACCAACGCCGCCCTGCGCGCGGCGAGCGCGGAGGAGCCCGGCCTGTCGTGAGCCCGGGATCAGCGGAATAGAAGTCAGCACGCGCCGCGGGACCTCGGTCCACATCTCCATCGCTGCAGACACTCCTCGTGCCTCGCTTTCGGTAGGGGAAATCGCGGCTTTACCGCGATTTTCCACACCGGGACCACTGCGCAGTTGTGCGCTGCATTTTTCGACCGACTGGGCTACCCCGCCGCGCGCTGCACTTTTCGACCGGCGTTCACACCCCAGGCATCCCACTTCATGACAAGACTCCATGTTGGTGTATCGAGCTTTGAAAACCCGTAACCCGGAAGCGATGTTCCGCACTCCGCGAGCAGTCGTTCGGCCGCAGCCTCCTCCTGTGCGCTGGCAAGAAAGCTTCATGCACAACGCTCGGCGCAGCAGCAAGGGGGCGCCCGTTCTCCGAGAGCCGGCCTCGGCGGTAAGCGAAGCCCGGAGGGAGAAAGCGCCAGCGGCGCGGAGAGAGCGGAGGGCATGGATGCCCGAAGCGAACGTCAGGCGACGGGGTACGGGCGACCCCGAAGCCACGTGTGAGTCTGAAGCTTCTGAGGCAGCCTACGAAGGCCGCGTCAGCTACGCTCGCTGATCGGGGTGAAGTCGCGGAGCTTCTTGCCAGTGTAGACCTGCCGCGGGCGGCAGATTTTCATCGTCGGCGAGTGGTGCATCTCGTTCCAGTGGGCGATCCAGCCAAGGAGACGGCCGATCGCAAACAGCACCGTGAACATCTGCACCGGGATCCCCATCGCCCGGTAGATCACGCCCGAGTAGAAGTCGACGTTGGGGTAGAGCTTCCGCTCGACGAAGTACTCGTCGGCGGGCGCCACCTCCTCGAGCTTTTGGGCGATGTCGACTTGAGCAGGCTTTGGAAAAAGGTCATGGATGACTTTTCCACGGACGGTGAGCGCTGCTGCCCCAAAAACACTCCCGAGGAAACGTGTCGGGCTCGTGAAGCAGGTGCCGGGGAAGTGAACAGCGCAAAGGTCGTGTTCAATCGGCGAGGAAGGCTGCGAGCGACAGAGGCTTGATTCCCTGGAAACGGGTGAAGTCGCGATCCTCGGTGAGGAGCGTTGTCGCACCGTGCTCGAGGCACACCGCCGCAATCTGGGCGTCGAAGACGAGGTTGCCGCGGACTCCAGACCGGGCGATCACGTCGCGGAGGATTTGCAGGTAGCGGTTCCCCGGAATCAGCAACCGCGCCGCGGGACTTGCCAGCAGCGACTCGATAGACGCGAAGGCCTCCTCCACGGGTGTCGGCGGACGGAACACCCGATCGTGGGAAACGACACGGAGAAACTCGCCGATGCACTGGATGGGGACAGCCCACGCCTCTTGCCCCTCCGCAAGCCGTCGAATCGCTCGCAGGGCTGCCCGATGCTGCGGCGTCTCCTCGCGATCGGCGTAGAGAAGGACGTTCGTGTCGACGGCGATCATCGCCGCCCTTCCATGACATCGATCAGATGGTCACGGTCAGCCACATCGACGGTAGGCGGCGACGATCCCCGGTGGGTCTTCCAGGCGAGGCGGTAGCGAGGGCCCGTTTCGTCCCGGCCCGCGAGCGCCGCAGCGAGCGCGTGCTCGACAAACGCCGTGAGCGTGGTCCCTTTGTCGGCGGCACGCCGCTTCGCCTCGGAGAGAAGGGCGTCATCGATATCCAGGGTGGTTCTCATGCATAAATATGTATTTGTCTCGCAGAAGTGTGTCAAGCCGTGCCTTCTCCGCTGTTTGTGTGGGGCTGCGGCTTGCCGCCGCCATGGCAAAGAGGAGTATCCTGTCGCCCGCTGCTGCGGACATTCCGTGCGCGGCTCCCTTGCCAGCCCGAGGCCACCATGATCCGCCGTCGTTTTCCATCGCTCCACGCCGCTGGAACGTTTTTGCTTGTCGTCGCCATGGTCGCCGGCACGTTCGTCTGGAACGCCATCGCCGTCGCCGATCAGTGGCCGCAGTGGATGGGCCCTGAGCGCGACAACGTGTGGCGCGAAGAGGGGATTCTGGACAAGTTCCCCGCCGGGGGGCCGAAGGTTTTGTGGCGGGCGCGCGTGGCCGGTGGCTACGCCGGAGCGGCCGTCGCCGAGGGCAAAGTGTTTGTCACCGATTTCGTGCCCGGAGGAGAGCTGCCAGGGGACAACTTCGAGCGGAAGACGGCCGCGGGCACCGAGCGCGTCCTCTGCCTCGACGAGGCGACTGGGAAGGAACTCTGGAAGCACGAGATCCCGGTCACCTACACGATCAGCTATCCGGCCGGCCCGCGCTGCACGCCGACGGTCGACGGTGACCGCGTCTACACGCTCGGTGCCGAGGGGAATCTCCTCTGCCTGTCGGTCGCCGACGGGCGCGTGATCTGGGCGAAGGATCTGAAGAAGGACTACGACACGAAGGCGGCGCTGTGGGGCTGGGCGGGCCATCCGCTCGTCGACGGGAACAGGCTGTTGGTCGTCGCCGGCACGGCGAAGGCCCATGTCGTGGCGCTCGACACGCTGACCGGCAAGGAATTGTGGCGGGCCGGCACCGCCCCCGAGCAGGGCTATTCGCCGCCGACGATCATCGAGGCGGCGGGGGTGCGTCAGTTGGTGCTCATGAAGCCCGACGGGATGTATGCGGTCGCGCCGGAGACTGGCGCGATCCTCTGGGAGACTCCCTACAACGCCGACAACGGCTCGATCATCATGGCGCCGGTCAAGGTCGGGGAGCACCTCTACGTCGGCGGCTTCCAGGAGAAGAATCTGTGTGTGAAGCTCAGGGCCGACAAGCCCGGCGTCGAGGTGGTGTGGCGCAACAAGGCCAAGCATGGCATCTCGGCAGTCAACGTCCAGCCGTTCGTCGACGGCACGATGGTCTACGGATTTCATGAGAAGGGGGACCTGCGCGGGATCGAGATTCCCTCGGGCGCGGTGAAGTGGTCGAGCCCGGGGCCGTTCGGCGACCGTGCCCCGCCGTCGGCCACGGCCTTCATCACTCGCCATGAGAACCGCTTCTTCCTCTTCGCCGAGACTGGCGACCTCGTGATCGCGAAGCTCTCCCCCGCAGGCTATGAGGAGCTCGACCGCGCCCATCTCCTCGACACGACGCAGTCGGCCTTCGGCCGCGGCGTGGTGTGGTGCCCGCCGGCGTATGCCGACAGGAGCGTCTTCATCCGCAACGACAAGGAACTGATCCGCGTGTCGCTGGCCAAGTGACGCCGGCAAGGTCGCCGCAGCCGGCATGAATTGGTGCTGGGGCGGGCGCGGAATCGTATTTTGGCCCGGAGAAGGGCGCCGGTGAGGCGCCGAGTGGGAGGCAATAGGCTATCGTGTGGGCGAGCCCTTGCCCTGCCCGGCCACCCCTGGCCGGAGCGATCGGCGTTGTCTGGAGTCCGTTCTTCATGGCTTCTCTTCCCGCGGCGTCGACCCACTTCGACGTCCCCACGGCTGTGCGGCCGTACACGATCAACCGGGTCTATTCCGGCACGATCCTCGCCGTCCACCTGTTGGCGCTGCTCGCCTTCGTGCCGCAGTTCTTCTCTTGGATCGGATTCTGGACGATGGTGGTCGGGATCCATGTCTTCGGGCAGGGGATCACGATCGGTTACCACCGGCTCCTCACGCACCGCAGCTTCAAGACGCCGCCGTGGGTGGAGCATTGCTTCGCCATTCTGGGGATCTGCTGCCTCGAGGATTCGCCCGCCCGCTGGGTGGCGGTGCACCGCATTCATCATGTCCATTCCGACGAGCAGTCCGACCCCCATTCGCCGCTGGTGACATTTCTCTGGTCGCACTTCGGCTGGCTGATGGTCAACAACCGGGATGCCCAATCGCTCAATGCGATCGCCACCTACGCCAAAGATCTCCTTCGCGATCCTTTTTACATGCGGATCGAGAAGCGCCCCTGGCTGCTGATGTGGATCGGACTGGCGCAGATCCCGGTCTACTTCCTCGCCGGGGCCGCGATCGGCTGGATCGGCTGGGGGCGCGAGGCCGCCCTGCCCTTGGCGTTGAGCATGGTCGTGTGGGGTGTGTACGTGCGGATCGTGGCGGTGTGGCACATCACCTGGTCGGTGAACTCGCTCTCCCACATGTTCGGCTACCGGAACTACGAGACGGGGGAGGCGAGCCGCAACAACTGGTTCGTTGCCCTCCTCACCGTCGGCGAGGGCTGGCACAACAACCACCACGAGGATCCCTCGTCGGCGAGCGTCCAGCACCGCTGGTGGGAGATCGACATCAGCTTCTACGAGATCCGCCTCCTCGAAGCGCTCGGCCTGGCGTGGGACGTCGTCACGCCACGGCATGTCCGTCGCCGCGAGGCCGCGGCGAAGTCGGCCTGAGGCTCCTCCCGGTGCAGCGGGCGAGGGTGGCGCCGTCCGGGTCGATCGCCACCCGGACCGCCGGCGTGTTGCCGTAGACACGCGGGTGGAACGGTGAGCGGAGGAACAGCCGGCCGCTGTGCGGATCGATCTGCACCGAGCGGACGTTGAGGCAGTCGTCGCCCAAGCCGGAGAGATCCCACCGGGCCACGAGCGGGAAGCCGGCGCTCGCGAGATCGAAAAACGAGGCTTGCCGCGCCTCGGCCGCGAAGACGACGAGGCACGTCCCCAGCCTGGCGACGGCGACGGGCGTCCCCGGCACCGGGAGCGTGGCGGCCAGTCGGTTCGTGGCCCTGTCGACGAGGAGCACCTGGTCGGCCCAGGCCTCCGGCGCTGCGATCCAGGGGAGCCCCTCGAGATCGAGCATCATCGTCAGGTGGCGGCGCGTCTCGGAGAAGGTCCGCTCGATGCCGTGAGTGACGGTGTCGATGCGGGCGATCGTCTCGTTACCGGGGCGGAAGTCATTGCGCTCGAGGACGAAGAGGTGGCGGCCGGAGGGGATCATCGCCCCTGGAAAGTGGACGTCGGGGCGGAGTGGCCGGGCCCACCAGCCGTTCCAGCGGAACACCTTCCGTGAGCCGGTCTCGTTGAACCACATCGCGCCGGCGGAGCCGCCGAACTGCTCGACCTGGAGCCTCCGCGGCATCGTGCGGACCTGCACCTGCAGCCGCGGGGACGGCGCCGCGTCGAACCGCACAGTGGAATGATAGGTGAGCCAGCCGCGACGCTCATCGAAGTGCTTGCCGACGGCGAGGATCGACTGCGGGGCGAAAGGATAGAGAAACTCGAGCGTGTGGGGGACCGGAGCGGAGGCGATGACGGCGAAGGTTTCGGGGTCGTGAACGTCGATCCGGTAGTCGTCAACCGTGCCGGCGCTGTGCCCTTCCCAGAGGAGACCAGCATGGAACACCTGCCCGCGGTAGACCTCGTGCGGGTCGAGATGGGTGACGGTGCGGACCTCGGGCACGGCGTGGATCAGCGAGTCGAGGGTGGCTGGCACGAACGGCGGCTCCCGGTGACGGAAAAGACCTCCGCAGCCTAAGGCGCCTGAGGCCGGGGGGGCGAGGAATCGGTCGGTGGGGACCGAGTGTTTCTGTGGTCGCCGGCTCGCCGGTGAATCGATCCCCCGATTCCGCCAGGGCCTGCCAGAATGGGATCCGCGCCGCCCCTTTCCCCTGGAGCCTCCGATGCCTCGCCACCTCGTTCTCGTTCTTGGCGACCAGCTCGACCGCCACTCGGCGGCCTTCGACGGATTCGATCCCCTCCAGGATGCCGTCTGGATGGCGGAGGTGGCGGGGGAGTCGACGCATGTCTGGTCGGCGAAGCCGCGGATCGTGATGTTCCTCGCTGCGATGCGTCACTTCCGCGATCGGCTCGTCGCCGAGGGGCTGAGCCTCGACTACCGCGCGCTCTCGGCCACGGCTGCCGTCGACGAGCCGCGTTCGCTGGCAAGCGCTCTTCTGGCAAGCCTCGGTGGCGGGGATCCCGTCGGCCGGGGTCGGCCGGGTGCCAAAGGCGCACGCCCTGCGCTCCCGCCGGGGCGGCCGGCGAAGCTGATCGTCGTCGAGCCGGGGGAGCATCGGGTGCGGGAAGAGATCGTCGCCGCGGCCCGCGAGGCCGGCATCCCCCTCGAGATCCGCACCGACCGACACTTCTTCAGCACCGTCGACGAGTTTGCCGCGCATGCCCGCGGCCGGAAGCAGCTCCGCCTGGAATGGTTCTACCGACCGCTGCGGGAGAAGCATGGCGTGCTCATGGACGATGGCGAGCCGGCGGGGGGGGCTTGGAACTTCGACGCCGACAACCGCGGAGCGTTTCCTAAAGGGGGGCCGGGAAAGCTCCCCGCGCCGCGCCGTTTCCCTCCCGATGCAGTCACCCGCGCCGTGATCGAACTGGTGAACGCCCGCTTCGCTGATCATCCAGGGAGCCTCGAGGCCTTCGACTGGCCAGTGATACCCGAAGAGGCCCGCGCGGCGCTCGATGATTTCCTCGTCCACCGGCTTCCCTCCTTCGGCCGCTATCAAGACGCGATCTGGACCGGCGAGCCGTGGCTCTACCATTCGCGGATCGCGGCGGCGATGAATCTCAAGCTCCTCGACCCGCGCGACGTGGTGGCCGGCGCCGAGCGCGCCTGGCGGGAGAAAAAGGTGCCGGTCGAGGCGGCGGAAGGATTCATCCGTCAGGTGATCGGGTGGCGGGAGTATGTCCGTGGCGTCTACTGGCACTTCATGCCGGAGTATGAGTCGCGAAACGCCCTCGGCGCCAGCCTGCCGCTGCCGGCCTTCTACTGGACGGCCACGACGGAGATGAACTGCCTCCGCGACGCGCTCTCGCAGACGCTCACCCACGGCTATGCCCACCACATCCAGCGGCTCATGGTGACGGGGCTGTTTGCGATGCTCGCCGGCGTGCGGCCGCAGGAGGTGCACCGCTGGTATCTCGCTGTCTATGTCGATGCGGTGGAGTGGGTGGAGTTGCCCAACTCCCTCGGCATGAGCCAGTTTGCCGACGGCGGCGTGATGGCCTCGAAGCCGTATTGCGCCAGTGGCGCCTACATCGAGCGGATGAGCAATGCATGCAAGGGCTGCCGGTTCAAGCCGAAGCAGGCCACCGGCCCCGAGGCCTGCCCGTTCACGACCCTCTACTGGGATTTTCTCGCCCGCCACGCGGCGCTGCTGAAAGCCAATCCGCGGATGACGATGCAGTTGAAGAATCTCGATCGCAAGGATGCCGCTGAGATGCGCACGATCCGCCGCCAGGCGGACGACTTCCGCGCCTCTCTGGGGTGAGCGACAGAGTCAGTCGTGATCCCCGCCCTCGAGCGACGTGACCGGGTCGATGAACAGCCAGGCCACGCCGCCGACGGCGTAGACCGCCGCGAAGAGGAGGAAGGCGACCGACCAGTTCGGGTCGGTGGAGCCCGGCGCCGCGAACGCCGTCAGGAGCACGGGGACGATGACCGGCGAGAGGGCGCCGCCGAAGTTCCCCATCATGTTCATGCTCCCCGCGAGCGAGCCGGTGTGCTTGCCGCCGATGTCCATGCAGGCCCCCCAGCTCCCCGGCATGGAGAGGTCGTTGCCGAAGCTCGCCAGCCCCATCGCGAGGAGAGCGGCGACGCCGAAGGTCACGAGGCCCCCGCCGGTCGCCGCGATCTGTTGCAGCCACACCGAGAGCAGCAACATCGCCGCCGCGCCGCACAGCCCGACGCAGCCGAGCGTCCGCCGGGCCCGCGCCGTGCTGCCGAGTCGATCAGCGAGGCTGGCCGCGATCGATCCCGAGACGAACGAGCCGATGCCACCGAAGAACAGCGGCACGCAGCCGGCCAAGGCGCGCTGCATGTCGGTGAACTCTGGAAAAGTCTCCTTGAGGAAGGTCGGCATCCAGGTGATGTAGAAGTACCAGGAGAAGTTTTGGCAGAAGTACTGGAGCCAGAGGAGCCACACGCTCGGGCTCGAGAGGAACAACTCCCACGGCACCGCCCCGTGCCCAACTTGGCGGTCGGCCGAGTCGCCGATGATCGCCAGCTCCGCGGCATTGACGCCTGCGTGATGGCGGGGGTTGTCGCGGAACCAGCTCCAAAACAGCACCGCCCACACCACCCCGAGGAGCCCGAAGAGGAGGAACGTCCACTTGTAGTGGAGCCCGAGGTGGTCCTTGGAGAGCATCCAGCCGACCAGCAGCGGCGTGAACGCGCCCCCCCAGCGGGCCGAGAGCCACATGATCCCCTGGGCCCGGACGCGCTCGTGGCCTGGAAGCCAGAGGGAAAAGACCTTGGCGAGGTTGGGGAAGCAGCCCGCCTCGCCGACGCCGAACAGGAATCGGAACGTCAGCAGCGACCAGAAGTTCCAGGCCCAGCCGGTGAGGACCGTGAACACCGACCACATGGAGACGACGCGCATGAGGACGGCGCGGGGGCCGATCCGATCGCCGAGCCAGCCGCCGGGGATCTCGAAGCTCGCGTAGGCGATCGAGAAGGCGAAGAACGCCCAGCCCATCTGCTCCTTCGAGAGGCCGAGGTCCTCGCGCATCTGCGGCGCTGCCTGTGAGATGCAGACGCGATCGACATAGGTGATCACCGCCAGAAGAACGGCAAACGCGAGGACGACATGCCGCGTGCGCGTCGGTGTGGCGCGCTTGCCGGTCGTCGCGTCCGAGGAACGATTGCCCGCCGTTGATTCGTCTCGTGCCATCGCCCCTCCCATGCCAGTCGGTCGCGCCGCCCCCGTCCGCCGTCGCGGGGCCCGCGCCGGGCGGATGTCGGCGGAGCGGAGTCTACCGTGTCGGCGCCGCGGCACCGATTCCGGCTCCGTGGCCGCACGGATCGTGCCGCGTCTGGATCGCCGAAACCCCCTCTGTATGATCGATTCGCCGGTGGGCGGCCGGCACCGTTCTGCACCCCGACAGACTCCCTCGAGGATCCTTTCATGGCCTCCGCCCACCTCGGCTCGCCGATCCAGTCGTTCCTCGACTCACTTCGGGCGAAATACGCCGATGACCGCGAAGGGGAGGTCGCCACCTACATCCCTGAGCTTGCGAAGGCCGATCCGGAGCTGTTCGGGATCTCCATCGCCACCACCGACGGCTATGTCTACGAGGTCGGGGATTCGCGGCACGCGTTCACGCTCCAGTCGATCTCCAAGCCGTTCGTCTTCGGTCTCGCCCTCGACGATCATGGTGCCGAGCTGGTCCTGAAGAAGGTCGGTGTCGAGCCGAGCGGCGATGCCTTCAACGCCATCAGCCTCCACAAGGTGACCGGCTGCCCGCTCAACCCGATGATCAACGCCGGGGCGATCGCCACCACCGGTCAGATCGTGGCCGGGTCATCCGAGGCCAGGATCGGGCGGATCCTCGAGATGTTCGAGCGCTACAGCGGTCGTCCGATGCGGATCGATAGAGACGTGTATGAATCGGAGAGTCGGACAGGCCACCGCAATCGGGCCATCGGCCACCTCCTCCGCAACTTCGACATCCTCGTCGATGATCCGACCGCGACGGTCGATGCCTACTTCCGGCAGTGCGCCATCTCGGTGACCTGCGCCGATCTGGCCGTCATGGGGGCGACCCTCGCCAACCTGGGGCTCAATCCTGTCACCGGCGTCCGGGCGATCAAGGAGCAGCATGTCGAGAACGTGTTGAGCGTGATGGCCTCGTGCGGCATGTACGACTTTTCCGGCGGCTGGATCTACAACGTCGGCATGCCGGCCAAGAGCGGCGTTTCTGGAGGCGTGCTGGCGGTGCTCCCCGGCCAGTTGGGAATCGGCGTCTTCTCGCCGCGGCTCGATGCCCAGGGGAACAGCGCCCGCGCGCTGAAAGTGTGCGAGGAGTTATCGAGGGCCTGGGAGCTCCATCAGTTCAACCCCCCCTACTGTGCGCAGACGAGCCGGCGGCTGGCCTACACCGCCGCGCAGCGCAGTTCGAGCCGCACGCGCCACGCCTCGCACCGCGCGTGTCTGCGTGAGCACGGGAAGCGGATCCATGTCGTCGAGATGCAGAGCAATCTCGCCTTCTCCACGACCGAGCCGATCGTCCGCGACGTCCTCGACCGCGTCGGCCGGCCGCTCGCCGTGATCCTCGATTTCCACCATGTCAGCGCGATCAACGGCGTCGCGGTGCGGATGCTCGTCGACTTGGCGGAATCACTCACCCGCCGGGGTGTGATGGTGTTCTTCACCCACACCCAGCGTCTCGACGTCGTGCGTGCGCAGGTGGCCGCCTACCTCACCGACCGCGGCGAGGTGGAGGCGCTGTTCCGGTATCACTCCACCGACGGCGCCCTCGAACATTGCGAGGACGTCCTCCTCGAAGAACTGCACGCCTCGGTCCAGTTGGTCCATCATGATCTCAACGAGTACGAGATCACGGCCACGCTCACCGAGGATGAGATCGCCCTCTTTGCCAGGCTTCTCAAACACCACTCCCACGCGCGTGGCGAGACGATCATCTCGAGCGGGGAAGAGGCGACGAACCTTCTCCTCATCACGAAGGGAGTCGTCGGCGTCTTCCTGGGAGGGGCTGCTGTTGCGGGGAACCGTGTGGCGAGCTTTTCGGTCGGAACGATGGTGGGGGAGATGGCTTTCCTGGACGGAGCCCCGCGCTCGGCAGACGTGGTGGCCGAGGGAGATGTGGAGACGGCTGCGTTCGAGATCGCCGACTTCGTTCGCCTGCAGCAGTCGCACCCCGTCCTCCACACGAAGATCCTGCGGAACATCGCCGTGTCGCTGGCGACGAAGCTCCGCAAGGTGAGCCAGGACGTGAGCGTCTTCTCGGCGGAGCGTGATTGAAGCGGCAGCGCCCCGTTGTTCACAACTCGATTCGATCTCCTTCGCGCGCCGCCTCGACGATCATCCCGGGGTAGTCCTGATCGGCGCGGGCCTTGGCCTGCGCGACGAGTTGGTCGAGGAAGGTGTCGTCGTGGGAGGGATCGTGGTGGAAGAGGACCACCCGGCCGATAGCGCTGCTGCCGGCCAGTGCCATCACCTCGTCGACGCACCCGTGGCCCCAGCCCCTCCGCGCCTGGATCTCGGTGGCGTCGTACTGGGCGTCGGCGATGAGGAGCGTCGCGCCGGCGATGAAGTCGCGGATCCGCGGTTCGTCGGGGCCTGCGGTTTCGTGATCGCTCAAGAAAACGATCGCCCCCTGCGGGGTCTCGATCCGGAAGCCGAGCGACCCTCCCGGATGGTTCGTCGGGCAGGCCGTCACTGCCACCTCGCCGATCCGGAAGCGGAGGTCACCGGCGAGGTCGAGGTGATCGAAGGTGATCGTCGCCGCGAGCCGGTCGAAGGGGAGGGGAAACCAGCGCTGCCCGTCCATCTGATCGGCGAACACCCTCCGCAGTTCGGCAGCGGAACCGTGCCCGCCAACGACCCGGATCCGCGTCGTCGGCACGTAGGCCGGCGCGAAAAATGGAAAACCCTGGATGTGATCCCAGTGGGCGTGGGAGTGGAGGAGGGTCAGCGCGATCGGCGTGCCGGCGTGCTCCTGGAGCAGGCAAGTCCCGAGGGGGCGGATACCGGAGCCGGCATCGATGACGATCAGCTCGCCCCCCGTCCGCACCTCGATGCAGGTGGTGTTGCCACCGTAGCGGAGGGTCGACGGCCCCGGTGACGGGAGCGACCCCCGCACCCCCCAGAAGCGCACGAGGGTGGGGGATGGCCCCGGGAGTTCGTGTGGCATGAAGACGGCCTCGCAGTCCGGAAGTGGTTCGACGGACGGTTGCGAGCGCGGCTCCGACAACCATCGATCGCTGCCAACCACCCACGCGGTCAGGATATGCGATCGGCGCGGCCGATGGGAGGCGGGGGGCGTGACGTCCGGGGGCGGCCGTCAGGCACGTCGCTTTCCCGAAAGCGGCTGCGACGACAACGGCGGCAGGCTCCCGAGAGCGGCAAACATGGTCGTCGGCAGTGGTGCGGCGGCCGGTTTCGGGGCTGCGGCCTTCGAGGGCTGTGCCATCCCGCTCGGCACCGCCACATCGACCCCGCGAATGTCGCTCCCCTTCGTGATTGCCACGGCCTTCCCCGTGGCCGACGTCGATCCGGAAGGTCCGCCGGCGCCGGTCCCCGACACCGCCACCCGGTAGCTGCCGAGATCGAGCCCGGTGAACAGGTAGCGCCCGCTGGAATCGGACGTCGTTGTGGCGATCACCGTCCCGGCCGCATCGAGGAGCGAGACGGTGGCAGCCGCGATCCCCTTCTCGGCCGTCTGGCGGAGGCCGTCGCGGTTGCCATCGACAAACACGGTGCCGCCGATCGAGGCATGGAAGGTGAAGACGTCGGCCTGGAGGTTTTTCAGGCCACTGTTGCGGGCGATGATGTCGGCGAGTGTCGTTCGCTGGATATCAGCCACCAG
>Ga0114959_10002438_pt1 | contig 15286 bp, 19 predicted proteins | sample C_130625_EF_Meta_FD_87317 | JGI IMG/M metagenome (GOLD analysis project Ga0114959, IMG submission 87317) | Freshwater microbial communities from Lake Croche, Canada to study carbon cycling - C_130625_EF_MetaG | ecosystem: Environmental > Aquatic > Freshwater > Lake | place: Lake Croche, Canada...
TCCTTGGTTACCCGCTACTTCCTCGAACTCGGGGCGGATGCCGTTGAGGTGGCCGACGTCCAGGAAAACATCCGCATCGACCGTGGTCGGTGCGTGGCCCGCTGCTACCGCGTGGCTGAGATGTTCGCGATGTGGCTGATCGATGTCGGTGTGCTCCAGTTCTATGACGCGGACGGCGAGATGCTTCACACCGTCAATCTCTTCACGGAGTTGCAGCCCCAGCGGGCGGCTGCCTGATTCTTCTCCGTCGATTCCGCGCCCCGGGGGGTACGGTCGTGGCGACAGTCTACGATCGCGGTGCGCGCCTCTGGATCCTGGTCTGCACTGTCACCAGGGCGGGATGATTTCAGATGTCACACGTGATGCTGCGCGGACTGACGTTGTCGATCGTGATCCCGACGCCGGGCGACTCCGGGGCGCTCGAGGAAACGCTCCTGAGCGTCCTCGAGAATCGTCCGGAGGGCTGCGAGGTCGTCGTGGCACTCGGTTGCGAGTACGACGATCCCTGGAATCTCGCCGAGGAGGTGCGGTTTGTCCGCGCCCCGGAGGGGTCAGGGCTTGTCGGCTGCGTGACGGCCGGCGTGCAAGCCACGACCGGCGATGTCATTCACCTCCTTGCGGCCGGCTGGAAAGCAACGCCCGGCTGGACGGACGCTGCCGTGGCGCGGTTTGAAGACGCGTCGACCGGCGCGGTGATTCCACTCGGAGTGGATGGAGCGACTGAGAATCGTGTGGTGTCGGCGGGGGTGAAGTACAAGCGTGGTGGCCGACGTGTGGCGCTGACTCGTCCGGGGATGGGGACGACTGCCGCCGTCGGCTCGGGGGCGGATCGCCGTGTGGGAGCGCGGCGTCCGCAGTGGCCGGTGGTTGGTCCGCGGCTCGAGGCTGGGTTCTGGCGGGCGGATCTTGTCCGCGATGCCGGGGCTGGTTTCAGTGCGGCCTGTGGCGATCGGTTGGCCGACGTCGACATGGCGGTGGAACTTGCCACCCGGGGGGTGTCGACGGTCGTCGAAGAGGGTTCGCAGGTGGTGGCTGCGGAGGAGCCTGCGTGGGAGCGCGGGTTTCGCTCGGGGCTCCATGGGGAGCGCCTGTTTTGGCGTTCGCTCGCAGGTCGGTCGTTCCTGCCGTCGTTCCTGCTGCATGTGATCGAGGTGATCCGCCACACGATCGTGTCGGCTCCGCTCGGCACGCTGCCGATGTTGCTGGGCCGCTTCGTCGGGGCGTGTCAGCTTGTGAGCCACTCCCGTCGACGCCGGCAGTTGACGGGATATCTGGCGACCGACGTGGGGATCGATACGGCGACCGAAGCGGCGACCGATACAGCCGCAGACGCAGCGACGGTGGACAGCGACGGCACGACGATCCGCATCGACGAAGGGCAGGAGGTTCTCTCTGGCCCGCGTCGCCGGCCGCGGGATGCGGAGCCGCTGCGGAAGTCGGCGTGAGCGGTTGTGGCCGTCGGTGGGGAAGCAGGGGCGAAGCGACCAGGGCGATTCGCCCGCGATTCGGGCGGTGATTGGGGAATGCGACGACACCTTCCCGGGGCTGAGGCGATGGGCTCGACGAGCGAGCCGTTCCCCCCTGGGGTGCGCCCGGCGGTGGCATGCGGCAGGTTCCCAGGCTGAAAACAGCCGGGGCGGAGCCGCTACCGCCGGGTGGCCGGGGCTGGTAAACTTCCGGGCACGCCCTCGTAGCTCAATTGGATAGAGCGTCAGCCTCCGAAGTTGAAGGTTACAGGTTCGATCCCTGTCGAGGGTACTGATTTTCAGCCTTTTCGGCTCCGTGGAGCACGTGGCCGGAGTGCCTAGAGGCGAGGTTCTTCCCGACCCTGGTCCTTCGGGCCCTCCGACGAAGGGAACGGCCATGGCGAGCGTGATCATCGACGTCCCTGCGGAATTGCCGTCGGCCCTAGGGGTTCTCCCGGCCGACGCGGCCCGTGAGATCCAACTCATGGCAGCGCTCAAGCTCTTCGAGTGCGGCCGGATTTCGGGGGGCATGGCAGCGGAATTGGCCGGCGTGCCGCGCGGGGATTTTCTCGTCCTCTGTGGCCGTCACGGGGTGAGCGTCTTTCAGCAGACGGCCGACGAGGTCGCGGACGATCTGACGGCGATCGACGATGCGCGTTGTCGCTGACACTTCCGTCTTCATCGTGCTCGACAGGATCGGGCACCTTGATGTCTTGCCCCGCCTGTTCGCATCGGTGGTCCGGCCCCGGTCGGTGCTCGACGAGCTTCTCGCTGGCGACGCGGGCCATCCGCCGTCGGCGGCGGTGATCGAGTCGGAATGGATTCGCACCGAACCCGATCCTCCGAGCGCTGGAATGCGTCTGGAACTCGGCCGGGGAGAGACCGCGGCGATCTTGTTGGCCCACGAGACCCGTGCGACCCTGATCATCCTCGACGACCTCCGGGCCCGGCTCACGGCGACCGGCCTGGGGCTTCGGGTCACCGGGACCGTCGGCGTGCTAATCGCGGCCCGCCGGGAAGGCTTCGGACCGACCGGCGACGAGGCGGTCGATCTGCTCGATAGAGCCGGCTTCCGTCTGTCACCGGCACTGGCGAAAGCCCTTCGGGCCGACTGAACCGGGCGACATCACCCCCCGGGACAGGTTCGATCCCTGTCGAGGGTACTGATTTTCAGCCTTTTCCCGCACGTCTAGCGGTTTTTCGCGGGGTTCAAGAAGGCTTGACGGCTCCTGATGCCCGCTGACGGGCCCTGATGGTGTCGGATTTGGTGCCGGAATTCCGGTCGCCGCTTCCCAGTCCGCCGGCCGCACCGAGTGATAGTGCCGGCGCCGCATCCGGGCCGAGTTTCCGATCCAGGCGTTGATCGCCTTCTCGGGGATCCCGCGCCGCTCGAGATCGTCGGAGCAGCTGCCCCGCAGGTTCACGAACAGCTTCGGCCAGGCGGCGACCTTGGCCTTCGTCTCCACGATCCGCTTGGCGTGCGTGGCGACGTTCGTCGTGCTGCGGACGCGCGGAACGACGTACACGGCCCCCTTCTCCCGATTGCGGTAGGCCCGCTCAAGATGGGGCCGGAGTGCGGCAAAGATCGGCACGACACGAGTGCCGCGGCCGGCATGGTGCTCCAACTTCGGCACGTGGATCGTGAACCGGCCATTCGTCCAGTCGACGTCGTCCCACTTGAGATCCGCCACCTCGCTGGGGAAGCGGACGCCCGCGTACCGGGGGAGCGCGAAGATCAGCCGCCATTGATCGTCGGGGCAGGCGGCGATGACCTGCTCGATCGTCTCGGGCGACACGTAGACGATCCGTGAGTCGTTCTCCTGCGTGCCGCAGGGGAGGTCGTCAAACGGGTTGACGGGGATCAACCGTCGGCGGACGGCGGCCCTGAGGAACTGCTTTGCCCGACGCAGATCGACCGAGGCCGACGCCGGTGCGAACTTGCCGAGGAGCCACCGCTTATAGGCGTCGGCGTCCCCCTCGCTGATCGAGGCGAGCGTCCGGTCCTTGCCAAAAAACTCCTCGATCAGGCGCCGGGCCCGGGCGTAGTTCCGAGCCGTCGTCGGCTTCTGCTTACCGAGGGTGCTGAAGAACTGGGCCAGATGCTGCCCGAGGGTGTGGACGACCTGCTCGGGCCGCTCTCGCGGCGGCACGAGGCGTGCCCGGGCGAGCCGGGCATGGATCTCGTCACCGAGGCGGCCGACCCAATCGGCGGTCTCGCGGTCGGGCGAGTGGCCGGCGGCCTTCGCCGACTCGAGCGACTCGATCATCCGCTTCGCCGTCTCGGCGATCTTCTTCGTCACCCGCCCGAGCCTGACGGTGTGCCGTTTGCCATCGGTTGTCCGCAGGAGCACGCGGTAGGTCGTCCCGCGTGGTCCCGTATCGATACAGTGTGCTGCCATTGCGATTCTCCCATGGAAACTTCAATCAAGCCGTCCGGAGCCCAACGAGGGCTCAGGCGGTGTCCGGGGTGATCCGCTGCTCGGACTCGAGCAGGAACGCATCGAGGCTGGCGACCCGGTAGAGGGTCGCGCCGCCGAGCTTCACGAAGGGGATGCGGCCCGCCTTCCGCAGGCGGTCGAGCGTGGACTCGCTGATGCCGAGCTTCTGGGCGGCGAGCCGCGGCCGCAGCGCGAGCGGCTCGCTCGCGTCGGCGTCATCGGCTCGGTAGAATGTGGAGGAGTCCATGCCGCACCTCGGCGGGCCCGTGGCCCGCTCGGCGAGACGACTCGCGTACCCTGCGAATATCGTCCCGCAGGTGCCATTCTCAGGTGCGGCCCCCTGAAGAGCCGTCACAGCGGCGCCCGTGACGCGCCCGTGCGAGGGCTCGGAGCCCGGCAACTCTGCGGCTGAGCTACGGGAGCGTGACGAGGGGCTTCGTCTCGCTCCGGCCCTACGAGCGCGGCTCGATCTCTTCCCAGCCGAAGGACTCGCCGTCGCCGGTGCAGGTGAAGCGGATGCGAGTCAGCCCCTTGTTGAGGGTCTCGATCGTGCGGCGGCGCGTGTCGCTCTCTCCGCCGCTGGTGATCGGGTCGTAGGCCCGCGGCGGCCAGCGGTTTTCCTCGAAGGCCGCGAGGATGCGCACGATGTTCTTGGCCTGTGCCGGGTGCTTGACGGATCGGATCAGCTCCCCGTCGAACCAGAGTTCACCGGTGTCGGCGTTCCAACGCGGCCGCCTCCCCTCCCCTGGGCCGCCACCGAGGGCATCGAGCAACTGCCGGTAGGTCTTCGTGTCGAGCCAGTCGAGGGCGTAGGCGACCTCGACGATGGCTCTCTCCTTCGCCCCGCCGCGGGCGGCGGCCCACATGCCGGCCGTTCGCCCGTACTGTTTCCAGGCCTGGTAGAGATCGTCACCGAGGGTCTTCCGGTCGGCGGCGGTGAGGTGCCGTTCCCAGATGGCGAGCGCCGCGGGGTTCGACTGCACGCGCGGCTCGAGTTCGTCGAGCTTCTGCCGGAGGTTTTCCGGCAGGTCGGATCGGCGGATTGGTGGCTGGTCCGACAAGGCTCTGGTCCTGCTGCACGCTCGCAAGCACGAGTCTCGCGAGCATATCGATCAACTCGGCCTGGGCCCTGCCGGCCGAGGCCGCCCGGGCCGTCGCTCCGGGCAGAACAATCGTACCGCAGTCCGAGGCGTTTTCGTTTTTTGGGTCCATGGTCTCTCGGGGGTTAGGGGGAACTGAAAACACCAGTGGCGCGGGCGATCGCCGAGGCGATCGGCACCACGACATCCGTGCGGAAAGTCCAGCGATTGAATCCGGCCGCCGTGCGGCACCGATGCCTGCTGTGGAGCGATGTCATCGGCGGGAGATCCCGGACCGGGCCAAAATCGCCGGATCAGCACTCTGACGCTTGAAGGCCGCCGCTCAGCTACCGAGCAGCCGGACGTTCGCCATAAGGGACGTGACCATGCACGAGGCGTGCGTGACGAGGAGCGCCTTGACGACAGGGATCAGTGCCTCGGCCTGATCGAGGTTGCTGCGAACCGTGGTATCGAGCCGGGTGACTTCCGCGGCCCGGACGTGGAGACGGTCCTGCATGGGCAAACTCGTCGGGGGCAAAACGCTTGGCCGACACGAGGCGGCCACCAACGAATATGCCGCGTTTCTGGAGAGTGTTTAGCTCCGCCGGCCTGAGGAGAGGCAAGCCGACTCAATCCGACCTGGCAGCATCCCCGCCACAATGGGTTCTCGTCTGAACGCTAGCTTTTACACCGACAGGCTCGAGGCTTTTCTCCGTACCAGCGATGACGAGATCTATGCGCCGCTGGTGAGCCCGCATGGCTAAACGCTCGCCACCGAGCAGAACTCGGTGTGGTGGCTCCAGCTGCCCGTGCTGCGGGAAGCGCTGGCCCGCGACGATCTCGACCGGGCAAAGCGCACCTACCCGCGGACACGGATTGGCACCAGTCGCAGCACCGTCCGGGCTTTCATTCAAACCGTCCATCATTTCCTCGACGCCACGCTCCGCAATCAGGCAACGCCTGCACACCACGTCGTTGTGTTTGATGAAGCCCATCGGGCTTGGAACTCGCGGCAACTCGCCGGGTTCATGAAGCGAAAGAAAAAGCCACCTGGCTTCACGCAAACGGAGCCGGAGTTGCTCATCGGAGCGATGAGCGGCATCCCGATTGGGCCGTGGTGGTGTGTCTCGTGGCGGTTGGGGGTGGCCAAGAGATCAACACCGGCGAAGCACAGGCATCATCGCCTAGCTCGACGACGTCCGCAGCAGATTCACGGGCTGGGATGTGTTCATTTCACCGCGGCTGACCGACTCGGAGTATGCGGAGAACGGAGCTATTTGGGAGCTCAAGCGATCGCGGAAAGAAACTTTACCGGCACCTATTTTCACGCCAGACCTTGCTACGTCGCACAGCGTCGCGAACACCTCGAATGGCACCTTTTCCGGGGCCGCACACTTTCACTTGGCCACGTCGATGCGGTCCTCCCGCGCGGAAAACCTTTCCCGCTTTGTCAGGGCCCTGCTCAATGGCGAGGCGAAATTCGGCCGTGAGCTGTTCTCGGAGTTTCGTGCTCATTACTCCATCGTGCACACGCGGAGCATACGAGAAGCACGGCGGTGGATCGCCCTGCCGCCAGCGGCGGGGGACGGAATGGGCCGATCTCGTGGCCTCCTCATCGGCGCAGCGGATCAAGCCCGAGGCGATCTGCTCCTGCCTGCGCTTCTACCGTCGCTTGGAGGTCACCAAAAGACTCGCCCCCCCACCCGGACATTGATCTTCATACCGCCTGAGTGGGGATCTCAAGGCAAGCCATAGCAACTACCAACCCCAGTCGCGAAGCAAAGCTCCAATCGACTTGTCGGACCGTGCTTTCTTCTGGGTCGGCAAGCGCAACTGCACACTGCCCTCTGGAAGCTTCAGCATCTTCGCTATTTTCCGCTCCATCGTGCCGACGCTTGCGTCGGTGCGAGCGGCTAGAAACCGCCTCGGGCTGGGCTTCTTCTTTTTCGCCATTCCACGTCCTCCTTGGATCACTCGACTACTCACTCGCCACATTCGTTAAACACGCCGACACACGGTCAACGGAACGACCGGTGCACCATTCGGCCGGGAGGCCACACGCCATCGACTAGCTCTTTAGCACCTTGGCAAAAGGCGGCGGAGCGCCTCCTTGAATCATGAACGGCGGAACGGGCACTCCGTGCAAGCCGGACCGAGCCAGCGCTGACGTAATGAACTCGCGCCAGAACGGCCACGCATTATGAACGGCGTTTACTTGGCAAAAAGCCTCGACATCTTCTTCGGTAAGGGCAGGACCCTCACGGAGGGAATATGTGATCATGAACGACGACTTAACGTATGCCAGAACGACCCTTCCCGTCTCCCTATGAATAAGCTCTTCGGGGATTGCTTGCCCGGCTTCCGGCAATGCCGTCAGACGAAACCCGAAATCAACATTTGCCACTAATCCCCTGCCATCCGTCGCAAGCTCCCCAACCGCTCCAAGGAGTCCGAACTCGGGTTGCGGATCGCCTTGCGCCACAACCGGCAGTCGCCCAAACTCGCCGTGCACTTGCCATACCCTCTCGACGTTCTCGAGTCGATTCGCGACTGCCGACATAGGCTTCTGCTGGGGCTGTGTCTTCGCTTCGGGCATCAAGCACCCCCGCCAAAATCAACCGTAAAAAAGTTGCTGATGCGGTTTGCGATTGAGTGGCTACGCGACTCGACTGGTTCGTACTGCCAATAAAGCTTCTTCATAATCGCGGCCTGCAAAACCGAACGCCCCGCGAAAGATTCATCGGCCGCGCTTCGGACGCCCGACGAAACAGGACTTAAGACTACAAGCGTCGCCTCACGATACGAATCGTACGCCTGCATGCTCATCGCCACTCTCGAGTCACTGTCGCGCCAAACGGCCCTTCCGCAAGTCTTTGTGCTGCCCTCACGAGCATGCACAACGGTATCACCGAACGAAGACGCTGGCGAGAACTGATCGAGAGCGCCGCGCACCTGGGGAAAATGAAAATAGATTCTCATCAAGCAGTCGTACACTCGAGACTGCAAGACAGCCCCATTGAGCCACCGCGAGATGCTCTCGGGTGCGCAGCGAATCTTTTCCGCAAACTTCTCCTGGGTCATGCCCAGCGCCTTGATCCCGGCCTTGATTTGCTGAGGCGTCAAAAGCCCAACGTGATTTCGCAGGGCCGCCTGAAGAGGTTCATCACCCTCCTCGTCAGTCACCGACAAATCGCAAGCCTCGCAATGCCACTCCGGCATATCGGAGACCAGTACGTCATGCGAGGTGCCTTCATACCGCAGTTTGCGTTGGTGAGGCTGAGCTATCCTCTTCGCAAACACTTCGCCGCATTGGTAGCACCTAGGCTGAATCTCACTCATCATCTCACTCATCGGTCAAGCTCCGGAATACGGTCAACTGGCTCGGAATCGATTGCCGCATGAAATCGCACGATCGTTATGTGCGAAGCGGCATTGTTATCGGCATCAACCCTCAAGCCGATTTTCACATACATACGCTTTCGAGACCCGATCCACGGTTTCATTTCGCACAGATGATCGAATCGCTCTCGGCACTCTGGATTTGGAATCGCAACCTCTAAGTCAGCCCAGAAATCCAGCAGAAACTTCCGAACCGTCGGGACCGGCCGTCGACTTTCGGCCATTTCCTCAACGCGGTTGTATTCGTTCTGGGGCCCCAGAATGATGTTCCGCATCGAGTCTCGCCCCAGGACCGCCTTCACGATCTGTTGGATCTGATCCGGAGCACGCCGTCCCTCGGAGGGGCTCACAGGCAACCTCCGCTAAATCGGAGGAAGCCAAGAATGAGTATCGTCAAAGGATAGGACGGATCTTGACATATGTCAAGAAGTGGTATTTCCCTGAAATTTTTCATTTGTTGGCTCGGGAGTCATCGCTTGGGAGACACGTTTTGCATGCTGGGTCCGACGGAGAAGCCCAACCAGGCCGGTCACCCCCCTATCCGACCGGGGTCTCTCGGCCCTGTCAAGGCCCGAGAAAGGGTCATTGCCGGCCGTTGCCTTGCCCGGATTTCCAAGGTGAGATTGCGGAACTTGCGGGCCAAAGCTGTCGCGTCGCAGCTCGACAACGGCCACGAGTGGACCGCCGAGCCGGGTGAGGCCCGGAGCGGTTCGCCCTCGTGGCGTTGCCGTCGGCCAGGCGGAGCGAGCCCCACGCTGTCGCGACTTGGCTAAACAGGGACCAGGTGCCCTCGCATCGCTGCACGGCCGCCGACCGCGGCGTTTTCGTCCCTCAGACTCATAGCCTTTAGGCTGCGGCGGCAATGAACACATGGCTGGCCTGGGCAGTCGCATCGGGCCAACCGGCGCCGCGACAGTGTCGTTCGAGATGGACTTGGTCAAGCCACCTTGCGGCCGGGGCGGCCACCTGCCGCCCGCGGCGATACGGCGATCGTCTCGGGCGCCCAAATCAACGCCGTTGGCGGCGGGGTCGCCTAGATTCCTGGCTGGGCCGAAACCCTCGCTCGGCCGATCCCGGTGAACCACGGTCGCGAGCGTGCGAGATTCCGTCCCTCGGAGGGGCAATGCTCCGGCCGAAATGAACGGTTTATGGGAAAGGGGCGGCAAGGGTAGACTCCTACCCTCGCGGGGTAGGCACGCCGCGACCCGCGCGAGGAGATTCGTCGCCGGCTGCGATGGACAGCCGCACGGCAAGCCGCCGGCGGCGCGGGCCGCGGAGCGATAGGGCCCCGACTAGCGATGTCATGGCCTGCGACTACGAGGCAAGCACTTGGAAATCGCGAAGGAGAGCACCGTGGTGTCAGCCGGTGTGCTGGGCGATCCGAATCCGCACGAAAAGCGGGCAATCGTCGAAAGGCACGGGGCGATAGCCGATGGCCGGCTCGTAGGGCGACTCATGGAATCGTTTGGCGTATTCGTCGCCGCCCCAGCGGGAGGCGCCGATGCCGCCGGGAATCACGAGCGCCGCAGCGTTGACAATCCGCTAGTCTGTGGCGGCATCGGAGATTCCGGCCGTGCAGCTGAAGATCGCCGAGCCGTCGATCTCGATACCGTTGCATCCGAGGACGGCGACGACAGCGATGCATTCGTTGAGGAAAGAGACAGGAGTTTCGTCCTCGACCAGTCCGCTCTGAAGGACGAAGGCGAGTCTGGTGAGCCATCGGCCGACACGGCGAGAATCCCGTTCATTTGCAATTCCTCGCGGGCATCAGCGACTGACCGAGAACCGCTCAATCGCTATCCCCGGCTTTCTAGTAATTTTAAGCCCGGCTGAGGAATGACAGCCCACCCGAGCTGACCGGCTTGGGTTTCTTGTACCAGGCGATATGAGGGTTCAGGGTTGGGTCTGACCTAGGCAAACAGCCGCGTGTGCGGCAGGAGCCGAGGCGGATGCCGCACACGCGGCGGCGAACCCGGCTGGGGTCTGAAAAACAAGAGAGCCGTGAGGCCTCCGGTGGTTGTAATCTTCCTTCCAGGCTGCCGTGATCGCCCTGGCGTCGCGGAGTCCGTCCAAGACCTCCAGGGACGGGCACTCGTCACGAAATCGACTGTGGAAGCTCTCGGCGAAGCCGTTCTTCCTGGGGCTACCGGGCTCGTATGGAGGGCGTCGAGAAGCCGACGCGATCGAGCCAAGCTCAAAGCTCGTTGGCAATGAACTCCGGGCCGTTGTCGCTGCGGATGTGCTTCGGCACGCCACGCATGGCGAAGAGCTCTGCGAGGGAATCAATCACGTCGGTGCTCGTGATCCCGCGATTGGCCTTCAGCACCGGGCACTCCCGCGTGAACTCATCGATCATCGAGAGCCACTTGATCTGGCTACCGCTCGCCGTACGATCGAAAACAAAAGTCCCAGCACCAGACGTCGTTTGGATGCTCAGACCGTCGTCGATGGCCGCCACTGGCGCTCGCGCCGAGGCGACGCTTTTTTCGCTTCTTTTGCGGCACTTTCAGCCCCTCTTGCTGCCAGAGTCGAAACACGCGGGACAGCCCCGCTCGCCATCCTTCGAGGACGAGTAGCCCTCCGATCCTTCGATAGCCGAACCGCGGCCGAGCACGAACCAGCTGAAGCATTCGCTTCACCAGCGGTGCCTTGTCGGATCGCGGCTTCGCCTTGAATCGCTGACTGCCTCGCGGCTGGCCGATTGCTTTGCAGGCCCTTCGCTCGGAGATCCCGAACTTCGTTTGAAGCTCGGTCACTGCCGCTCGCTTCCGGGAAGGGCTCACCAGCTTCCCTCTAAGAGATGCTCACGTCTCTGGATGTCGAGGGCCTGGTCGGCCACCATCTGCTTCAGCCGCCGGTTCTCGTCCTCGAGGGCCTTCAGCCGCTTCGCCTCCCCGGACTTCATCCCGCCGCGACCACCGCTGCGCGGCGGTGCCCGGCCCGCCAGCGGTGCAGCGTCGCCTCGCTGATCTCAAGGGCCTGCAGCACCGCCGCCAAGTCCTTCCCGGCGTTCAGACGCGAGTGCGTCACGCAGCTTCGCGACGATCTGCTCCGGCTTGTGCTTCTTCCGTCGTTTGGATGTCATCAAAAGTCTCCTCCCCCGCAGGGGCATAGACCTTCATACCGACTGGATCAGGATTTCCAAGGCAGGCCAATATCGCCTCGTACAGGAAATCCAAGCCGGTCACCCCGAGCGTCGTCCAGCCGATGTCTGGCGACTTGCTCGAACGGCGAAACCACCGAGTGCTGGAGAATGCTGCAAGCGGCGATGCTTCGACGCTCGTCGTCGGCGCCTGAGGATGCGGGGCTTTCGGTAACGATTCCCTGCGAACCGCGCGCGACTTCCGCCATGCTCTGGACGTTGGGTCTTCAGAGACTTTCGCCGAGATCGTTTTCGCGGTGGTGGACTGGTCGTCCGAGCGCCGGTTCCTCGGGCCCTTCCGCGACGTCTTCGGGCCGGTGTGAGCGTCGGAAATGAGCCTTCGGTCCATGCTCAACGCCGGACGCTGATGCCAGCCCTTGTCACCGTGAGGACAGGTGGACGGGAACTCGTGTCACGACGGCCGCATCCGACGCAGGTCGAGGTAGGAGAAGAGGATCGTGCCCGAAGCCGCCACTGCCAGTGCGATCCAGACGGAACCGAGGTTTTCTCCCAGAAACCGGTCGAAGACCGGGAGAAGCGAGAGAATGGCGAGAAAGAAGGACGCGCCGTAGAGAAGTACGCGGGACATGGCTCGGTCGCCGACGGCGGCGGAGACGACGACCAGATCCTCGCATTCGATGTTCCCCAGAGCCGCTCGTGATTCCTGGTCCAGATACACCTCACCGATGCGCGGATAGTCGAGTTCGGAGTCCAAGCGACGGATCCGTGTTCGCGTGCCTTCGGTGCACTGAAGGGCCATCGACCTCAGTTCGTATTCTCCTCGTGCAGAACGGCGCACCGCCCGGATTCGGACGTAGTCACCCGTCCGGACTCCGATCATCGACATGTGCGACGGATGCAGGACGCAGAGGCTCTTTTCGCAGTCGAGCCACGAGGGCTTCCAGACGCGAAGGTGAAGGCGTCTGAGACGCAGTCCAAAAGTCCATGGCCACCGGCCGCGGAGCCGCGAAAGGCGAGCGCGATATCCATAGTGGTCATCGAACCGGATTCCGAAACCTTCGCGGATCGACTGATCGACGCCTATCTCACCGACCGTAATCGACGCGTCAGGCGTGACATCCACCGGTGCCATCCGCCCACGGAATTGAAGGCAGACGTGCCCACGGGATGCTGCCAGCGGACTGTCACACGGATTGATCTGCGCGATCGATTCGCCATGGTAGCCCCGGGGGGACCGACTCTCGCGCGCGAGCAATCCTTCGCCGAAGTGCCCGGACACAGCCTGTTCGCGGATCCATTTGAGGAAGTCGATGTAATGGGGTTCGAGTGCGTGGCTCCGGGCGCCGCGAACGAGCAGATCGATGTAGTCCGCCGATGGAGTCAACTCAGTCGGCGAGCGGTCCACCACCTCGTACGCGATCGCTTCGACCGTCGTGCCGTCCGGCCTTTCCAGCGAGACCGATACTCGCCGATACGCTGCCTTCTCAGTGCCCTCCTTCGCATCGAGCGCGCTCCACGACGACTCACTCAGGCGATACAGCACGCCGCGAACGGTGAAGCCCCTCGCCGGGAGAATGTCGGCGACACCACCGTTCCGGTTCGTTGATGCACGAGTGAAGGCTAGCCGGTGGTTGCGGAGCGTGGCGGGACCGAGAACGGCGACCTGATCCCCAAGCTCCTTCTCCAACGCCTCTTGGCAGAGATTCGAGCCATAGGCGAAATACGGCATGGATACGGGGACGGCATGTTCGTCGGGCGAGTCTGACGCCATCGTCTCTGATTCCTAGGGCAGGTCTCGGGTGATCGTCGCGGGGGGGACGTTGGGAAACGCACTCAAGTCCCTGGAACAGCCTCCAGGGCCGATCTCACGGCCCCGCGGTCCTTGTTCTTATCGTCCTCAGAGAGTTCCCGGTACGGTCGAATGCTCGGATGGAGCCGCTTCTCATCGCTGCGGGTGTCGGCGTACCGCCAGCCGGAGACGATCCGGTCAGCGGTCCAGCGCAGATGCTCGGCTTCAGCGAGGAGTTCGACGGTCTCGTCCGACTGGGACAGAGCGAGGATCTCACGTTTGATCATCCGATGGTCTGCCTGGGATCGATTGGCCTGGCGAAAGTCGGCCCGCAACTCCTCCCAGGGCCGAAGCGCGAACGTCTCGCCATCTTTTTTGCCCAGTCGCTTCTGCTCCTCGTAGTAGGCCTTGTGGATCCTCATCGCCGTGTGGTCGAGTTCGTTGCGGAGAACGTCGTTCGCACGGCAGCCAACGGTGACGAGATTCTCGATCGTGATCCCTTTGAGCGGCTGGGCCGTCTTGAATAGGTCCGTGAGGCGTGTGCTAGGGGCGAGGCAGGCGACGACGTCGATGCTGCCTGCCAACTGCTGGGCCAGATTCGTGGCGAGCGTCAGGGTGTCGGCATCCTGGCGGCAGGCCACGAAGACGAGATCGAACGCCGCGCCCGCCGTCCCCTCCGTGATCGAGGCGATCTCCACTCTCGACATCTTCGCCATTCCCATCTGCGACACCCGCACGTCTGCCACCAACGACATCTGCGGATGATGAAGGGGGAAACTCCGGGCGACTGCGTCTTCATCAACCGTCAGCAGCTTGACGAAAGGCACCTCCGATCCACCGAATTGGCACTGGGTGACGAGCATACCGAGCAGTTCGGGGATGACTTCGCTGTCACCGACGACGAGAATTCGTGCCGGCCGACGCTCGTGAAACAACGGCCCGGCCAGTGACGGGATGTATTTCGCCACGAGTTGCCGCGCCGAAGAGGCGTTGTCGTCGAAGAAGCCGCATTCGATTCCATGCTCGATGTGTTTGAACGGTGCCTGGCCCTCGAACATCGCCATAAAGGCGCGAGGAGCATACGCCAGCGCTTGCAGCGGTTTGCCGTTCGTGCGATTGCTCGCCGCCAGCACCACCTGGAGGTTCGACTCGCAGCACGGCGTCAGTGCGACGACGGTCTTGGCCCGGTCGAGCCTGGCCGCACTTTGGATCGCCGGATCGGTGACACTGCCGACGACGACCTTCGCGCCTGCTCGGCGGATATCGGCGAGCGTGTCGCAGTCGCGGTTCTTCTCGATGACGACCACTCGCCGCCCCTCCGAGCGGAGCGAGATCGCGAGTTGCTTCCCCCGCTCGCCCGCACCGCAAACGACGGCATGGTCCTTCCAGAACGACAGCCACAAGAGCGCGATCGTGTCGGCGGCCGCGAGCATCACCGCCTTGTAAACAGCCAGAGCAAGGGATGCGGGGGCGAGAAAGCAGGCGACGCGCAGTTGCCAGTTGCTCGCCGCGTAGGGCACATGACCGTCTCCTCCGAGATCGTAGTTGAACCCGAAAAGCCGAAGACTGAAGTAGACCGCGTCGCCCCATGACCACCGATCGAGGCTGCCGGAATCGGTCTGGAGTCGATAGAGGCCGGCGATTCCGAGCACGAACGCGATCGCCGCCATGCCGCTGACGATCGCCCACTGATGCTTCCAGAGTCGCTTCAGCAAATCGACGATGGAATTGGGCATCGGAAGACTCCGGAACGGCGAGGCGCCCGCTTCAGGCCCCGTGTAGCAGCATACCCTCCCGGGGGAGTTGGCACTCACTCGGAATGGGTAGGATGGTGGCCGGGGTCAGAAAGCCTAGGAGACCGGTTTGGGGACAGATGCTAGAGGACTTCGTTCAGCAGATCGTTCGGGCTTCGTCGTGGACACGGAGTGGCTGCCGAGGCGGTTGTCACCGCTCGAAGGCCTGTTGTTCCATCGTTCAGGATATCGCGATGCCTGCCGAATCAACCGCGTTCA
>Ga0114959_10002439_pt1 | contig 15279 bp, 10 predicted proteins | sample C_130625_EF_Meta_FD_87317 | JGI IMG/M metagenome (GOLD analysis project Ga0114959, IMG submission 87317) | Freshwater microbial communities from Lake Croche, Canada to study carbon cycling - C_130625_EF_MetaG | ecosystem: Environmental > Aquatic > Freshwater > Lake | place: Lake Croche, Canada...
GGTTGGTTTAAAATAATTATTTTAGGAAGATGATTGATAAGGAAAGTTTAACTGATTATTATTATTCATTCGATATTAACTGGTTTTTGACTAATGAAGCAGGAATTGTCGTATGTTTTGCATCTTCTGGAGGAAACATTCCCAAATTGGTATTAAAATTTTATGAAGAATTAGAAGTAATAAATAGTCATATATGCTCTCTTCCATCAGTTTCGAAAACAATTTTTAACCCTTTTCTTGAGGAAATTTATTTAGATCAATCAAAAAAGGTTATTGAGAATACAAAAAGAGAATCATCATTTTGGTCAAATAAAGGAGTGGTTTTCTTTGATAAAAGTTTGACAAATAATCCAGATAATTCAAATTATCATTTATTATCATATCCTGAAAACCCAATTTCATTCCATTCATTGCCAATTGATATTCAAAGAAGGTTAGATAAAATTAGAGTAATTTATCGCTTCGAACAAAATTTGACAGTTGATTTATCTAAAATTATACATATGTAAGTTACAGCTAATCCAGTTTTCCGTCTTTTGTGGTCTTTCCGACTAACAGATTGTGCTAAGCTAATACAAAAAGTATAATCATAAATAAAGGGAGGAATGATATTTTACGTGTGTGTTTACGCATAATTTAATGCTAATAAATACTAATAATGCCGAAATAGCTTTGTTCATAATTTTTAAATCTATACCATTTTTGCTTGATTTGTAAACCTTCAATTATATCTTTGATTCAACAATAAAAACAAACAAATGAACGTAAAAACAAACCAAGATAAATTCAATATTTTAGAGAAAAAAAATGCCGAAGCGTTGCTGGGCGGAGGAGAAACCAGAATTGCGGCTCAACACAAAAAGGGCAAATTAACCGCCCGTGAAAGAGTAAGGCTATTGTTGGATGAAGGCAGTTTTGAAGAAATTGGCAAATTTGTGATTCACCGTTGCAAAGATTTTGGTTTGGGTAAAGAATATTATTTGGGCGATGGAGTCGTAACGGGGTATGGAACAGTCAACGGGAGAATAATCTACGTTTTTGCTCAAGATTTTACCGTTTTTGGTGGTGCATTATCCGAAACGCACGCCGAGAAAATCTGTAAACTCATGGATTTGGCCATGAAAAATGGCGCTCCAGTAATCGGTCTGAATGACTCGGGCGGAGCAAGAATCCAAGAGGGCGTAACGTCCTTGGCAGGCTATGCTGATATTTTCTATAAAAATACTTTGGCATCGGGCGTAATTCCTCAAATATCTGCTATCATGGGACCTTGTGCGGGTGGAGCGGTATATTCTCCCGCCATTACCGACTTTATTATGATGGTTGAAAACACTTCATATATGTTTGTAACGGGGCCAAATGTGGTCAAAACCGTCACGCATGAAGTGGTAACTTCCGAAGAATTGGGCGGTGCTTCAACGCATTCAACTAAGTCGGGCGTAACCCATTTTTCGTGTGCCAATGAAGTTACTTGTATCAATGACATCAAGAAATTATTGTCGTACATTCCTCAAAATTGCGAAGACCAACCACCTTTTTTACCCTACGAACCAAGCAACGAAATCAGAGAAAGTTTGGACACCATTATTCCAGAAAACCCCAATCAGCCTTATGACATGAAAGAAGTAATCGACATCATTACTGATGCAGATTCTTTCTTTGAAGTTCATAAAAATTATGCGGAGAATATTGTCGTAGGTTTCGCTCGTTTGGGCGGTAGGAGCATCGGAATTGTGGCAAATCAACCAGCCGTGATGGCAGGTGTTTTGGATATTCAAGCTAGTCAAAAGGCGGCCCGTTTTGTTCGTTTTTGCGATTGTTTCAACGTACCATTATTGGTTTTAGAGGATGTTCCAGGGTTTATGCCGGGCACTAATCAAGAATGGGGCGGCATCATTACGCACGGGGCAAAATTATTATACGCTTTCTGTGAAGCAACCGTGCCAAGAATCACGGTTATTACTCGCAAAGCCTACGGCGGTGCGTACGACGTAATGAATTCCAAACACATCGGAGCCGATATGAATTACGCTTGGACATCGGCAGAAATTGCGGTAATGGGAGCCAAGGGAGCGGCAGAAATAATTTTCAAAAGAGAAATCGCATCTTCAGAAAATCCGGTAGAAAAACTGCAAGAAAAGGTGGATGAATATACCGAAAAATTTGCAAATCCTTATCTTGCAGCCCACAGAGGCTACATTGACGAAGTAATTCAACCTTTGGAGACTCGCCAGAAACTTATCAGAGCTTTTAAAATGTTAGAGAATAAAGTGGTAAATTTACCGAGAAAAAAGCATGGAAATATACCGCTTTAATACAACTTATAAAACAAAAACATGAACGAAAACAGTAAAAAATTCCTTTACGAATACTTAAATAATGCTTCGCCCACGGGTTTTGAAGCCTCTGGACAACAAATTTGGTTAGATTATATTAAACCTTACATCGACGAAACCATTATTGATACTTATGGAACTGCCGTGGGGGTTATCAACGGAGGTAGCGATTATAAAGTAGTTATCGAAGCCCACGCCGATGAAATTTCTTGGTTTGTAAATTATATTGATGATAATGGCTATATTTTCGTCCGTAGAAATGGTGGTTCTGATGCCGTAATCGCTCCTTCGATGCGTTGCAATTTGCACACGAAAAATGGGATTGTCAGCGGTATTTTTGGTTACCCAGCCATTCACGTTAGAGACTTGGCTAAAGATAAAGCACCATCTGTCAATGATATTTTTATTGATTTGGGAGCTGCCAACAAAAAGGAAGTGGAAGAAATGGGCGTTCACGTGGGAACGGTGGTAACTTTTGTGGATGGATTGATGGAATTAAACGATAAATTTTATGTTGGTCGTGCTTTGGATAATAGAATGGGTGGTTTCATGATTGCGGAGGTGGCGAGAATGTTAAAAGAAAATGGTATTACATTACCATTTACGCTTTATGTAGTAAATGCTGTTCAGGAAGAAATTGGTTTGCGTGGGGCTGAAATGATCGTAAAACGTTTGAAACCAGACCTTGCTATTGTTACGGACGTTACGCACGACACACAGTCGCCGATGTATAACAAAAAAGAACAAGGGGATTTAAAATGTGGTCATGGTCCCGTGATTTGTTATGGACCTGCCGTGCAGAATAATGTTCGTGATTTTATTCTTGAGGTGGCTACTGCAAAAGAAATTGCTATTCAACGTCAAGCGGTTTCACGTTCAACCGGTACGGATACGGATGCTTTTGCGTATGCAACGGAAGGAGTGGCGTCGGCATTGATTTCATTGCCTTTGAAATATATGCACACGACCGTTGAAACTGTTCATAAAGACGACGTTCAAAAAGTTATTGATTTGATTTACAGTACTTTATTAGCTTTGAAAGGCGATGAAGATTGGCGGTATATTAAATAGAATACAAAGAAAATGGCTTCGTTTATCGAAGCCATTTTTTTAAATGATATTTTCTACGAGTTAATTATTCAATTTTATAGCGTGGATTACAATACTAAAGAAACGATGGAATATATAAAAGAGATAAAATTGGATATTATCAAAAAAATATCCTGATTATGCCGATAAATATTGAAGTTAGGTTCTTCAATTAATCTTAATCCTTTTGGATTAAATTGGATACCATTTTAATCTTTTGCAATTTAAATCTTCTTCCCATTAATATATACCCTGACCTAGCGTTTTAATGTCTTTTTTGTTTATCAAATAATTCCAAATTGGCAGAAAATCAAAAATCTCGCCTTGACTGAAAATGGATAAAAACTGACTATTCAAGAAAAATAGCTCAAAATTCAGCCTTGTTCATAATTACTGCAAAACCTTCAGTAGTTTTTTTGCCCGTTTGAACATCAAATATTTCCGTAGAGACTTCCGCAGCGTGCTTGTCTGGATCGATAGACATCACGGTAAAAACGGCCTCATATTCGGTATCAACAAACATTGGTCGTTTATATTCCGAAACTTGCTTCATATAAACACTGCCAAAGCCCGGAAATTCAGTACCCATAATTTTTGAAAATACGCTCGAAGCCAATGCTCCATGGATAATTGGACGTTTGAAAGTTGTGCCAGCAGCAAATTCTGCATCTAAATGTAGAGGATTATTATCCCCGGATACTTTGGCAAAAAGCATTACATCTTCCTGGGAGAAAGAAAACTTATGTCGGTAAACGGTGTTTAAAGCAATCATTTTCGAGTTCTTGTTTTATTAATTGAACTCAAAATTATTGAAAATATCCCTAAAAACTGAATTTAGATTGATAAACATCATTTTTTTCAATTTTCAACCAAGATTTAAATTTTGAGTTATTATCTTTGCAACACAAACGAGGTCATTTAAAAATAAAACCATATTGTCATGTCAGGAACAGTTTTAGCTTGGATATTTTACATTTTTTTATTTGCTACGGCAACTCTTGTAGGATTAAAATTACAAAGTATCTATAACGAAAGAGGAAAATAAACTTTTGATTAATTAAATAGTTTTTAGGTTAATAATATGAGTTTTTACTTTAAGATCGCTTTTTTGTGCGTTTTCAATGATTAAAATTCCCTGGACTAAGATTTAAAAGAAATTTGCTTATACCTTAGGCAATCTTTAATTATTAAGGAATGTGCGTCGATAAGGATAACTTATCTAGTCTGAAACTGATTTTGAAGGATTTAAAATAAAAAAACGATGACATCACTGTGGGCGATGCCATCTTTTTTATCTCAGTTAATCACAAAATGTATTGGCTCAAATCACGATTTTTTACCATCGCTCCAAGTCTTTCAATCACTAACGCTTTGCTGATGCTTACTTTAGTATCCGGTATGATTAAGTCAGGAATATCGTACATAATATCATTCAATAAGTGCGACACTACCGTTTGTAAGCGTCTTGCACCGATATTTTCAACTTCTGAATTTACCGCAAATGCAATGCGAGCAATTTCTGCTAAAGCTTCATCTTCAAAGGTTAATTCTACGCCTTCTGATGCCAATAGTGCTTCATATTGTCTTGTCAAGGCGCTTTTGGGTTCCTTTAGAATTCGATAAAAATCTTCTTCTCTCAGACTTTGAAGTTCAACCCTAATTGGGAAACGGCCTTGTAATTCAGGAATTAAATCGCTTGGTTTAGAAACATGAAAGGCTCCTGCCGCAATAAACAGAATATGGTCGGTATTGATAACACCGTATTTTGTATTTACACTCGAACCTTCAACGATGGGTAATAAATCACGTTGAACTCCTTCACGACTAACGTCTGCTCCACCGCCATTACTGCCTCTTGAATTGGCAATTTTATCGATTTCATCAATAAAAATAATCCCTAAATTTTCGGCTTTTTTGATAGCTTCTTCTTTTACCTCGTCCATGTCAATCAATTTTGAAGATTCTTCTTCCAAAAGAATTTTACGGGCGTCGGCGATGAAAACTTTGCGTTTTTTTTCACGTTTTGGCAACATCCCGCCTATCATTTCTTGAATGTTCATCATTGACATTTCGTCAATTGGTCCACCCATTACCCCAATATTGGGGCTGTTGGAGGAACGAACATCAATTTCAATTCTTTTATTTTCTAATTCACCGTTCTTCAATTTTTTACGAAATAAATCACGAGTTTTTTGATTTAGTTCTTCATTCGTTTCGGGCTCAATCGGTTCAAAACCAACTTCTTTTCCTTTTTTCTTCTTACCAGTTTTGCCCATGGCCGGTACCAACGCCTCTAAAATTATTTCTTCAACTATTTCTAGAGCTTTCTCTTTTACTTCTTCTTTTCGGTTGGTTTGCACTAAATGAACGGACGATTCTACCAAATCACGAACCATGGATTCTACATCACGACCAACGTAACCCACTTCCGTAAATTTTGATGCTTCAACTTTAGTAAATGGCGCATCCGCCAGTTTCGCCAATCGACGGGCAATCTCAGTCTTTCCAACGCCCGTGGACCCAATCATCAGAATATTATTTGGTGTAATTTCACGTTGCATTTCTGCGGGGGCATTCATGCGTCTCCAACGATTACGAAGCGCAATTGCTACATTTTTTTTTGCATCATGCTGCCCGATAATATACTTATCGAGTTCAGCAACAATTTGTTTTGGGGTAAGAGAATCTAAGTTGATGGTCATATTAAATTAAAGCAATTGACAGTTAGCGATTGGCCGTTAGCACGTGATTGATATTCTGAATATACTTCTTGCTGAAAGCTCATAGCAATTAGCCAAAACAAATTTACTTGATAAATTTTCCTAAATCGCAAACTAAGCCAAAACTATTCAAATTTCCTGCAATGTTGTATCCAGCGTAGGCGTAAGAAAGGTCGATAAATTTAGTTTTAAATAAGAATCCTACTGAAAATCCCGAAAAACTACTCACATTCACCTGGCTTAATTCACGGTTTCTTTGATGGTTATAACCGAACAGGAGGATAAAGTTTTTACTTAATATCAATTCTGTCCCTAAGATAAAATGGCGTCCCAAATTATCAATTGGATTGATTTTAGTTTCGATTATATTACCGCTTAAATCTTTTTTAATAATGGTTTTATCTAAATAAGAAATGTCATACTTGTATAAATGATGAGCCATAATGGAAAAACGAACGGGCATATATTTCGGTTTAAAAGTAATGCCCATTTGTAGATCAAATGGTAAATCAGGATTTTGATTAGGGCTAAAGTTTTTTAATCTTAGACCTATATTTTTTACAGCAATTCCAAAGGTCAAATCTTGAATTGGGTGCTTAAAAATACCCCCAAAATCAAGTAGAACTGCCGATGCAGCATAGTTTTCTATGACTGAATTGGCAAATTTTAAATTTCCCCCAAAGGTAATATTTCCTTGTCTTCGAGCGTAAGAAAGTAAAATAGCATTGTCGCTTGATGAAAACCTGCCCAAAACATTTCCGGCTGCATCGGTCTGAATGAAATCGCCATAATCAATGTGTTGTATCGCAATCCCGAATGGTTGTTTTTTGATAGTTTTAACAAAAGCAGCTGAAACATATTTTATACCCCCCAGATAAGGTAAAAAATTTATGCCCAAATGGTTATTTTCTGCCGTATCTAATAAGGCAGGATTTTGAATAAATCTGTTCGGGTCTTTTTGTGATGTTGAAATATTTATTCCTCCTAAGGCAGATATAGTAGGGTTAGACGGAATGTTTAGGAAAGTAAAATGATTGTTTCCTCCAATCTGCCCCATAGATTTAAGCAAAATCAGCAGAAAAAAAAGCGTAAGATATGGTTTGGGTATTTTTTTCATAATCATGCAAAGATAATATTCAAATTAATTAAATATTACTTTCTACTTCGTATGTCAGATTTGTAAATTTGCTAAAAAGCGGTTCTGATTTAGGATTTTTAAAATTAACCTTCTGATTATTAATAAACTACCTCATGATAGATTATTGTTTAAAATGTTTGGCTACGCAAGTTCTCATAAACTAATGTTAAATTTACCCCCATTATTTTAGGAAATCATTGGACCAAAATGTCCTCAGCTTAGGGATTGGATTGCTTATTTATTAAAAGCGATGACTAAACTTCCTCCATTGCCCGAAAATGGCGTTATTGGCAAACGATTTGTTTGCTTAAACGAATTTCATTCTGTAATTTCAAAATAAAAACTTCACATGAATTTAAGCTCCCCAAAAATTACCACGCTTTTAACTTTAGGAATATATTTTACAATTAGTTCTTGTAAAACTTATCAACCAGTCTCAAGCATTAAACCTAAAGAAAATTTGGGCTTTTATCAATTTTCAAATGAGGACCCAAATGCTTCGCCTTTTGCGGGCAAGAAACCTTCTGTTTATGGTAAAAATGGCATGATTGCCGCCACTCATCCCGCTGCCTCACAGGTAGGCGTAGCTATATTAAAAATGGGGGGTAATGCCATTGATGCTGCGGTAGCCACCCAATTTGCTTTGGCCGTGGTTCATCCTGCTGCTGGAAATATCGGTGGTGGAGGTTTTCTGGTTTATCGAGATAAAGACGGCAAATCTTACACCCTTGATTATCGTGAAAAAGCACCTGAAAAAGCGAGTAGAGATATGTATTTGGACGAAAAAGGAGACGTAAAACCCGGGCAACCAAGTTGGTATGGACACACCGCCAGCGGAACGCCGGGTTCAGTGGATGGATTAGAGCAAGCGCATAAACGTTTTGGGAAATTGACTTGGCAACAAATATTGCAACCAGCCATTGATTTAGCTGAAAATGGGGTAAAATTAACCATGCGTGAAGCCAGAGGATTAAATAGAACAAGACCCGATTTTGTAAAGTATAATCCCAACAAAACATATTTTGTAAAACCCGACACCATCACTTGGAAAGAAGGGGAATTATTGATCCAAAAAGATTTAGCAAAAGTGCTTCGCAGAATTCAAGAACAAGGTAGAAAAGGATTTTATGAAGGAGAAACTGCTCGATTGATGTTAGAAGAAATGAGAAGAGGAGGTGGTATAATTACCCAAAAAGATTTAGATAACTACAAAGCCACTTGGCGTGATCCGATTATTGAAAATTATCACAATTTGAAAGTAATTTCAATGCCACCGCCATCTAGTGGAGGAATTGCGTTGGTTCAGCTATTGAAATATGTGGAGCCTTACCCAATTAAACGTTGGGGCTGGCATACTGATTCTACCACGCAAGTAATGATTGAAGCCGAACGTCGTGTTTTTGCTGACCGTTCTACTTGGTTAGGAGACCCAGATTTTGTAAAAGTTCCTCAGAAAGAACTTTTAAGCCCAGAATTTCTGAGACAACGTTGGGAAGATTTTCAATTTTCACAGGCAACGTTGAGTGAAAGAGTTAAGGCAGGAAAAATTGCTGGATACGAAAGCATTGAAACCACACACTCATCTTTTGTTGACAAAGAAGGTGCTGCCGTATCAATTACGACAACTTTAAATAATTCTTACGGAAGTAAAGTGGTGGTGGATGGTGCAGGATTTTTAATGAATGATGAAATGGATGATTTCTCGGTAAAACCAGGGGTTCCTAATTCATACGGATTAATTGGCAACGAAGCTAATGCCATAGCGCCCAACAAAAGAATGTTATCATCTATGACACCAACGATTGTGGAAGAAAATGGTAAATTGAAAATGGTTTTGGGAACTCCAGGTGGGTCAACAATTATTACATCCGTTTTTCAAGTATTTTTGAATGTAATTGAACATGGCATGACCATGCAACAGGCAGTTGATGCCTTTCGTTTTCATCATCAATGGCTGCCAGATCGTACTACCTTTGAAGAAGGCGGTTTCACGGAACCAACCTTGAAAAGAATGAGAGAAAAAGGGTATAAGATTGATGCTCAGAAGAATACAATTGGTAGAATGGACTGCATTTTAGTTTTGCCCGATGGTACGTATGAAGGAGGTTCGGATGTGCGATCGGATGATACTTCGATTGGCTATTAATATTTACTCACTGGTTGATTGTTATTAAACAGGGCTTAGGATTTTTTGTTCGGTAATAATATTGGAACTCGTTATTAATCAGTGTATTGCAGCATTTTCAAACATGAATTTATTTTTAACGCATACTTAGTTAATTGCCCTTTAATGTAATTTTAAAAGCCCATTCTCTCCTGTTTTTTGGAAAAGAATGGGCTTTTTAAGTCTAATACCTGAAAACCGATTGCTAATAACTATTTTGACCTGATTGCCACCACAGGGTCGAGCCTCGCTGCCAACCAAGCAGGAACAATTCCCGAAATAATCCCGATGACTGAGGCAGTTATAATACCTTTTATCATATTTGAATAAGAAAGAATAAGTTTCAGGGAACCAAAATTCCCGAAGGACAAGAGCCAAACTAAAAATATACCTACAAGACCACCAATTAAACTTAAAAATACCGCCTCAAATAAGAATTGAAATAAAATAAAATAATTTTTAGCGCCCAAAGACTTCTGAATTCCAATGATATGGGTTCTTTCCTTTACCGATACGAACATAATATTAGCAATGCCAAAACCGCCAACCAACAGCGAAAACCCTGCAATAAATATTCCTCCGATATTCAAACTTGAAAATATTCCATCGAAAAATTTTGTTAAACCATCTAAACGATTAACAGAAAAATTATCTTCTTGAACCGGTTTTAACCCTCTTCTACTCCTCATTAATCCTGTAACTTCCCCTTCCAAAACTTGTTGACCTTTATCTGACTCAAAAGCCTTCATGGCAATATCTGGTTCGGGTTCATCTTTTTGAAAGAGGCTGGCGTAAGAAGTATACGGAATGTAGGCTTTTTGGTCCGGCGAACCACCAAAACTTAATAAATCTTCCCCTTTCTTTCGCATAGTCCCAATTACTTTGAACTTGATACCGCTAATTTTCATGGTTTGCCCGACGGCATCACCGATATTTGGGAAAAGGGCCTCTTTTACTTCCGCTCCTAAAATCACGGTAAAAGCAGCATTGTCAGTTTCATCGGTTAAAAAATAGCGACCATATTCAATGGGCACTTCGGAAATTTTATTGTAATCATAACTCACACCCGTCAAACGTGTTTCCATGCTATTATTTCCATTTTTAAGGGTAGTCATCCTGCCATCCAAGATAGAAATGGCTTGGGCATTTTTAACGTTTTCCGCCAAGTATTTATATTCGCTATATTTTGTGCTTGGGCGGTTCATATATTTCCACCAAGGAAAATTGTTACTAAAAACCCAAGGCCATTTACCCACATAAATTACACCTTTCCCGAACGAATCAATTTCATTACTAATACTCATATTCATGGAATCAACGAAGGTAAAAACTGCCACAATTGAAAAAATACCAATCGTAACGCCTAAAAGCGAGAGGACAGTCCGCAAAATATTGCTCATTAAGGCTTGCCAAGCAAAACGGATACTTTCAAAAAGTTGTCGAAGAAATTTCATAATCATTTTAGCATTTAGCCGTGAACAATTAGCTGTGAGATTTAAGCGTTAAGTTTTCTATGGCTCAAAGTTTACAACTTTCAAAATATAAATTTAGAATATCAATTCTTCAAACACAACAAGGAAATGACCAAAGGAGTTTATCCATAGGCTAAATGGCAGAATAGCATTAAGATTGGAAATTAAATTTTCATAAATTGTTAATTTAATTGCCAATAAACTAATTTTACGAACGGAATTTAGGCACTGAGCTTTGAGCAATAGGCTGATGGCTTCACGTTAAAAATTTTACTAACATACCACTGTAAATCTTTAGAGCTGAATGCTTAAAGCTTAAAATAAATTATGTCTTCAAAATTATCCACCTCCGTCTTTAAAATTCTGCAGAAATCTTTTGCGGGAGATCTTTTCTTTGATAATTCTCCGAGCCATAATGCTCAAAAAATTCTGTATTCAACTGACGCTTCGGTCTATCAAGAAAAGCCTTTGGCAGTTGCAATTCCCAAAGATGACGCTGATTTGAAGTTGTTGATAAGGTTTGCGATTGATAATCGTGTAACACTTATTCCTCGCTCGGCGGGAACCTCTTTAGCGGGGCAAGTAGTTGGGAAAGGAATTGTGGTGGATATTTCCAAATATTTTGATAAAGTTTTAGAAATTAATGTGGAAGAAAAGTGGGTTCTCGTTCAACCAGGCGTAATTCGGGATGATTTGAATGTCATGTTGAAAGCTCACGGATTAATGTTTGGGCCAGAAACATCTACATCTAATCGAGCCATGATTGGCGGAATGATTGGTAATAATTCTTGTGGATTACATTCCATTGTTTGGGGAGATACTCGGAGTAATTTATTGTCAGCCAAAGTACTATTAAGTGACGGTAGTGAAACAGTTTTTGAGGATATTTCATTAGACCAATTTTTTAAAAAAGCTTCTCAGGATTCATTAGAAGGCAAGTTATACGGACATATATTCAAGTTGCTAAATAATCCTTTCATTCAAGAAAAAATACAGGAAAAATATCCTAAAAAATCTCTTTCTCGCAGGAATACGGGATATGCTTTGGATATGTTAAGTGAAAATGAGCTTTTCCAAAAAAAATCTAAAAAAGCTTTTAATTTTTGTAAATTATTATCAGGTTCAGAAGGTACCTTGGCATTTGTTACGGAAGCAAAACTTAATTTGATTCCCCTTCCGCCCGAACAAATAGCGCTCATTTGTATTCATTGTCACTCTATTCAAGATTCTTTGCAAGCTAATTTGGTGGCACTTCGTCATCATCCAATGGCTTCTGAATTGGTGGATAAATACATTTTAGATTTCACTAAAAACCATCATTTATATAACCAAAATCGCTTTTTTATTGTAGGTGATCCCGCTGCTATTTTAATGGTAGAATTTATGGCTAAAACCCCGGAAGAACTCGATAAAAATATCAATTTAGTAATTGCAGATTTACAAAAAGAAGGAATCGGTTATGCTTATCCGGTGGTTAAAGGAAAAGAAACAATACCCGCCTGGGATGTGAGAAAGGCAGGTTTAGGGTTGATCCGGAACCTAAAAGGAGATACACAACCCGTTAATTTAATTGAAGATTGTGCCGTATCTCCAGAAGATTTACCCGCCTACATTGCTGATTTACAGGAACTTCTGAAAAGACACAATACCAATGCCTCGTATTATGCCCACGCAGGAGCGGGCGAATTGCACGTAGAACCGATGATTAATTTGAAGACGGTTGAAGGCAAAGCATTATTCAGAACAATTTTAAAAGAAACTGCCGAATTAGTTAAAAAATATAACGGCTCATTAAGTGGAGAACATGGTGACGGACGATTACGAGGGGAATTTATTGAGCACGTGTTAGGCTCAGATATCTATGATCTATTAAAAGAGGTTAAGCACACTTTCGACCCGAAGAATATTTTTAATGCCAATAAAATTATTGATACACCGCCAATGAACGAGTTTTTAAGGTATGAGGCGGGTAAAAAGAATCCAGAAATTGAAACCTATTTTGACTTTACAAACCAAGAAGGAATTCTCCGATTATCAGAAAAATGTTCGGGTTCGGGCGATTGTAGAAAAACCGAAATAACGGGTGGAACGATGTGTCCGAGTTATATGGCCACTCGGTCAGAGAAAGATACTACACGAGCAAGAGCTAATATTTTGAGGAGTTACCTTAGCCCCCCAAGCCCCAAGGGGGGAGCTTTGGACGACACTTTCGGCTGGAAAATGAACGAGAAAGCTGCCCCATCGTGGGCGGGTGTGACCGACGCTTCGGGGGCTTCTGGGGCTTCCGTCAAAGCAGTAATGGATTTGTGTTTGTCCTGTAAAGGTTGCAAATCAGAATGTCCCTCAAAAGTAGATGTCGGTAAAATGAAAGCGGAATTTTTACAACATTATTACGATGAACACGGCGTGCCTTTCAGAACAAAAATGATTGGTAATTTTACTAAATCACAAGCTTTAGCCTCAAAATTCCCAAAACTTTACAATTTTTTAGTACAGAATAGATTCACTTCGGCTGTTGTTAAAAGAATCTTAGGATTTGCGCTCAAAAGGTCAATTCCAACGCTAGGGAATATAACCTTAAGGAAATGGCAGGAGGATAGAATCACAATTCAAAAAAAGCGAGAAAAAAATAGCGTGCATTTTTCAAGTATTCATCTTGGCAAGCGTCGTCCGAAAGGAAAAGTATTTTTATTTTGTGATGAATTTACCAATTATAATGATGTTGAAATTGGTAAAAAAGCCATCCATCTATTAACGGCTTTGGGCTATCAAGTTCATATTCCAAAACACCTCGAAAGTGGCCGAACCTATCTCTCGAAAGGCTTGGTAAAAGATGCCCAACGCATTGCTAATCAAAATGTTAGATTGCTTATTGAAGCACTGAAGGATGATTCTCCCATTTTGGGAATCGAACCCTCCGCTATTTTAACCTTAAGAGATGAATACGTCGAATTAGTGCCCTTTTACTTAAAAGCCGATGCGGAAAGAGTTGCTGAAAATTGTTATTTAATTGATGAATTTTTGGCGCAAGAAGTAGATAAAAAGATCATTACCAAAGACCTTTTTACGAAAGAGAAAAAATTAATAAAACTGCATGGTCATTGTCATCAAAAAGCACTTTCATCAATGGTTCCTACCAAGAAAATTCTCTCTTTGCCTGAGAATTATGAAGTGCAATTAATTCCATCGGGTTGCTGTGGAATGGCCGGGTCTTTTGGATATGAGAAAGAACATTATGAGGTTTCGATGCAGATTGGTGAATTGGTGCTTTTCCCAACGATCAGAAAACAGGCAGATGATGTAATTATTGCCGCCTCGGGTACGAGTTGCCGACACCAAATAAAAGATGGCACGGGGAGAATCGCAAAACATACCGTAGAAATTTTATGGGAGGCGTTGGTAGGTAATTAATAGGCAAAAGGCATGAGGCAATTGGCAATAGGCAATAAGCTTTTAACAATAGGCTTGAAGTAGAAGGCTGAAAGCGCTAAACAGACATTATTTCAGATTTCAAAGCCATATTGCTATAAAGCATATTGCCTATTGCATAAAGCTAAGTATAAAGCATGACAAAAAAATACGCAATAATCGTCGCCGGTGGCGCTGGAAGTCGGATGAAAAGTGAAATTCCCAAGCAGTTTATCGAATTGGGAGGATTACCAATTTTAATGCATACTTTGAACCGATTTAAAGAGGCAGATGAAGACATTAAAATTGTTTTGGTACTTCCTGAAACGCAATTTAAATTTTGGGAAACGCTTTGTTCAAAATATAATACCGTTCCCCATCAGTTAGTGAAAGGAGGCAAAACCAGATTTCAATCAGGATTTAATGGTTTGCAAGCCATTGAAAATGAAGGACTTGTGGCCATTCATGACGGGGTTCGCCCTTTTGTTTCGGTGGAAATTATTAATGAAAGTTTTAAAATTGCGGCGGCTAAAGGAACCGCAATTGTAAGTGTTGGATCCAAAGATTCGGTGAGAGTAAATGGTCAAGCAGTCGACCGTTCAACGGTAAAGCTCATTCAAACGCCCCAAACCTTTCAGATTTCTTTGATAAAAAAAGCCTTTGAAATCGAAGAACTAAGCACTTTTACGGACGATGCAAGTGTGGCTGAACACGCAGGGTTTGAAATTAATTTAATTGAAGGGAATTACGAAAATATAAAAATAACCACGCCCGAAGATTTGATTTGGGCGGAGGTTTTGTTGAGGAAAAATAAATATTAGTTCCAATTAACAACTATATGAGTTTAATTTTTAGCAAAAAATATAACCAGAATGAAAGATATAATCAATTATGGATTCCTTTTTCTAATATTATTTAAAATAGTACTTAATTGGGTTTATATCATCATTTA
>Ga0114959_10002441_pt1 | contig 15273 bp, 15 predicted proteins | sample C_130625_EF_Meta_FD_87317 | JGI IMG/M metagenome (GOLD analysis project Ga0114959, IMG submission 87317) | Freshwater microbial communities from Lake Croche, Canada to study carbon cycling - C_130625_EF_MetaG | ecosystem: Environmental > Aquatic > Freshwater > Lake | place: Lake Croche, Canada...
AGTCCAGCCTGACCGTTTCACGAACTGCAAGATCGCGGATAAGCAGAATAACACTACTGCGACTTACGGATCTCCTCGCCCGGTTCTTCAGCCTACGGATGCCCAGCAGTCTGGATCTGTCATTACGGACTCAGTCCTGGGAGGCATCAGCGTGACTTCCGGGGTTCCTGCGCGTCTCACTCCTTTTACGTATACCTACCTTGACCAGTCTGGAGGTGCGGATGGAAACGATGTGACGGCTGTGAATCAGAAATTCACGCAGCCTGTGTTTGAGCAGCACCTGCAGATCAACGGTCAGGATCGCCTCGATCGTCGCGGAGGAGATTACTACAACCTCATCCAGCCTTACCAGCACCACTCAGGAACCATGAAACCTGCAGGATTTGATGTCACTCCTTACCTACAACCGGCAGCGCGAGCAGCATCGACTACCCCTGTCATAGCTGCCGACCTTGTCAAGGCAATTCCCCAATCCCATCGCGCGATCTACACCTACTCCTTTGCGCTCAAGCCCGAGGAGAACCAACCGTCCGGAACCTGCAACTTCAGTCGCATCGACACCGCGACGATCGTGATGAACATGTCCGGCAACTACGTGGTGGATGAGAACACTGACAACGTGTGGAATGCGCGCGTTTATGCTATCAACTACAACATCCTCCGCGTCATGAGCGGCATGGCGGGACTCGCATACTCCAATTAAATGTTCTCCAAATATAAATGGACGTCAATGATGCTCACGGTCCCGGAAGCAATTCTCTTGCGAAAGCAACTGAAACAACTCCCGGAACGCCTCCTCCCCCAGGACCTACTCCTACTCCAGGAGTAACAACAACAGTTGACCCGAAAACCCAAGTAGAATATACGACACTGACCATCATTTCGGCAGTATTGGGAATCATATTCGCAATCGTCTTCTCCTACGGCGCTGCGAAGTTATCGTTCGATAAGTATCGGTCGATTGGATGGGCAATTCTGGACTTCTTCTTCAGTTCGTTTTACTACCCCTACTATGCCATCTTCCTCAATTCTCCTACCACGATTGGCGGACGTCGATAAAATCAAAAACCCAAATAGCGTGTAGCATCTACTACACCATATTTGTGTTATTCTGTACATCTATACATTTTCATCGTTCACACTTACCACTCCATCGCGATATCGTCCACGCGGCACACAATGTCTCCCTCTTCCGCCAACTTCGTATTCAGGGCAAGAATGTCCTCATCGAACACCGTATGTTCCTCATCCAATCCTTCGGGCATCTTCGTCTCGTCTACGAGAATATCCACAAGTCCAGTTCCGCACGGCGGTTTCTGTCCGAACATGATGTTTGCCGACACACCCTTCATACTATCAAACTCCCCTGAAATCGCGGCATTGAAGAGGACCTTAGAAGTCTCCTCGAACGACGAGCGCGCAAGAACCCCCGAATCACCCTTGCTCATTCCAAATCTGTCTACTGAGAGGATATGACCTGGATACGTCATCGTATCAATGAGCGTAATCATGTGCCTATAATTCACATACTCTGCACTAAACACCTCCATGAACTCCTCGTACATTGCTACGCGCGCAGTCTCAATTCCAAACACCTCCACAATCTCGTGGACATCGTTCGAGAAGGAACGGAGCGGGTCCACATGCTTGAACGTTGCCAAATCCAGCAAATTCGTTCCCTCGACATCCAAGACATACTGCTTCATCGGAACAAACCCGCCTACCGTCTCATCATACACGACCTCCGACTTCACTTCGCGGGGATACACTTTTCCAATACCGTCCACGCCCGTCAGGATCGTGTCGAGCAACTTATCCTCGATGAATCGGAGAGACAGAGCATTCTTTGCCATATCGGTTCCGAATACGATACGCAGAACCATCTTATCTGGAGTATTGGTGTCGCTGTGAATACAATCGAACACGCGTAGAACCTTATTGTCCTGAATCTTCGAGGCAATCTGGGTCATGTTTGCCACATTGCGCGCAGCCATTTCGTGCTTGTCCAACTCCAGACGCAGAATCCATGGAGAGATACATGAATTGCCCTGTGCGACCGAGAACTTCTCGTAAGACCGCAGAATATCAATGTCGTCTCCAACCGCGGTATTCGCAGTTCCGGGATGAGGATCGTAGTACATGCGCACCGAAATCGTGATGTCGCGCAGAGTTGTTTTCTGAATATCACGCTTCACGGCAATCGTATCGTTTTGTGACTTTGCGATTTCAGGAGCAAGATACACCACATTGCCGGGGTTCTTGGGATTGCGAGACACGCTCAGCAACTCAATGATGCGCGGAACACCCTGCGTCGCATTTGCTTTGACAGTTCCCGCACTGTGGAAGGTGTTTAGTGTCAACTGCGTCGTGGGTTCGCCGATAGACTGTGCGGCAAGCGTACCTACCATCTCACCGGGATGGACGCGTGCCTTGATATACTTGAACCTGATATCACGCAGCAGTTCGTCAAATGTGTCCTTGGACATTCGCATCACCATGATTGACTTCTTAGGCGCAAAGTAGAACCGTAGGAGGGCATGAAATACCAGGTTGTGACTCATCCACGGTTCGGCACACAACTTGTTCAACTCGGCAGTGACATAGTCCGGTGTCAGGTCTGTCTTGGTGACATACTCGTTCGTATACTTCTGCGCGAGGCGACGCAGATTGACGGGTGCCATAATCTTGCGAGAGTTGGAGTAGCGGAACACGTTCTCCACCAGAAACTTACGGTCCGCAAGAATCGCATCAATCATGTCGGAATTGGATGCCTGTAGACCATCCTTCATCACTGCTTGGAAATCATCTGCGTTCGCGGCAAACTCCTTGTACACCTGCTCCATTGTCATTGTTCCTAGGTCACACGCCTGTGCTTCCACATTCACAGTATCAATTCCGTCGCCGCCATACTGGAACTGGACGATTGCGCCGTTCGCGTTACGCACTGTCCCGTCATACTCCACGTGAAGGTCCTCCATCGTCTTCACCAACTTCCGCTGAATATATCCGGAATCCGAAGTCTTGACGGCAGTATCAATCAGACCCTCACGTCCTGCCATCGCGTGGAAGAAGAACTCCGCAGGTCTCAAACCAGTGATGAAACTGTTCTCGACGAATCCGCGAGACTCTGCCGAATAGTCGTATCGCGTGAAATGGGGAAGCGTGCGGTCCTGAAGCGTATACTGTACACGCTTACCTGCGATAAGTTGCTGTCCCAACATTGCCATCATCTGGGCAATGTTCAGGTCGGAACCCTTAGAACCCGACACTACCATCTCACGCATTCGGTTCTTCGCAGGAAGACCCTCCATGACCTTATTCACGACTTCGGATGCGGAGTTCTTGAGGGCATTACAGATTTGGTTCTCGAGTTCGTCGCCGTCCGGACGACCAGAATCGTTCAGGAACATTCCGGCATGGACGCTCGACAGAATGCGCGCAACCTCCTTGCGTCCCTTGTCCAGCGAATCCTCAATTGCCTTCGTAATCTCCGCATTCCCAATCAGGTCGGAAGGACCCACTGAGAAACCAGAATACAGGTTATACTTCGTGACGATGTTCTGGACCTCGTTGATGAACTGTCCGCACCGATCCGGTCCAAAGTCGTTGTAGATTACGTGAAGAATACCATCCACCATATCGCCAGACGAACCGCCGAACGCGCTCTTCTTCAGAATACCCTTCTTCAGTTGTCCGTCCTTCAACTGAATGCTTCCGTTGAAATCCATCAGCGGAAACGTGCTTGAAATCAACTCCTGTCCGGACATAGTAGAACCCTTGCGACTGTAAGACGACAGAGGACGCTTCGTGCGACTCAGAATGTTCATCGCAATATGCTCGGGAACCTTGACATCCGGTTGCGAGATACGGAACGAACCAGTCAGCGTATCCTGGAAGATCTGGATGATTGGCGAGTTCGTGCGTGGTGAGATGATTTGGCGGAGAACGGAGGCAAGATACTTCAATTCTGTCGCGGCAACGATGGATTGGGGGACGTGCATGTTCATTTCGTCACCGTCAAAGTCGGCATTGTAAGGGCGAGTCGCAGATACGTTGAGGCGGAACGTGGAGTAAGGCAGAACGCGAATGCGGTGGCACTCCATCGATGCCTTGTGGAGCGACGGTTGGCGATTGAATAGAACCACATCACCATCAATCAGATGCCGATGGACGATATCGCCCTGCTTCAAGTCAATCATTTCAGGTTTCATGTAACGCAGACTCACAGTCTTGTCTTCGTCGCGGACATATATGGACTTTGCGCCAGGATGCTTTGCGGGTCCGTTGCGGATATAGGACATGAGGCGGTCGCGATTGTATGGCGTCACTGCCTCTGGGAACGTCAGGTTGCGCGCAATCTCTTCCGGAACACCGAGTTCGTCCACGTCGATATTCGCATCGGGGGTAATGACTGTGCGTGCCGCGAAGTCTACACGCTTACCCATAAGGTTTCCGCGCACACGACCAGACTTTGCGCCCATACGAGACTTGAGAGTCTTCAGAGGACGACCGGAGCGCTGTGCGGCAGGCGGAAGACCCTTGATGTCATTGTCCACATAGGTCGCAACATCAAACTGCAGAACCTTGGTGTAATCGTCAATGACTGCGACTGACTCGCCCTTATCAAGCTTCTCGCGAAGACGCTGGTTGTTACGCACGATATCAATGAGTTTATGGGTCAAATCATCCTCCATGCGCTGATTGTCGTCCATCACGACGGAAGGGCGGACAGTCAGAGGCGGAACTGCGAGAACGGTGCACACCATCCACTCGGGACGACTGAACTTGGGATGAAACCCGATTGCCGACACTGATGCGTCTGTCATGCGCTGGAAGCACCGCAGAACCATCTCAGGTTGAAGAGGGATAGGGTCTGCGCCCTGGACGGACAGAATTGCCGACAGGGTTGCGACGGTATTCTCGACCTTTTCGACCTTCTTGATGATGTCGCTTTGGCAGTGGATACATGAATACTGCCCGTCAGGAGTTCGCAGCCCGTTCTTGAACTGGACGGTTGCCTCACGAACCGCATTGAACTTGTCAATTCCTGCGAGTGTCTGTGGAATCTTTGCGAGTTTATCCGCGGACATGTATGGGTTTGAGCAATTCAGACAAACCACGCCGAGAACGTTGCGGATGGTATCGAGGAACTGGTAGAGGTAGACGGGACGCGCGAGACGAATGTGCCCGAAATGACCGGGACACAAAAGGTTTGTCTGCCTACATGTTGAACATACTTTGCCGTTCTCAATAACGCCGAAACGACTATCGAAGACGCCTCCGGAAACGGGTTGACCTGTTTGGAATGTCTTGTCGGTCGTGACCTCGACAACGCTGCGAGACACAATCTCATCAGGGTTTGCGATGCCAAACTGAACGCCAATAATAGTGTCGCCCATTCTTTCTATTAATATGTGTAGTGTGTATATTCTTCCGTTTTCATTGTGCGATATCCAGTGTGAGTTTCCAAAAGTCGTCGTCCTCTATGATTTCCTTGACCATGATTTCAGGATACAGATCTGATAACTCGGAAACCCATTGCTCAAATTCCGGACCTAATCTTTGCTTGAACTTCAATTTGCGCTCTTTCGGCATGAGTTTGAGGAAGCGAACGACGTCCATAAAGACAGTGCGAGCAAATGTCTGAACGATATAGGGGCGCTCACTATCGTCTTTGAAATCGCGGACCTTGGCATACCACTGCTCCATTGTAATTTCGGCAAGAAGAGTAATATGCCTAGAAAAACCTTGAAGTTAAAAACTGTCCGACCATCGCACAATCCTCAAAAGAAATGGGATGCGGTGTTTGAGAAGGAGGGGCGTGAAAAGGTAGTGTCGTTCGGCGCAAAGGGGATGTCGGATTACACGAAACACAAAAACAAGACTCGAAGGGCACTGTATTTACAGCGTCATTCGGGGATGGGTGAACATTGGAATCAACCTGATACGCCTGGTGCGTTGTCAAGGTGGATTTTGTGGGGACCTTCTACATCTTTCCGCAAGAGCGTGAAGGCGTATAGGAAGAGATTTCACTTATAATTTTTGGATTATACACTGATTATACGTGGTTCTCGGAGAGATAAACCGTATTTTTTCACCATACTCCGATAGAAACATATTCACACCGCTTACAGTTTGTAACCAGTTCGGCGAATAGTCGTCGAATATTATGTATCCTCCCGACTTAACTTTCTGAAATGACATAACACCGTCACGGTAAACATACTCTGTGTCATGGTTTCCATCCACGAATATAATATCGAAAAAATTGTCTTCAAATGTAGGAACAATGTTGTCTGATAATCCTCGGCGAATTACAAACTTTGAAATATTTCCACTATTGCGAATATTCGCATTGAATGTGTTCCATGCAGTTTCCTGTTCACCTTTGTATTCGAAATATTCAGAATAATCCATCCATGGATCTACGCAATAAATCTTTGATTCGGGGTGTGAGCAATAAGACTTCGATACAATGATAGCATTCCCACCATCCGCACACCCAATCTCTAAATATTTTATTGGATAGTTTGGTTTTGGAATGTATTTGCTCCACACCTTTTCGGGATTCATAAAAATTCTTCCTATAAAGTTTGGAGGTTTATAATACACTTCTGTAGACGATTGTTTTTGGGTTCTGAATGATAGTGGTATGCTAGACATTTACATAATAAGAACATAATTCAACCGGTGGGATGTCCGAGTGGTTAAGGAGGGAGTCTTAAGAACTCCTGTTGCAAAACGCGCGGGTTCGATCCCCGCTCCCACCAGCCGGTGAGATGTCCGAGAGGTTAAGGAGGCAGTCTCAAGAACTGCTGTTGAAAAACGCACGGGTTCGATCCCCGTTCTCACCATTATTTTTAGCATTCCAATTGAACAACTGAATATACATAAAAGCAACTGTTCCGATCACGATGGGGTACCAAGATTCCATTCTGATTTGAATGCTTTATTCTATTCTGCCGTTTGTTCCGCAGTCTCAACTTCTGGCACTACAACCTCTACAGGAGTCTCGGGTTCTGGTTCGGGCGCAACTTCCTCCGCGACAGGTTCGGGGACGGGTTCCGGCACAACTTCAGCAACAACCTCGGGTTCCGGCACAACTTCGGCGACAACCTCAGGAGTAATCTCGGGTTCTGGAGCAACCACAATCACTTCAGGTTCGGGGACGGGTTCCGGCACAACCACTGGGACGAAAACAACCTGAGGGGTGTCGACCGTAGGAACGACCTGAGGAACTGCGATTTGGCGATTCCAAATGAAGGGCATTTATCTTAACCCAGACAAAAACGGATTCTGAGACGAATAAATCAATAACAACAAATGGACGACCCAAAGACACGCCGAGACAAGAAGAAGGACCAGCGTGAAAAAGGTGGAGGAAAGGACGGCAAGTATTCTACAAAACATATTCGAGTCATGGAGGCTCTTCAAGCAAAGACAAAGACTTCAAAGTAATGCTCCACCAGCAATTCGGCGTGTTCGTTTATTATCTCGGTCCTTCGTCAGTCCTCCACCAGAAGAACGCCTACATGTTTTTCCCTTATACGTCTTCTTCGCACACCCGCTCTTGTAATACATGACTCTGTGGACATACCCACGATATCCTGGCATCTTCTTACCTCCCACACTTTTCAAAAACGCATACATCGACTTCATGTAGGTCTTTCTCGATGTTAAATCTGCCTCTATATGTCCCGATGCTCCAGGATACACTTTCGCTAAATGGTCTAAGAATCTACGCTGAAGTGCTTTATCTCCTTCCGTCGGGTCATCAGGGTAATTCACGGCAATTGAAAAGAGGAAGTCGCGACCCAGAACACCTTTCACTTCCATATTCTCATACTTCTTCTTCACCTCTTCGAAAGAAGGGTCTGGTCCAGGATTAATCACTTTCGGGTCATCCTTACACTGCGTCCTCAACTTGTTGTTGACCATACTGTGGATATCGTATACCCACTTACCAGGATCGCCTTTCAACGGATGTTCCTTCACGTATTCCGTAGTGCTTGCCCTACAAAACCTACACGGCAGAATCTCGTCCATTCCTCTGAGAAACTCTTGCGGTTCTTTTGCTCGGAACGCGACCCAATGAAACAGTTGCCATCCACTTGGACCCCAAAAGCGAGTGTCCATCCCAATTACATTCTCGTGCGAAAACTTAAATGGCGTGCCCGTATGCTTTTATCTTCGGTATTCCAGGACAAGGATTTCATTCGTATCGGTTCATGGGTCTTGCGGTCGGAGATACTGTTGGAACAATTCTTCTCGCAGTGTTCACGTCCTATTTGACAAGCACTAGTATATGGTGGAATTTGTTGGCGTGGTTTGTGCTGGGAGAAGTGCTTCATTGGTATTTCGGAACACCCACTGCGTTTCTCAAAATGGTGGGAATGACCCCCTATTGTGAAAAACAATCTATGCGGAAAGTATAAAATGAGTTCTCTACTTCTTACTTTCGCGGTTGCGATTTTCGTCGGTGGCGCACTCAAGGATTTCTTCCAGGCAATCACGCGTGACCTGGTTGCGCCTCTTCTCTCGGTCTTTTTCCCTGATGCCCAGCACTCTGTGTCTGGACTCACGCTCCAGGTCGGACCCGTCAAACTCCTCGTGGGTGACGCGATCGCGGCGTCTGTGACTCTTCTGATTGCTATGCTCGTTGTGACGTTCACGCTCCCTTACATCAAGTCCTATGCCCCTCTGAAGGGTGCCGGTCGTAGCGCTTAATTCTTTAACTTAAAGTTCGCCCATCCATTCTCGGGACACCTCCCGAACTGCTCAATAATACGCTTCTCCATATCGGCGGGCGCGAGTGACCGCTGGTCGTTCTCGTCCTTCCATGTCTTAAATGCCCTCTTCAGTGCTGCCTTCATCACCGGCTCGATCTCGTCTCCGTCCTGGACAATTGTAATCGTCTCCGTAATGAACTTGGCAATCGCATCGTTGTCGTTGCGGTAGTCGCTGGTCGACAGCAGAACCGTTTGAGGAGCTACGAGTTTGCGGAGACCGCGCCCCTCCTTCAGAACGTGGACCAAGTAGGCGAGAAAGCACGTTGCCCATTCTGATGTGTTTACTGAGAACTGGATACTTTCGTCCAGCGGAAATTCATTCGGGGCACTTGGAGTCTGTACGAACTTCGATGTGAAGTTGATGACAACAAGGCGGCGCCACGTACCTCCGTCCGTCGTATTCACCTTAGGTTTGTCGTTACATGCAAGGTGGAACTTTGCAAGGACCTCGAACTCACTGCCAGACTTGAATAGGTCGCGCGCATACATCTTCTCGCCAGAACTGATCTCCTTCATCTGACCAGTATTCAGTGCAATCCTCTCATCAGGCTCAGACATGGTGACGAACCTCCTTCCCTTGAGTCGCGCAACCTCCGGTGCTGCACTTCCAGAACCCTTTCGGTTTTGTGTCAGCAATGTGATTGGAACCGTACATGCATACTCTCCCATCGTCGCTGTCATCAAATTCATAATCATCGACTTTCCGTTCGACCCAGTGCCTGTCATAATGTGAAACTTTTGTGCTGGATTTCCGCCAAATAGGTTAGATGCGAGGTGCTTAATGAAATACTCGCGAACCTCTGGATCCGGCAGAACACGCTTGATGAACGTCTCGACCTTGGGCCACGCAGGATACTCATAATACGGTGTATCGGGGTCATAATCAATTCCAGTTGTGAATGACATGTAATCCTCGGGTTTTCCGGGACGAAACAGGTAGTTGTTGTCTAATTCCAACACACCGTTGTTGAATGCGATGAGATCCTTGTTTGAATCTACTTTCTTATTGAACTGCTCGTCAAAGAAGAGTTCTCTGCATTCCTTCATCACGTTCGACTTGAATCCTGTACCCTTGAGCTTCAAATAAATCTTGGACAACGCTACAGATTGGGTTTCCATCTTGCAGTAGTCGCATACCTTACAGTCCTCCTTACCACCGCCAACGCAAGACTCCAGACCACGATTGGCCATTTCCCTTGAGATTTGACCGGATCGGGTATTGAACTCGTTCGCGATCTGCTTTGACAGTTTTAGTTGAAGATCAACGCCCTGGTCTGTCTCCTTCCACACATGCCCCATCCAGCGATACCATATATTGTAACGGAAGTCTGTGCATTTATAGTGATCCCTGAACTTCGCGAAGATTACACTCGCAACATCGAACTCTGTCCCGGAACACGCTGCGAGGATTAGGCGTTCAAAGTTATTGTTTTCGACCTCATCATACCCCTCCTTGTTATCCTCTCTTGACCAGAACCGTAGAGTTCCCTCTCCAATCCTATCACCATCATTGCGATACGGGATAGAGTTCCACTTTTGAATACAATCACCTTCGTTGTATTTCGGAGACTGTGAACTGAAATCTAGAAACACGTCCAGGAGATCGGGGTGAATGTTGTTAAGACAAATACCTACTTGAACCCAGGGTTCATAGTCCTCGTACCTAGATTTCTTTAGGTTCATCGCATGTCCTCGAAGAGTCTCCTTACGCTCAGAAGTGAGTGGTTGGATAATACGACCTGCCGGAGAAGATCCACGAGAACTTGGTTTCTCAGATCGCTGTGCTGGACGCCCTCGCTTCCTTGAATCGCCAGAGGTGCTATCGTGTCCCTCGCGATTACGAATCTTTTCGTAATTCGCCTTTGCGCTCTCCGTCATTGGCGTCTCGTCCTTAGGATCCCTGTGTAGCGAGAGCGTCTTCAGAAGGTCAGTCGAGAGAGGAGGAACCGAATTACTTACCCGAACATCGCGATCCGTGTAGGTGAGAATGTAGGATGTGAGGTATGGCAGAGCACCCTCGTCGCCTTTGCGAGAACCATACATGGTCCAAGGCTGGGTCCGATTCAGGACTGCCTCGTCATAGACCTTCTCCCATGTATCGTTGAGTGGAAGACCTTGGAAGAACTCGCCCATTCGAGGTACAAGAGCACGACGAACACTCTGCTCGATATATTTGTGCGTCAGAACCCCTGGAACGACAATATGAATTCCTGACTTAATGCGATGCTTCTTTTCATCATACGTGGGTCTCTTCTTCTCCATGATATACATGTCCACACTCTCAGGGATTTGTAGATGCTGCTTCATTTCTGCCATATATGCCTTGCAGAAGGCAATGACCTGGTCGCGTGTGTGGAGATGCTTCTTGACCTGCGTCGACTCGTCATAAATGAAGTCGAAATCAATACGTAGAGGACCAATGTCAGAAGAGCGCTCGGTCAAGTAAAGCATCTGTCCAAGCACCTCGATTGAATCCACATACAGTTCGTAAAATCGAGGACGGTCATCCTCGGTAATGAAATAGCGCCCAGTTCCACCAGAACCCTTTGCTCCAATTAGACTCGTGTGAGTCCAGTTGCTTCCGCTCGCCTGCCTTGCAGGATTGTTCAGGAACTCGTGTAGAGACTTAATTTCGGCCATTCGTGTGATACCCCACGACAATAGTTCTTGAGAGATTCCGTTTTGAACGCACCAAAAACGAATTTAATGAACTTAATCAAAGTGAAAGTAAAGATGAAGTTCTGTCCTCAGTGCCGCAACATGCTGTATAGTATTGATGAGGATACGATCGGAGAGAAGACTGGGGCAGTGCGTGCGTGCCGCAAGTGCGAATACAAGGAGGCAGTGCCCGAAAGCAACCCCGTCGTATACGAACATATTCTGCGTGGAACCAGTGCTACAACGTTGGCAATGAATCCCTATTTGAAGCACGACCCGACCCTCGAGCACCTTTCCAACATCGTGTGTCCCAACAAGGAGTGCCCCACAAAGTCAAATAAGTCTCTTGTTCCAGATGTTGTGCCTGTTGAAATTGATAACAAGAACTTAGTGTGGATGTATCAGTGCGCACACTGTGACAACACGTGGACGCAATCTTCTCGCATGCATTAATAATGCCGTCCGCGTTATCCCGCAAGTTCTGTAAATGTATCAAGAAAGTGAAAAATACCGTCAAACCGCGTCCAGGGTCCACAAAGGAAGGCGCGGCAATCGCAATTTGCACAAAGACCATGCTTTTTCCACGCGGAAAGACTCTGAAGCGCGTCAAGTGTGGACCTCGTAACCGCCTCAAGACGCAGAAGAGGAAGTGAGTGCCTTCCAGCTCGCGGGGAACTTCTCTTCCATAACTTTTCCGATTTCACGAGCATACCATTGAATTTCGCGCTGAGCATCCGGAGAATTGCGTAGATTGTACAAACGGGCATATGCGGCCAAAGATGCAGTCTCGATAAATTCGGTATACATACTTTGTGGAAGCACACACCGAGCAATTTCGGGAGCAACGTTCATGGAAAGCATCGTCTCATATGCCTTCACTGCCTGCCGGACCGTATCGTCAAACACCATGCGTGCCTCTCGCGAAGTCCCGACTTCCGTATCCTTACTTCCCTGCTTTGCCTTCGGATCACGCTCTCGGAAGTCCGACATTTCTGGAACCCAGCACTCGGGGGTATCACTGACATACCGCCTAGACACTTCATTCCGAGAGAACCCGACCGTGTGTCGATACCACTCTCTCGCAACGAAGATAGGCATCTTTAGACGAAACTGAATTTGTGGGTGAAAAAACGGAGACGTATGATTATGTTTGGCCAAATAACTAACAAGTTTTGCGTCCTGCTGCGAGAACTCTGCCGATTCCTTTGCGAACGATACGCGTGCGGCATTGACAACCATAAGGTCGTCGCCCATAACGTGTAGGCACTTCACTTTCTCCATACTTAAAACGGAATCGTCACGTTTAAACAATTGCGTTCTAACAAATCAAATGGACCAGTTACGCTTTGATTCACGGGTCCTTCATGCTGAAGTCCAACCTATTTCTCGCGACACCATTGATACAACAAATCGTATTACCCTCCCATACTACTCAAAGTATGAGTTCACGACTCTGATGGGTATGCGCGCCCAACAACTTTCTGACGGCGCAAAACCTATGGTGTCACTTGCCGGTCTCCAACCTTCCCACCCTCAGTTCGTATGGAAACTTGCGCAGAAAGAGATCGAGGAGCGCGCACTTCCTTTCATTGTTCATCGCAAGTTGCCGGACGGCGTGTCGGAGTATTGGAGCACGACCGAGTTAAGTGTTGTTTGGTGATTAACCGCTCATTGACCTCAACGTCTCTTCGGAAGGAGGGTAGGTCAGCAGAGGAGGAGTAGGTTCGGGAGGATTCAGCATGTTCGGAGAGTCGCGCACGAACGTCTTGTTCGCGACCTGAATATCCACGCTATTCGCAGAGACAAACCGCGAATCGTCTGCGATTGTGTCCAAATTCACCTGTCTATCGACCGAGGAACTGTATCCGACCTGCTGATGTATCAGATACACGAACACGGCAGTCACGACAATCGCGGTCATCGCATACCTGTTTACGAGGATGTATAAAATCAAGAGCACTCCGGCAACTGCTCCGTAAGTATTACCGACAAGTTCCAAAACATAGTAGCGAATATCAGGGAATAAAAGGAGTGTGGATATCGCGCCGAGGGCAAGTGCGATACTTTCGTCTTTGTTCATCTTACTTTTTACATAGAAAACGAAATATAGACAGAACAGGAAGTAAAGGCAACAAGATGATTATTCCAATTCGTTGCGTCACGTGTAATACTGTTATCGCAGGGAAGTATGAGGCGTATGTTGACCTCGTGAAGGAGTATCGTGCGGCAGTGGGTCAGAATGATAACGAGATGCAGTATTTGACTGCGACGACTGTGAAGGCGCCGGAAGGTAAGGCGCTTGACGACCTTGGTATCAAGAAGATGTGTTGTCGCCGACACATGCTGACTCACGTGGATCTCCTGTAGTATTAAAATCCAGACTGAAAACAAATGTCCTATACGGAATACCTAAATCGTAAAAAGGCATCCGCGCCGATCATTCTGGACCAGCGTCCAAAGATGGATGCGTCGACATTCACTCGTCATACGCGTGTCGTCGCAGCTGGAAACGTGCGTATGCCAACTAAAAAGGTTGTTGGAAACATCAACGAGATGCGTATGTCGTCGACGCGCGATAACAATAGCGTAAAGGCAGGCGTTCAGGTCACTGCTGCCACTGGCGTCGGAGGTCGTGTTCCTGATGGAAGCGCTTTTTCTGATTACGTCGCAGGTCTTGCGGTTGACAAGGATTACAAGTCCGGTCCAAATGGAACTACCAAGGTCGTTCTGAACGCAACCCCCGGGTCTGTTCCTGGAGGAATGACATCTATCAGTTCCTGCAACTGGGATGCTACTGTTATTGGTAATCGCACATTCCCGAATGCGGCCTTAACCGCCATTAACAAAGACCTCCCTGCGAATCTCCGCAGTCCCGAGTTTGTTGTCGCAAAGACCGGAAGTCAGGTCACGCGTGACAGACTGGACTGTTATAATAACAGTGGACAACCGCACAATGACCCGAGGATTCCGGGTGTTATGCCTCCTCTTTTCGTGGACCATACCATCTCCGTCAATGGCGTGTTTGGAATTGGAATGGGAAATGCTGGTGCTCTAAAGACGTCAGCGGGCGTGAACATTCCCCAGCATCAGTGCGCGCGCGTTCATCACAACCACCCAGAAGTCAAAATTCGCGCAGGATGGTCTGCTCGTCCTACGAAAGGCGCAGGAGGTCTTTTTGCGTATCCTGTTTCGGTGCCTCAGGAGCACAAGTTCAAGGTTGGTGGTTTGGTTCCTTCCGACCATGTCAAGTATGTCGAGAAGCATCATGGAAACGACCTCAATGTCAATCCTCGTCGCGTTCCTACGCCGTTCCATATCCCTGCAAACGCGCCTGCCCACCTTAAAATCAACGACCCGAAACCGACCGTTTAAACAGTTAAGGAATCCAACAAGGAATGCTGTGGGTATCTACAGAAATACTGGAGTTTGTCCAATTCCGAGACGCTTTCAAAGAGTCGTTTCCTGCTTCTGAATTTGTCGATTTATCTCGCGTTCCGTCTTCCGACTTGATGGACAACTGTGAATCCATTCTGAAACATCATAAATCTCCCTGCGTGTTTTTAGGATTCGTGGAACCTGGATGGATGCTAGATCCGTCCCATCAAACCCGCATTCGGTCATTAATTCGAGAAAGACCGGTCGCTTTTGTTTGTCATCATTCCGAAAGTATTCCGTTCTCCTGGAAAAACGAAATTGAATTTCTGTACATCTCTAAACCCAATCATGGAGACGCCTCATTTGTCCACAATGGTAGTGCTGTATAACACCAACCTGAAGTTCGATACCTCCAAACTCGTAGAATCCATTCCTTTGAGCGAATCCATCA
>Ga0114959_10002442_pt1 | contig 15272 bp, 15 predicted proteins | sample C_130625_EF_Meta_FD_87317 | JGI IMG/M metagenome (GOLD analysis project Ga0114959, IMG submission 87317) | Freshwater microbial communities from Lake Croche, Canada to study carbon cycling - C_130625_EF_MetaG | ecosystem: Environmental > Aquatic > Freshwater > Lake | place: Lake Croche, Canada...
ACTCCTGAAGAGTTAAAAGCATTAGAAGAGGCCTCTGTATGAAGCACTCACCCAATAGTCCAATTCTGCTCACTTCATCGCTGCACGTGGATGAAGCTCGTAAAGCCATTTCTCAGTTAGTTAAGGAACTCATTGAAGAGTCTAGGGCGCTTCATGATCCGAAAGATATCGAAACAGTTTCTCTAGATCAAGCCATCAACCGCATTCTTGCTCAAGACTTACTTTCGCCAATTGATGTTCCTGCGGCCGATAACTCTGCAATGGATGGTTATGCCTTCAATGGCAAATGCCTAGGTACAGGCGATAACAATATCTCTCTGGAAATAGTAGGTACTGCTTTTGCAGGTAAGCCTTATAAAGGTAAGATCAATCAGGGTGAGTGCTTAAAGATCATGACTGGTGCTGTGATGCCGGCTGACTGCGACACAGTCATTCCGCAGGAATTAACCATTACACAAACTGAAACACAGATTGAGTTTAAGCAGAATCAATTAAAGCCTGGCGAGAATCGTCGCTTGCGTGGTGAGGATTTAAAACAAAGCAAACCTGCGATTCAGGCCGGTCGTTTATTGCGCCCCTCTGATTTGGGTTTAGCTGCATCATTGGGAATCTCCACACTTCAAGTAAAGCGTAAACTGAAGGTAGCAATTCTGTCCTCCGGCGACGAGCTGCGATCACTAGAACAAACATTAGATGCTGGCAGCATCTATGACAGCAATCGCTATAGCCTCACTGGTTTACTCAATCGCCTCAATCTCGAAATCATTGACTGCGGTATCGTGCGTGATGATCCCACAGCACTTAAGCAAGCATTTATTGATGCAGCCACAAAGTCGGATGTCTTAATTTCCTCTGGGGGAGTTTCTGTTGGAGAAGCTGACTTCACCAAGCAGATCATGCAAGAGTTAGGTGATGTTGGCTTTTGGAAAATTGCGATGCGTCCTGGACGCCCGATGGCCTTTGGCACCCTCAAAGCTACTGCAGGAGCCTCTGAACGCAAAACATTGTTCTTTGGCTTACCCGGCAACCCAGTAGCCGTAATGGTGACTTTCTACCAATTTGTTCGCGCTGCACTCCTGCAACTGAACGGCTCTAACCAGACTGAGCCCCCAATGACTCAAGCGATTTCTGAGGCCCCCATTCGAAAGAAACCTGGTCGTACAGAGTTTCAACGCGCCATCTTGGGGCGTAATGCCGAAGGACGTCCGACCGTGAGACTCACCGGCAGCCAAGGTGCTGGGATTTTGCGCTCAATGAGCGAAGCAAATTGCTTTGTCATCCTCGCTCACGACCAAGGAAATATTGCTGCTGGTGACTGGGTAGATGTGGCGCTTTTTGAAGGACTGCTTTAAGATTGCATCATTATGAAACTTAGCAAAAAAGAACTCGTCTTCCTAGACCCAATGCACACTGCCAAAACACTTGTTTTGGTTTATTTATGTTTTTCTGTTCCGATCGTCTTGTTGGCCTTATTTGTTGCCTTTGTTCGTGACGGCGCCATTCCAGGATTTACCGTGCTGTCTGCCCTCATTCTGAATGCCCTCCTTGGCTTTGGTTTACTGTGGATTGCTTGCAAGGTGTATAACTGGGTCGCTGGCAAATTTGGTGGAATTGAATTAGCCTTACGCGAGCTGCCTGAAGAGATTGAAGCTGAGTAATTCGCAAGACATCAATAAAACCTAAGAAGATATAAAACAATAAAGCCGAGCATTGCTCGGCTTTATTGTTTCTTGCAATCAGCTTTAGCCTTTAAATACTTCTGTATTAATCAAGCTTGGCGGCTTCTTACCGGCAATTGCAGCACGTAAATTTTCTACTGCTAAATCAATCATTGCTCTACGAGTCTTTTCGGTTGCGCTAGCAATATGCGGAGCCAACACCACATTACTGAGTTTCAGCAATTCAGGATTGACTTTGGGCTCACCCTCAAATACATCTAAGCCTGCAGCAAAAATCTTTTTCTCTTTAAGTGCTTGCGCCAAAGCAGCATCATCCACAATGCCACCACGGGCAATATTTACCAGGGTCGCAGTAGGCTTCATGAGCGCAATTTCTTTGGCGCCAATAGTGTGATGATTTTCTGCTGTGTATGGCAATACCAAGACTACGTGATCAGCGGTGCGAAGTAATTCTTCTTTAGAGACATACTTTGCGCCGCAAGCTTTTTCATCAGCCTCAGGCAGACGACTGCGATTGTGATAAATCACATTCATTCCAAAGCCCAGGGCACGCTTTGCAATGCCTTGCCCAATACGGCCCATACCAATAATGCCCAAAGTACTGTGATGTAAATCCATGCCCAATGGGTTTGTCACAATGGACCATTTATCCCAGTGACCTTCTCTAATCCAGCGCTCAGACTCGGTAATGCGCCTTGCCGTGGCCATTAATAATGCGAAGCCAAAATCAGCTGTGGTATCTGTCAATACATCTGGCGTATTGCTCGCCATAACACCGGCTGCAGTGATTGAAGGCACATCGAAATTGTTGTAGCCCACTGAAATATTCGCTACGATTTTTAAGTTCTTGGCATTAGCCAAAGCAGTTGCGTCAATACGTTCGCTACCAGTGACCAATGCACCTGCCACGCCTGACAACTCCTTTTGTAATTCCTCAGGGGTAAAGACTTGATCAGCCTGATTAGAGCGGACCTCAAACGACTCCTCTAATTTGGCAAGCAGATCAGGGAATATTGCTCTAGCCACTAAAACTTTCGGTTTATTACTCATATCTGTCCTTGTGTTTATCTAATCACCTGCTCTTTGGCAATCCCGTATATTAAATTGATCTTGAAAATAATGAGGGCAATATATTGATGCAATGCACAATAAAAATACGCCCTGATCGAGGGGAAACCCTCAATCCCATTTGCCCCATTTTGGAATAACCTCTAGAAAGGATTTATTTCATCCAGTAGTGAACTTATAAAAAAACGATCATAGGAGATTTAGATGTCTGAGACCAAGAACACCAGCCCACGCCGTAAGTTTCTAAAGAATGCTGCTGCTGGCACTGCCGGCGCCGCTGCAATGGGCTTCCCAATGATTTCAAATGCGCAAACGATTAATTTGCGCTTCCAATCAACATGGCCAGCTAAAGATATTTTCCATGAGTACGCCAATGACTACGCAACAAAAGTAAATGCGATGTCTGGTGGTCGACTCAAGATTGAAGTGCTACCAGCTGGATCAGTTGTAAAAGCCTTTGATATGTTAGACGCTGTATCTAGCGGAACATTGGATGGCGGCCATGGCGTTTTAGCTTATTGGTACGGCAAGAGCCCTGCACTAGCGCTCTGGGGATCAGGTCCTGCTTTTGGTATGGATGCGAATACCCTTCTATCTTGGAACCAATATGGCGGTGGTCAACAGCTATTGAATGAGATATACAGCGATCTTAAGCTTGACGTGGTTTCATTCCCTTATGGCCCAATGCCAACACAGCCACTGGGCTGGTTTAAAAAACCAATCGCTAAAGTCGATGACTTGAAGGGCTTAAAGTACCGTACGGTTGGTCTCTCTATTGAGATCTTCACAGACATGGGCGCATCAGTTCAAGCATTGCCTGGTGGCGAAATCATCCCAGCAATGGACCGTGGCGTTCTAGATGCTGCTGAGTTTAATAATGCAACTTCAGACCGCATCTTGGGCTTCCCAGACGTATCCAAAGTCAACATGCTCCAAAGCTTCCATCAACCTTCAGAGCAATTTGAAATTATCTTCAACAAGAAGAAGTTCAACTCCTTGCCAGCAGACCTCCAAGCCATTCTTTCATACGGAACCCAGGCAGCATCTGCAGATATGTCATGGAAAGCAATTGATCGCTACTCTAAGGACTTTGCTGAGCTCCAAACAAAAGACAAGGTTAAGTTCTACGCCACTCCAAAATCTATCTTGGTAGCCCAATTAAATGCTTGGGACAAGATTATTGCGAAGAAGGCTTCCGAGCTCCCAATGTTTAAGAAAGTGCTTGATTCACAAAAGGCCTTTGCCCAACGTGCAGTTCGCTGGGACTTGCTAGTCAATGTTGACATGAAGATCGCTTACGACCATTACTTTAAAGGCTAAGCAGCTTCTTTAGTGATGGCTTGCATCATGACCGGACGGTAACCCCGTCCGGTTTTTCATAGTTAGATTGAGAAATACATAGTTGTTTTAGGAGAGTAGTTCATGGATAAATTCATGCTGAGAGTAGATGAAATCAGCACCTTCGTTGGCAAGGCTGCTGCTTGGCTTGTTGTTCTATTGATGCTGATGGTCTTTACAGATGTCGTGAGACGCTATGCATTTAATTCCCCATCGGCCTGGATTGGTGAGTTATCTGTGATGGCATATGGCACCCTGTTTATGATGTGTGGTGCATATACTTTGGCGCAAAACGGTCACGTTCGCGGTGACTTCCTTTATGGATCAATGAAGCCGCGCACACAGGCAACCCTGGATTTAATTTTGTACATCACCTTTTTCTTACCAGGAATCGCTGCTTTGGTTTATGCCGGCTATACCTATGCCGGAGAATCTTGGCGTATTGGTGAACACACCACCCAGATTGCTAATGGACCGCCGCTATATCCCTTCAAAACCATTATTCCAATTGCAGGAGCATTTGTGCTATTACAAGGTTTTGTAGAAATCTTGCGTTGCATTGTTTGCCTCAAAATAGGTGAATGGCCTGAACGCTTAAAAGATGCCGAAGAAATCGATGTAATTGAACAGCAATTAGCTTCCTCAGTTCACGTCGATGATGAAGCTCGTCAACTCGCCATCAAAAATGCCAAAACAATCGATGAAGCAGCGCATCATCGTATTGGCCAAACTAAAGAGATAAATCATGAGTGATCCAATTCTTGGCTTAGCCATGCTCGGCTTGATTATTGTTGTAATCATGCTGGGCTTCCCAACAGCCTTTACCCTCATGGGTTTAGGCATGATGTTTGGTTTTGCAGCCTTCTACGATCCATCGCAAAGCTGGGCTGCAAATAAAGTCTTTACCCTCATGGTGCAAAGAACTTTTGGTGGCATGACAAATGATGTCCTGCTATCAATTCCCCTCTTCGTATTAATGGGGTATGTGATGGAACGAGGGGCGCTAGTAGATAAGATGTTCTACAGCATCCAACTGGCTTTCCGTCGTGTACCAGCTTCCTTAGCGGTAGCTACTCTGATTGTTTGTACCTTCTGGGGTATTGCAAGCGGCCTCGTTGGCGCTGTGGTTGTACTCATGGGCGTGATTGCCATGAAGCCGATGCTTAACGCAGGCTACGACACACGCCTTGCTGCTGGTGTCATTACTGCTGGTGGCACCCTGGGTATTTTGATTCCACCTTCAGTCATGATCATTGTGTACGCAGCTGTTGCAGGCCAATCAGTAGTGAAGCTTTATGCCGCTGCGATGGTGCCAGGATTCTTTCTCGCATTCTTGTATTTGGTCTACATCATTGGCTGGGCTTTAATTAATCCTAAGGTTGCGCCAAAGCTTCCAGCCGACCAATTGATCGTGCCAGTTCCTGCATCGATTCGCTTTTTAGGTGAGCACTATTCAAAGAATATGTTGCTAGCCTCATTCAAGGCTTTGTTCGCTCCAGCCAAATTACTGAAGGCACCAACTGAAGCAAGACTCTCTTTCAAGAATATTGTTAAGAATGTATTGGCAGCATTAACTCCATTTATTTTGGTTGCAGTCACTATGTGGGGTGCGTGGTGGTATGTCATGATTCATCAGCAATCTGAAAAAGACGCACAAAATGTTCCAGTAGCCGCCCAAGTTGCTAAACCAACGGCAACTAGCACTGCTGCGCCAGCAGATGATGCACTCGTAGCGATTGACGCTACATCGAACAATAACAAGTCTAAAGAAGTTGAAGAAGATGCGCCTTTGGTTGCCCTCGATGCTGCGTCTGGAGATGACCCAATTGAAGCTGGGGCTGTTGCAGAAGCTGATAATGGGCCGCCAGAAAACTTCGAGTTGTATTTTGGCTTGACTTGCGTACTCTTCGGCCTGCTATTGGTTTACTACTACCTCAAACTAGATGAGGAGCAGTTTGAAATTCTCAAACTATTAATTGAGTCGGTGATGCCTTTGGGTGTTCTCACCATCTTAGTGCTAGCTGTGATCCTCCTGGGCATCACTACTGCTACTGAGTCTGCAGCAGTGGGCGCACTGGGCGCTTTTATTCTGGCACTTCAAGCTGGAACCTTAGACTTTGAACGCACCAAGCAGGCGGTGTTCTTGACTGCAAAAACAACCTCAATGGTGTGCTGGTTGTTTGTGGGCTCAGCGCTCTTCTCGGCTGTGTTTACTATTTTGGGCGGTCAATCGATCATCGAAAAATGGGTGCTTATGCTAGACCTAACACCAATTCAGTTCATGCTGCTCTCTCAAGCGATCATCTTCTTCCTAGGATGGCCTTTAGAGTGGACTGAAATTATTGTTATTTTCGTCCCAATCTTCCTGCCTATTTTGGCTCACTTCAATATCGACCCACTCTTGTGGGGCACCTTGGTGTTTGTCAATCTGCAAGCGGCATTCTTGTCACCACCAGTTGCAATGTCTGCCTTCTATCTTAAGGGCGTATCACCACCAGGCGTCACGCTCAACCAGATTTTTGCAGGCATGATGCCTTACATGTTCATCGTGATCGCTTGTATGGTTTTCATGTATATCTGGCCAGGTATGACATTGTGGCTACCAAGATTCCTCTACGGAGGTTAATTTAGGTAACTCTAGTAAAAGAAAAAGCGCTCTCAACGGAGCGCTTTTTTTATACCTACTAATGAGATGAACTAAGCAGCCTGCTGTAGTAGCTCGCTATTTGTTTTCCCCAAGGCAACGGTAAATAAACCTTGCCAGTAGTTGAATGCCGCCAACTCATCTTCATCTAACTCCATCTCAATAAAGGCTGGATGACGAATCAAGGAAAGCCAGATACGGCAAAACATCTTGTCCTCAAGGCCAGAGGGCTTACTCACAAAAGGAATTTCTTCAAGATTAGGAATCATCTCGTAAACACCCTCTTTGTCATCCATTTCCTGCTTATCACGACTCAAGCGCATCATTTCGAGCATGACCCTGCCCAGTTGATCGTAATGTCCCTGCCAGCAAATAGGGGTGGCTGCGATCTCCTTGGTGACCTCTAAATACTTGCGCGCAAATTCACTCCAGGCATGTGCTAAATCAAATTCTGTCTTGACCTTCGCATTTTGTAAACTGGTAGGCAAGTTGGTGGATTTCATTAACTCAAGATTTCGATCGCCCCCAAAGGTGTAATCAATAATCAATAATGGTTTCGCTGTTTTATCGATCTGCAGCCGATACTCTTCCATGGTCCACTCTTTCGTAGTTGGGTTTATTGCTTTCAATTCTTAAAGTGTAATCAATTGGGATTTGACTTTAGAAAAGGAGTGCCCTAGGGAAAGCCCTTGTTAAGCGCTATTTTTACTCTCTACCGCCATATGGGTATAGGCGATTTGTAGCAACGGGCAATCGATCGACCCAGGGCTTGCAAAGCCAATCAAATCGCCCAAGATATGCTGATGCTCATTCCTTTTGCCTGCGAGCAAGTCCCTCAGCATTGAGGCGGTAAAGGGCGACCCTTCCTTGGTAAGAATTTCTTGAGCACTTACTTGGGTGCTCTGCGCTATTGCATACCCACAGCTTGCAGCGATAGCGCAGCATTCAGCAAACATGCGCTTACTGAGGTCTTTTCCATAAGGTGTAGCTGCAATCTCTCCAATCGAGCCGCGGCAGATTGTGGTCATACCTGCCAAGGTTGCCAAGAATACCCATTTATCCCACAGTGCTTGCTCGATATTGTCTTTATAAAAGGCATCGAAATCCGTCTTTTTACACAAGGTAAAAAGTTCCTGGCTCAACGCCTCCTGCCCTGGAGTGCGTGGACCCACCGTCAATGTACCCAATTCGGCTAGCTGCTTTACAGAGCCTGACTCGGAGATGGTTGCAGCAATATGCGCCACGCCACCCATCACACGCTCTTTGCCAAATTGACGATCTAAGGTATTGAGGTGGGTGAGCCCATTTAAAAATGGAAGAATGATGCCTTTTGAGCTTGCTTTGGCAATAGATTTTAGTGAGTCATCTAAATCAAAGGCTTTGCACGCCAGAATGATCAGGTCATACACGGGCTCCAGCTGATCAGCCAAGAGTGTCTTTGGGTGGATTGTGAAGTTACCTTTAGGGGTCTCCACTGTCAGACCTTGGTCTTGAATAAGCTGTTGACGCTTCTCACGCAACAGATAGGTAATATCAGCCCCAGCCTGATGAAGTTTGGCTCCAAAGAAGCCCCCAATGCCACCCGCCCCAACAATCAGTATTTTCATAGTAGATGCTCTTTTTCCTTCATTTATAACCATGAGGATAGCTCTCATTTTACAAAGTCACCAAAAGGGTCTTTAAGCTTGGAAATCAGGTGCTTACCTGAAAAATTGGCTTTTTCGGCTAAAATTGAGCTTTTATAACTTAGCAGACCCAGTTTTGGGGCTCTTTAGATTAAACACCATGACTTACGTTGTTACCGAATCCTGCATCCGCTGCAAATACACAGACTGCGTTGATGTTTGCCCAGTTGACTGCTTTCGTGAAGGTCCTAATTTTTTAGTGATCGATCCAGATGAGTGCATCGACTGCGCTGTCTGCGTTCCTGAGTGCCCTGTTAATGCGATTTATGCAGAAGATGATGTCCCCGGTGATCAACAGGCATTCATCAAACTGAATGCTGATCTATCTCCCTCTTGGACTTCTATTACGAAATCTAAAGCCGCCCTTCCTGATGCGGATGAGTGGAAAGACGTTAAAAATAAACTCGAGCAGTTGGTAAAGTAATTTCCTAACTCCCTTTTCGAGAATTTGTGTTGCACTCCCCCATACAAACCGACGCTGTCATTATTGGCGCCGGCCCTGTGGGTCTCTTTCAAGTCTTTGAACTTGGTCTTCTAGAAATCAAAGCACATGTGATTGACTCTCTGCCAGAGGCTGGAGGTCAATGCATTGAGCTTTATCCAGATAAACCGATTTACGATATCCCCGCGATCCCTGTTTGTACTGGACGTGAGTTAACCAACAATTTACTGAAACAAATCGAGCCATTTGATGCCCAGTTTCATTTGGGGCAAGAGGTTACTCAGCTTGAGAAACAAGCCGATGGGCGCTTTCTGATTGGCACCTCCCAGGGTAAACATTTTTTAAGTAAAACCGTTTTTATTGCTGCCGGCGTGGGCGCCTTTCAGCCCCGCACCCTTAAGCTTGATGGCATAGAGGCTTTTGAAGGTCAGCAGGTTTTCTATAGCGTTAAAAATCCGGAACAATTTACTGGCAAAAAGATTGTAATTTGCGGTGGCGGTGATGCCGCATTGGATTGGACATTACATTTCGTAGATAAAGCTGCGAGCGTAACCCTAATTCATCGACGCGATGACTTTAAAGCAGCACCAGCATCGGTTGCCAAAATACGCGAGCTTTGTAAGAACAAACAAATGCAATTCTTGATTGGGCAAATTAGCAGCTACGAAGTGGAGCGTGATCAGATCTCCAAAATAGTAGTGACTGAGATTGATGGCAAGGATCAAGAGATCGCAGTCGATGATCTCCTCATCTTTTTTGGTCTCTCACCTAAATTAGGCCCAATTGCTGATTGGGGTTTGGATATTGATCGTAAGCAAGTGAGTGTTGATACCGAAAAATTTCAGACTAGCATCCCCGGGATTTATGCCGTGGGAGATATCAATATTTATCCGGGTAAGAAAAAGCTTATTCTGTCGGGCTTTCATGAAGCCGCTCTGGCCGCATTTGCAGCGGCAGCCTATTTAAACCCTGAGAAACAAGTTCAACTCCAGTACACCACCACCTCACCCAAGCTCCATAGGGTTCTTGGGGTGAGTCCTCCCGTATTCGAGTAAGCTAACCCCACATAACCCATTTTTACCAATATTTATATGCGCCAATATCACGATCTCATGAAAGAAGTGCTTGCTAAGGGAGTCCAAAAGTCCGATAGGACTGGTACAGGCACTATCTCGGTATTTGGGCACCAAATGCGCTTTAACTTGGCCGATGGCTTTCCGATGGTGACCACCAAGAAGCTTCACCTCAAATCCATCATCTATGAACTACTCTGGTTCCTCAAGGGCAGCACCAATAACAACTGGTTGAAAGAGCGCGGTGTATCCATTTGGAATGAGTGGGCAGCTCCAGATGGTGAGCTCGGCCCCATCTATGGTTACCAGTGGCGCTCTTGGCCGGCGCCGAATGGCAAGCACATTGATCAGATCTCTGAAGTAGTCGAAACCATCAAAAAGAATCCAGATTCGCGCCGCATTATTGTTTCCGCATGGAACGTAGCAGACATCCCGCGCATGGCTTTAGCTCCCTGCCATGCCTTTTTTCAATTCTATGTTGCTGATGGCAAGTTATCCTGCCAGCTCTATCAACGGAGCGCTGATATTTTCTTAGGTGTGCCGTTCAACATTGCTAGCTATGCCTTACTCACACACATGATGGCGCAACAATGCAATTTAGAAGTTGGTGACTTTATCTGGACTGGTGGTGATTGCCATTTATATAGCAATCACTTAGAGCAAGTTGAGCTTCAGTTATCGAGGGATTTCTTCCCATTGCCAAAACTCAATATTCTGCGTAAACCAGATTCTATTTTTGATTACGAGTTCGAAGACTTTGAAATTCTGGGTTACGAATCGCATCCCCATATAAAAGCTCCAGTAGCAATCTAAGAACAAGAAGGTAATTGATGACACAGCCTGATATTTCCATGATTGTTGCGCGCTCGCGCAATCATGTCATCGGTCGCGATAACCAGATGCCCTGGAAGATCTCTGCTGATTTGCAATTCTTTAAGCGCGTTACCATGGGTCACCCAGTCATCATGGGGCGCAAGACTTGGGAATCGATTGGTCGCCCACTACCTGGCCGTCGCAATATCGTAGTGAGCCGCAATCCACAATTCCAAATTGAGGGGGCGGAGCTTGCAGGCTCATTAGACGAAGCTCTCGAACGCCTAAGCGATACGCCACGTGTATTTGTGATTGGTGGAGAGCAACTTTTTAAACAGGCCTTTACTAAAGCGGATCGTCTGTTCATCACTGAAATTGATATCGATATCAATGATGGCGATACCTTCTTTGAGGTTCCAGATCTAGACTCTTGGCGGGAAGTGGAGCGTACTGCAGGAGCGGAAGGCGACATTACATTTAATTTTGTGACGCTTGAGCGCAAATAGGAATCAATTGGATGAATCAAAAAGAGCTCCGTGGAGCTCTTTTTTTATGGCTACAAAATCATTTACTGAATCACAATCTTCGATTCTTTGGCGATCTGAGATAAAAACTCAAATTGCTTTCTTTGTGCTATGCCGTTCCGAATCGAGGCTTTAGCTTGCTCAAATGTGGGCGGCTTGCTAGTTCTTTTATCCTCGAGTTTTACCAAATACCAGCCTTGTTGCATTTGAATCGGGGCTTGAGATACCTGACCCTTACCGAGATTTACCAATACGGCTGAGATCTGCGGTGCAACCTGCCCAGCTTGCACCCAGCCAACTGCACCACCCTGCACTCTATTGGGCGCAAGAGAAACACTCTTAGCCACTTTATCAAATGACTCCCCTTTTTTAATGCGACCAAGTGCCGCTTGCGCATCTGCTTCAGTAGCAATCGCAATATCACTCACCTTGTACTCAACCAGCATGCCTTGTGGGCCAAGTGAGGCAATTTCTCTGCTGTACTCAGCCTGAACATCGGCGTCAGTAATTGGGTTTTGCGCCATAAAGGTAGACAACTCAAGATCTGCCAAATAATTTTGACGGATCAATGTGAGTTGAGTATTTGCTTTTTCAGAGTTTGCTAACCCATCTTTTTCAGCACGTTGCGAAAGAAGTAATACCTCAATGTATTTCTGCACAACTGCTTGACGTAACTCAGGACTATCTTTCTGACCTTGTGAGGTCGCCATCCGAATGCCCTGCTCCACCATATCATTAGTAATGATGACTCCATTCACAGAAGCGGCAGCATTGATCGGCAGGCCACTTTGTTGAGAATGTACGCTACCAATAAATGCGAGCGATAAAAATGCGGCTGCCAATAGAGGGCTTCGCACTGATATAAACAAACGGGTGAATGAATTCATTGGGCTTGATCTTTCTAAAAATTAGCCTTAATGGTAACAGCTGCTTATGGCTAGAACCGATAAACGGGGGTGCTTGGCGTATAGGGATCGGACGATTGGGTTTCAATAGCCTCAGCCTCTTCTTCACCCTCTGGCTGACTAAAATACTTCGAGTTTCCAGGCGGCTTTTTGGTCAGACTCTTTGTGGGAGGTGGTGTAGCCACAGGCCCAAAAGGCCCTTCACTGAGAGCGACGGGTTGATTATTAAATTCTCTTAATTGCTCTGGTGTATAGACAGGAGAAGTCTGCGACCCCTTGGGTGGCGGAGTTTGAGGTGTTACTGAGCAACTCACCAATATAAGACAGAGAGCAATGCTTAGGTAGGTATTCATCGAGCCATTGTATGGGAGAGACGGCTCCTTAGCCAAGGTAGGCGGCATAGCAGCAATAGCAAGACTACAGATCCGTAGATAGAAACAGTCTGCAAGTCATTCTTACCCGCTTTATGCCACCAATAATGAATGATTGTTGTGCAGGCAATGACATAAACCAACTTGTGAAGTAAGCTCCAGCGCCTCCCTAAGGTACGCACAGCCCAGTTATTGGATGACACAGCTAAAGGGATTAGCAATGCAAAGCTTGTAAAGCCCATTGTGATGAAGGGGCGCTTCAGTACATCAGCCCACATTGCCTGAAAATCTAAATTTTGATCCAGCCAAAACCAAATCGAGAAATGAATGCAGGCATAGAAGAAGCAAAAGAGGCCAAACATTCGACGCCACCTAATCCATGTGACCCAACCAGTGAGCATGCGCAGTGGTGACATTGCTAAAGTGATGCATAAAAATACGAGCGCCCAGGTACCAGTAGAGCGAGTTGCAAACTCAATTGGGTTAGCGCCTAAATCATCAGAAAAGCCAAGCCATATCAAGCGCCCTAATGGCAATAGAGAAATAAAAAATAGCACGCTCTTGAGATAGCTCATAAGCGCATATTAAACGACCCACCATTTAAAGGATGGATCGTTTCATCATAAACTACACTAGCACCACTACTCTAAGCCAAGCTCAAGCCTTCTTTACCAAGGGGGAAGTTTCGAACTGGCCTGCCAATTGCTGCAGAAATAGCATTTGCAACCGCCGGACCAACGACGCAGATGGTTGGCTCACCTACACCACCCCAAAAGTCATAGCTGGGTACAAGAACACTTTCGATTCTGGGGGTTGAGGCTAGCTTCAGTAATGGATAGGTATCGAGGTTTTGTTGTTTGATGCGGCCATTCTCAACAGTGATCTCTGGATTAAAAATAGCGCCCAATGCCATAGCTACAGAGCCTTCAATCTGTTCACGTGTCAAATAAGGATTGACAACATGACCGCAATTTAATGCAAAGACGAGACGGCTAATGTTGACAACATTATTTTTTACCGAGACCTCGGCGACGCAAGCAGAATAACTAGCGTAGCCCATGAACTGCGCAACGCCACGATAGGTGCCTGCAGGCAGAGGCTTATCCCAATTGGCTTTTTTGGCAGCTGCATTTAAAACGCCCAAATGTTTTGGATGGCTTTGCATCAGCGCTTGCCTAAATTGCACCGGATCTTTACCGGCAGCCTTAGCGCACTCATCCATAAAGCATTCCATGAAGATACCGTTTTGATTGGTATTCACGCCACGCCATGGGCCCACAGGAACATGTGTGTTCTTCATCACATACTCTGTTAGCAAAGTTGGGAAGGTATAACCCAACTGTGCATCGGGACCCTTCTCATAAAATCCCTGCAACTGACGTTCATCTTTACCGTTCTTAATGGCAGCTGGTGCAAGAGTGGCGTTAATTGACTGACCGGATACTTTGACATGCATGCCTGTCAGATTGCCAGTATTATCCAAACCAGCAGTCATCTTCGCCATCGCAATCGGATGGTAATAATCGTGAGTCAAGTCCTCTTCACGACTCCAAACCGCTTTCACTGGGATGCCTGGATATTGTTGCGCTACCTTAGCAGCAAAGGTAGTGAAATCTTGCGTAGAGCCACGACGGCCCAAGCCACATCCAGAATCTAGTTTATAGACTTCACAATTAGCCAGCGGTATACCTGTTGCTTCCGATAGGGCGGCATGCGATCCTTCACCATTTTGCGTTGGAACCCAAGCCTCTGCACGATTGCCCGTAATTTTTACAGTGGCATTCATGGGCTCCATCGTGACATGCGCCCTAAAGGGAGTGTAATAAATTGCCTCTACCTTTTTACTGGCGCTACTGATGGCCGCAGGTGCATCACCCTCCTTACGCTGCCAAAAGTCTCCTTGTTCATCTAAGCCATCACGCAGCATCTTTTCAATGCCAGCCTGCGAAGTATTGGCGCCCTTACCCTCATCCCAAACAATTGGCAAAGCATTGAGCGCTGTATTGGCACGCCACCAGGTGTCTGCAACTACGGCAAGTGTACTGTCGTCAATTTTAACGACCCCCTTCACGCCACGCATGCCTTTGATTTTGGCTTCGTCATAACTTACTAACTTGCCACCAAAGACGGGGCAAGCTTTAATCGAGGCACACAGCATATTGGGTAACTGTAAATCAATACCGTATACCTTTGTGCCATTGACTTTGTTGACAGTATCGATACGGGCATAGGGCTGTCCAGCCACTTTCCACTCCCTAGGATCACGCAAAGTAATCGATTTAGGATCCGGCGGAGTCAAAGTAGATGCTAATTGGGCAACCTTGCCATAAGTTGTTTTGCGCCCTGTTGGAATATGGGTAATGACACCCTTATCCACTTTGAGTTCACCCACTGGAACATTCCATTGCTTCGCTGCAGCCTCGAGCAGCATAATGCGAGCCGCTGCCGCACCACGACGCACATAGTCTTCTGAAATTCGGATGCCACGACTACCACCGGTACCATGCTCTCCCCAGACGCGCTTGCGAGCTAGGCTCTGGCCAGGTGTGGCGGATTGCGTTTTTACTTTTTTCCAGTTGCACTCCAGCTCTTCGGTCACGAGTTGGGCCAAACCAGTACGAGTACCCTGCCCCATTTCTGAACGGGCAACTCTGATGTAAACAGTTTCATCAGGAGTAATGCTGACCCACGCATTCACTTCAGCATCACCATACATGGTTGGCGTGTTTG
>Ga0114959_10002444_pt1 | contig 15267 bp, 8 predicted proteins | sample C_130625_EF_Meta_FD_87317 | JGI IMG/M metagenome (GOLD analysis project Ga0114959, IMG submission 87317) | Freshwater microbial communities from Lake Croche, Canada to study carbon cycling - C_130625_EF_MetaG | ecosystem: Environmental > Aquatic > Freshwater > Lake | place: Lake Croche, Canada...
AAAATTATTTTTTAAATTTTTTATAGAATCGGGTTCAAATGTTATGAATGAACTATCTTCCAAAAATTGGAATAGGGCATTCCAACTAATGATAATTATATTAAAACTAATCTTAAGGATCCCTAATGTTGTTTTGAAAAGGCATAAACATAAAATAAGTTTTTAGAACACTAAATATCCTTCTTAAGAAATAGATAATTGGCTTCAAATTAATATTTCCTCCCACACAATCCACAAAACATGATTATAGGAAATGGCTTAATTGCTCAATCATTTAGACCACACTTTGATAAATATGAGGATAGCATTATTCTGTTTGCTTCGGGCGTCTCGAATTCTAAATTAATTTTCGAACCTGAATATTTGAAAGAAAAAACCTTGCTCCAAAATGCTTTGCAAAAAGATAAATTATTGGTCTATTTCAGTACGTGTAGCATTTTTGACCCCGCCCTTAAAGATTCAAGATATATTTTGCATAAATTGGAAATGGAATCTCTGATTGAAAACACTGAAAAGTATTTGATTATCAGACTCCCAAATGTGGTTGGCAGCATGGGAAATCCTCACACCATGTTTAATTATTTTTTCAATCAAATAAACAATGGTGAAACAATTCAAGTTGCCAATCATGCTACCAGATATATAATTGATGTGGATGATGTCGCTTTTTGGACGATGGAACTCATCAAAGATGGCTTTCAAAATTGTGCTATTAATGTGGCGTTCCCGAATAAAATTTATGTTAATCTCATTATTGAAATAATGGAAGAATTTTTGAATAAAAAGGCAAATGTTGAAGTTGTGGAAGGAGGAAATGAGTATGAAATTGACCTTTTTGTTTTTACCGATTTTATCCATAAAAAAATGCCTAATTTTCGCATAGGTTCAGATTACATCAAAGGAATTATTGAGAAATATTACACCAAATCACTAATTAAACGCAAAGCATAATGGGCATTATCATTCGTCAAAGTATTAAAAATTCGTTTGTAACCTATGTGGGCGTGGCGATCGGGACGCTGAATGTGTTATTTCTTTACAATAAATTCCTTACCCCCGAACAATTAGGACTTTATACCGCACTGACAAGTTTTCCACTGGTTTTTGCGGGATTTGCCCATTTGGGAACGCCTCACGTTGGCGTACGATTTTTCAATCAATTTGCCGATGCCGAACGGAAGCATAATGGTTTCTTTGGGTATATTTTACTGGCTCCTTTGGTGGGATTTATGACTTTTTTGCTAATTTATATGGGCCTAAAACCCTCTTTTGAAGCAGTTTACGCCAAAAACTCCCCTTTATTAATCAACTATTATTGGACATTCCCCGTTATTACGTTCTTCTTGATTTATCAAACCATTTTAGAGACGTATAGTAAGGTTCACCTTCGCATTGTTGTGCCGGCCATCGTTCGGGAAATATTTCTGAAAGCCACAAATTCAGTTTTGGCTTTGCTCTTTGGGTTTCAATATATTTCTTTTAATCAGTTAATTTTAGGGATTATTTTAGCATATTTTTTTGCGGTATGTTTCCTGCTGATTTACATCAAAATCTTGGGCAAATTTTACTTAAAACTCAATTTTAGTTTTGTCCGAAAACCCATTTTCAAAGAAATGTACCAATATGGACTCTGGACGATGTTTGGAGGAGCAGCGGCGATAATTTTGCCTCATATCGAAAAACTAATGCTTCCTGCTTATGCGGGTGGTTTGAAAAACAATGCCATTTTCAACATTGCCTTGAGTATCGGTTTAGTGATTGCCATTCCCAAAAATGCCATTGCATCCATCAGTGACCCACTTTTAGCCGAATCTTGGCGAAATAATGACATTAAACACGTAGGTGAAATTTACCAAAAATCGGCCCTAAACCTATTAATTATAGGCTTATTCTTATTTTTGGGGGTTTGGTGCAATATTGATTCCATTTTTAGTATCATCCCAAACTCCAATATTTATCAGCAAGGAAAATTTGTAGTACTGATCGTAGGGCTATACAGTGTGTTTGATATGGCAACGGGTTTGAATTCTGAAATTCTCAAAAATTCTCCTTTTTTTAGGTATGACTTAATGTTTTATATTATCAGATTTGTGATTTTATTGTCAGTAAACCTCACCCTAATTCCACGTTACGGTTATAACGGTGCAGCAGTTGCCATGTTGATTTCCGTGATAGTGTATAACTTAGTAAAATTCTTTTTTATCAAATACAAAATGGGCTTGCAGCCTTTTGGGATTCATACAATTAAAGTAATATTATTAGGACTTGTTACTTATGCGCTAACCTTATTATTGCCCATTTTTGAAGGCACCGCTTTCAACATACTCATTACTATCTTAATGAATTCCCTGACTATTTTGATTATCTTTGGAGGTGGAGTATTATTTCTGAATGTTTCGGAGGATTTGAATAATGTGTTGAAAAATATTAAAAAGATAAAGGGATTTTAGTAGCGAAATTTGAGAAATAACATGAAAGTATTATTCATAGCAGGTGGCACACCGCATTATTATAATTTAGTGTTGAACAAGCTCAATCGATTCCCTAATGTAGAAGTGGTTATGATTGCGCCGAAAGGAGCAGGAAATACCGTGGGGGCAGGCGTTCATCAAACCCAAGAAGGTATTGAATTTAAGCGCTATCATTTAGAAGAATATAAAACCTATTATGGCAAAATTTTCTTCAAAAATATTGAGCAAGTCATTGATAATGAACACCCTAACATTATTATTTCTAATTGGCCCTACACGCTTGCCTGGGTATTTTTCCCATACTTATATTGGAAATTAAAAAGAAAAGGGATTAAGATTATTTCCAAAGAAATACCTTTTCAGGTGCCTTATTACCGTGAAGCTATTGATTTTTATACCAAAGGAGGAGGCATTTCTGAGAATAACCAAAACAAACATCAAAATGGTGGATTTTTAACGAAGCTGAAATTTTGGTTTGTAACAGAAATTAGGAAAATCGTGGTAAATCGTGTCAATGCCCACATCAATTATTTTGAGGAAGCCATTGACATCCATGGAAGTTATGGCGTTCCCAAAGCGAAAGTCTTTATCACCGCCAACTCTCCCGATACGGACACTATCTTTGAAGTAAAAAAGAACATTGAAAATCAAGAAAATTTACTTCCCCCAAACCCTTACCGATTTATTCACGTGGGGAGATTGGTAAAATGGAAACGAGTGGATATGTTGGTTGAGGTTACTAAAAATCTTATTTCAAAATTCCCAAATATTGAATTACTCATCATTGGAACGGGTCCGGAAGAAGTAAATTTAAAGCAACAGGTTGAGCAATTGGGCATCCAAAATCATGTTCGTTTTGTTGGCGGAATCTATGAAATGGAGGTTTTGGGTCAATACTTGAAGGAGTCAAGTATTTATGTTTTGGCTGGAATGGGCGGACTTTCTATTAATGAAGCCATGTGTTTTGGCTTGCCTGTGGTGTGTTCTGTGGCAGACGGAACGGAGAGGAGATTGGTCAGAGAAAATCAAAATGGGCAATATTTTGAGCGTGGGAATACCGTTAATCTGGGCAATATAATAGATGGATTGTTTAGCGATCTAGATAAAACCAAACGCATGGGTCAAGAATCTGAAAGAATTATCAAAGAAGAAATCAATATTAATACAGTTTTAGAAAAATATATTCAAACCTTTGAGTTTGCTTTGAAAAACTAATCAAAAAACGATGCAGATAACCGTTAATCAGAATCTTCAAGAGGCATACAAAAATCAATATTCCTCAGCATCAGCGATTTGGCGTGGCTTGGGAGCGAAACAGAAGTTTCAGAATATTCTCAAAATAACCTCTGGCGAGTCATTTAAAAAAGTGCTTGAAGTAGGGGCTGGCGATGGGAGTATTTTGAAATTATTAAGTGAAAATAATTTTGCTGAAGAACTCCACGCTCTCGAAATATCTGAAAGTGGGTTAATCCAAATAGCCTCAAAAAAGATTGCTCACTTAAAATCTGCCCAACTTTTTGACGGTTATACATTACCTTTTGAAAACAACGAATTCGATTTAGTTATCCTCACACATGTGCTCGAACACGTAGAGCATGAACGAATTTTATTGAGAGAAATTCATCGAGTAAGTAAGCAATTATTGATTGAAGTTCCCAAAGATTATCGTTTCGGGGCAGAACAAAAATTGGCTCATTTTCTTTCTTATGGACACATAAATCTCTACACACCAACCTCCCTAAAGTTTTTGTTGATGACTGAAAACTTTAAAATCATCAAAGGATTGACAGGGCTTTATCATCGAGATAGTTTTATGTTTGGCAAAAAAACTTTTTTTTCGAATTTAAAAGGCAATATTTCTTATTTCGGGAAATTACTCTTGACCAATACGCCGTTTGAGTATATAAATCATAAATTTATTAATACCATCACCTTTTTGACTGAAGCAGAAGACAAAAAATTGACCATATTTTAGCATGAATAACGAACTTACTAACCGCCAGTTTTGGTTGGACTACTGGGAATCAAAGGACGGGCTTGTTTTTGAAGTAGTTGACAGTTATCCCTTCGTCAAATTATTAGAACAGCTTTTTAAGAAAAATAACAGTAAAAACCTTCTTGAAATAGGAGGATTTCCTGGTTACTTTTCTGTGTGGGCAAAACGCCACTTACAACTTGAGGCAACGCTCTTGGATTTTGTGGTACATACCAGAATCCTAAACCAGTTAGAAGTAGCGAATAAGCTTGAAATTGGGAGTATTGAAGTAATTGAAGTGGATTTATTCAATTACACGCCCCAAAAAAAATTCGATTTAGTCGTCTCAAATGGATTAATTGAACATTTTATTGATACCAAAGAAATTATCCAAAAACACGTTGAACAACTTAATTCAGGAGGTGTTTTATTAATTACACTGCCCAATTTCAAAAGTTTGAATGGTTGGTTTCAAAAGAAATTTGACCCCGAAAACTATCAAAAACATAACATCAATTGCATGGACTTAAATCTGTTGGGAAGTATTTGTAAAGAATTAGACTTGACTAATATTGAGACTCGGTACGATGGAAAATTTATGTTGTGGTTTGAACGAGAAAGTGAAAAACCACTAATGGTGAGGTTATTAAAGAAAATGGTTTGGCTACCATTGAAAGTGTTTTTTAAAATAATACCCATTGATACCAAAGCCTTTTCACCCTACATTATCGTATCGGCGACAAAACCTTGAAAATTCTCCTCTTAAATACCGATGATTTCACAGGCGGGGCTGCCATTGCTTGCCGACGATTGTTGAAGGCTTTGCGTACCCATACCAACCTACAAGCTCAGATGCTTGTCCAAGAAAGTAAGTCTGGGCAAGAAGGCGTTATTCAGCTCAACAACACTTGGTTTTCCAAGAAAAAAGCCTTTCTACGTTTTGTAGCCGAAAGGCTTTATTTTTTATTTTTAGAAAAATCAGAGGAGGTTCGATTTCTATTCAACCCTGCCAAGTTTGGAATAGATATTTCTGACAATCAGTACGTTACAGATTCAGATGTTATTCATTTGAATTGGATAAATTTTGGTTTTTTGTCGATTGAATCGATTAAAAAATTAGCTAAAACCAATAAACCCATCGTTTGGACTTTACACGATATGTGGGCTTTTACGGGGGGATGCCATCATTCAAGAGATTGCGAAAACTATCAAAAAACCTGCGGCAATTGCGTACAATTTCTGAAAAACCCATCCCCAACTGACCTTTCGCATCAGATTTGGCGAGAAAAAATGGCAGTATTTTCAAAAGCGAACTTGACAATCATTACGTGTAGCGAATGGCTTGGTAATCGGGCGAAAAAGAGTTCGTTATTTCAGAATATCAGCATCGAATCCATCCCCAACCCCATTGATATTGAGGTATTTAGACCAATTGATAAAAAAATAGCTCGCAAGAAATTCAATCTTGATGAAAATAAAAAATATATCCTTTTTGCGGCTATGCGAGTGGATGCGGTTGGGAAGGGATTTGCGTATTTTTCGGAAGCCATATCAATTATTAGTAATCAATTATTAAATTTCGGAAAAGCAAACGCTGACATTGAAATAATAATCTTCGGACAAGCACAAGCCTCTGATTTTGAGACACTTCCATTTAAAGTAAATATCCTCGGACGGCTTTCTGATTTAGCAACTATTGCCCATGCCTATTCTGCAGCATCGGTTTTTGTGATTCCTTCTTTGGAAGATAACTTGCCTAATACCATCATGGAATCAATGGCTTGCGGAACGCCCGTTGTTGGTTTTGATGTTGGCGGAATTCCAGAAATGATTGACCACGAAAAGTGTGGTTATTTAGCCCAATACAAATCTGCGGAAGACCTTGCCAATGGAATTTATTGGACATTATTTGAAGCTGATTATCAGAAACTTATTATTCATTCAAGGCAAAAAGTTTTGGATAATTATGCTGAACACGTGGTGGCTGAGAAATATAAAAAAGTTTATGAAACAGTAGCCCCCCGAAGCGTCGGTCGCCCCGCCCCCGATGGGAGAGCTTTCTATACCAAATTATCGGAAAAAATAATGGACTCGGAAGCTCCCCCATCGGGGGCGGAGCGACCGACGCTTCGGGGGGCTTCTTTATCTATCATCACAATCACCTACAACGCTGAACCATTTTTAGAGCGTACCATTCAAAGTATTTTGGCACAGACTGACCAAAATTTTGAATATATCATCATTGACGGACGGTCAACAGATGGTACATTACAAATTGCCAGAAAATATAAAAATAGAGTCAACAAACTTATCTCTGAACCAGATAAAGGGCTTTATGATGCGATGAATAAAGGGCTTAAAAATGCTTCAGGTGATTTTGTGTGGTTTATGAATGCGGGCGATGAAATTAATGATAATCAGGCAGTTGAGAAGATTTATCAAGCCATTTCTGATAAAACGGACGTTCTTTACGGAGATACTTTTTTTGTGGATGATACTGGAAATGTTCAAGGATTGCGTTCAGAAATTACGCCCCATCGTTTGCCAAAAGAATTGAAATGGCAAGATATGAAACTGGGAATGTTGGTTTGTCATCAGGCCTTTGTTGCCAGAAAATCAATCGCTCCGTTTTATATGGAAAATAATCTAAGTGCTGATGTGGATTGGGAAATTGCGTGTTTGAAACTGGCAAGAGAAGTGAAATGTTTGGATTTTGTGGTCGCAAAATATTTAACCGGAGGCATTTCAAATAAACAATTGAAGCGTTCATTATTAGACCGTTACGAAGTTTTGAAAATTCATTTTGGATTTATGGGAGCAGTTTCTGCCCATTTTCAAATATTGTTTAGAGGGCTTGGAATGGTTGTTAAAAATAGGGGGAAATATTGGTAGAATCAATATTTTCGCTTATCATTACACTAATTATGTTTCACTACTTTAATAATTCTATCCAATGAAAAAAACGCTACTAATCTCTCTCTTGTTGTGTAATACTTTTTACACTTTTAGCCAAAAAAATGAAACTGTTCCCGACAAGCATGATGTCTATAAAATGATGTTGGCGAAACAGCCCTATTACAATTTACTCACTGGATCTGCCGATGAACAACCCAAACTATCAGATTGGCAAAAACGAGTTGAGTTTGAAAGACTCAAAACACTTGACCCTGCCACCGGCGAAATCCCTGCTGACGCAATGGATAAAGCACGTGAATCAGTTGAAAAATCCCTTCAAAAAGCAAAAGCTGAACGTAAAGCAGCAGGAATTCCAAATGTAAAATGGAAAGAATTAGGTCCCACGAATGTAGGTGGGCGTACTCGTGGTATAATGTTCGACCCTAATGACCCTACACGAAGTAAGGTTTGGTCAGGCGGTGTTTCGGGTGGATTATGGTATAATGATAATATCAGAGATGCTAACTCTGGTTGGAATAAAGTAGATGATTTTTTGGAAAATTTATCCATATCATGTCTGGCCTATGACCCCGCTAATCTTAAAGTTTTTTATGCTGGTTCGGGAGAAATAGCGGGTGGAGTTGTAAGCGGTACAGGTAGTATTTGGAAAACTGAAGATGCTGGAAAAACTTGGAGAAAACTTCCAAACAAACCCAGCAATAGTAGCTACACATACAGAATATTGGTAAATAAGGCCGGAGATGTTTTTGTAGCAACTGGTGCAGGAATCCAATTATCCACAGATGGCGGAAATAATTGGACAACTGTTTTATCCACTTCGCCATCGGGAGCAACCGACCTTGAAATGGCTTCCGACCAAATCATATATGCCTCCACAAGTGGAAGTAAAATTTTTCGTTCAATTGATGCTGCTGGAAAAAAATGGATTGATATTACGCCATCAGATAGTAAGATTGGCGAAAGAACTGAATTGGGTTTAGCGCTTTCTACAAAAGGCGAACAACAAATCGTTTATGCTTATAGTGTGCTGAATTGGTTTAAAAAATCATCCGATGGTGGCAAAACTTGGATAGATATTGCTATTCCCAAGGATGGTGATGGTGCTCATTTTGTCGGTGATCAAGGCTGGTATGATCTTGCCATCACTGTGCATCCCACAAACCCCGATATTGTTTATGCCAATGGAACAGGCATAAACAAAACTATTGACGGTGGCAAAACTTGGGATGCTTTTGGGTATTGGTTTATTCATCCAGATCATCACGGAATAGTTTTCAATGATAAAAACGCTAATGAAGTTTTATTTAATTGCGACGGGGGTGTTTTTTATTCAGCGGACGGTGGTAAAAATATGGTTGATAGACCAAAAATAGAGGTTAGAAATAAGGGATATAATGTTACTCAATTCTATTCATTAGCGATAAGAAATATTCAAAATGACCAAGCAATTATTGGTGGCACTCAGGATAACGGAACATGGAAAAATAATTCGGATACAGCAGAAAATGGCTTAGAAGTTGGTGGTGGGGATGGTGGCTATGCTTTTATTGACCAAGATGACCCAGACCTTGTTATTGGATCCTATCAAAATGGGCAATTTTATAGCATGGATAGAAATGGAAAAAATTATAGAAGTTTAATAACGAGTAACGAAGGGTCATTTATCAATCCAGCTGAATTCAATAGTACAACCAATGTACTTTTTGCTAATTATAACTCAAATACAAAAATCAGGAGAATAAAAGTAACCCCAACTTCAAGCTTTAATGATTTTTTAGAATTAGACAACAATTTAGGAGCGGCTCCTTCGGCACTAAAAATTTCAGATAATAATGTTCTACACGTGGGTACTTACGGTGGCAAGGTTTTTAAAATCAGTAACGTGGACAATGCCGTTGGGATCACCAAAGAAATAGGCGCAAAGCGAATGCCAACCGGTTATATTAATTGTATTGAAATAGGAGCCGATGAAAATGAATTGCTAGTTGTCTATTCTGGCTATGGGTTGAGTTCCGTTTGGTACACAAACGACGGGGGTAAAAGTTGGGCAAATAAAGATTCTACAAATCACGGTCTGCCAAATATTCCCGTAAAATGGGCAGTTTTTAACCCCAATAATCGGAGGCAAGTCATGTTGGCTACCGATATAGGCGTGTGGAGTACTGATGATATTACTGCCTCAAATCCAGCTTGGGAAGTGAGTAATAGTGGATTGGCAAATGTCCGCTGTGATATGATTAAATGTCGGGCTTCGGATGGATTCGTAGCTGTAGGTACGCACGGACGTGGTTTATTTACAAGTTTTGCCTTTGCCTCAAAAACAACTACAAGTAAATTATCCGTCGATATGCTTCCAGAAAAAAGAAAAGTTTGTGGGGGTGAAAAGTTTTCAATTCCATTCATCGCAACCAATTTGGCAGCGAATGAGGACTATAACGTTTATTTAAGTGATGATAAAGGTAATTTCTCAACGGAGCAACTCATCGGAAAAGGAACTCAAAGCCCAATTGTTTGTACTATTCCCACCTTAGCAACAAATATTGCTGATTTAGCCTCAAGCACTAATTTTCGGGTAAAAATCGTAGCCAATAAATCAGGTTTAATTAGTGAAGCTAGTGAAAATATTACCATTACCGTACCTAAATCTCAAATACTTGGCACGGTAAACAATATCTGTTCTGGTTTTTCAACTGTCATCAAATCTGCAGAGGTCAAAAGTAGCTTCACTTACCAATGGAAACGCTCTGGCGTTCTTATGCCGAATGATACTACGGATAAATTGACCGTCAACCAAGCTGGCCTTTATACCTTGGATATTGCTGATAATGGATGTTTGGCTTCTTCAAATAGTATAAATATTAACGTAGGTTCATTGGACAACCCTTCCATAACTGTTCCACAAACGAACACTTGTGAAGGACTTAAAATCGATGCCACATCAGCTGAAAAACCCGATTATTCAATTCAATGGTTAAAAGACGGGGCTATAATTCCAGGTGCCACGAAAAGGGATTTAGAAATTAAAACTTCGGGGAAATATACCCTTTCATATCAACAAGGTACTTGCAAAAGTACTTCCGGTTCAGTATTAATGACATTTGGTAATAATATTCCGGTAAATATAGTTTCAGCCTATAAACCCGATGAATTTTATTGTAAAGATGCAACTCGTCCCATTTATTTTAATCAAAGCGTAACAAAAGAGATGAGTTTTCAGTGGCAAAAAGATGGAAAAGATATTCCAAATGCTACTAATTATTCAGTAAACGTAACCCAAAATGGCGAGTACGCATTAAGATTAACATTGGGTAAATGTGTAGCAACTTCATTACCAATCAAGATGAATTTTATTGATACCCTAAAATTAAGCATTTCTTCTGAATTTAATATCACCAAAATGTGTAAAGGTGGCAAAGTAACTTTAGTATCTTCTTACCAACCATTAAACAATACTTCTTATACTTGGAAACGAAATGGCGTTATCGTTGGGAGTTCTACTGCCTATAAATTTGATGTAAAAGAGCCTGGTGATTATAGCGTTGGGATTGAACAAGGTAGTTGCAAGCTGGTTTCTCCAACCATAAAGATTCTGATTGATACCACTACTAGTTTATCTTTAAAGTTAAGATCTTCTTGGGCAAAGGAGGCCTGTTTAGGGCAACCTTCTAATTATATCGAATTGGCAAAATCCAATTATTATCCCGCTGATGTGAAATATACATGGAAGAAAGATGGAAAACCTATCAACAATACTAACAATTGGTATTATTTGGCCTCGGAAACTGGTAATTATACCGTTACTGCACAGAAAGATGGTTGCACAGGAACAAGTGAGCCTTACAATTACAAAGTTTCAACGATATTATCGTCTCCTATTTTGACTATACAAAATAATACCACTTCCGTTCCCGTGGAAAAAGCCATTACCTTTTGTGAAGGGCAATTAGTTCAGCTTTCTTCAAGGTTTGACCTTAGCTATAGTTATGCCACTTTTTTGGGAACGTATCAGTGGCAAAAAGATGGCATCAATATTCCTAATGCCACTAATGATTCATACCAAATTTCTGAGCCTGGTAATTATAACTTGATGATTAAATCTGGCAGTTGTACTGCTAATTCGGAGATGGTAAAAGTAAACTATACGCTAGTTCCCAGAGGAATCACGCCAAGCATTTCAAAAGAGATTTGTGACAAATCATCAGCCATCCTACAAGCCGTATCGACAGATAAGGATCTAATTTATCAATGGAAAAAAGATGATTTAATTTTAACAAACAGCATTACAAATTCTATTACTGTTAATCAAGAAGGATCTTATCAATTTGTGGTTAACCGAGGCCTTTGTTCGAGTATTTCGGAGAAAGTAAAAGTGGTAGTTGCCACAACGTCGTTACCCAAAGCCACAATCAAAACTGACAATGACCCTACAAAATTATGTGCTGGGCAAAGCATCAAACTCTCAGTTACTAAAGAATCGGGATTAACCTATCAATGGTTGAAAGATGGTAAGAAAATAAATTTGGCAGTAAGTGATACTTTACGAGTGTTGGAAGATGGAAAATATGCTGTCATAGCGGATAACGGTAAATGCCAAAGTACGTCCGACCTACAAGATATCAGTTTCAATGATAAACCAACGGCTTCAATTAGTGGCGGCACAACGCTTTATTTGAGTGAAAGTAGTACGTTAAAAATTGACTTAACATCTCTCGCACCGTGGGCAATAAAGATTTCAGATGGGAAAGAATATACGGCTAATTCAACACCCTACTCAGTCAATGTAACGCCAACAGATACTAATACTTACACCATCACGAGTGTTGTTAATAGTTGTGGTACTGGTGTCAGTAAAGGATTGGTAAAATTTAAAATATTAGCGCCATTGGCGAATGAGCCTACTTTATTGAATGAGCCAGTATTATTGGCAAGTTCTCCAAATCCATTTAACGAGACTTGTACTATTAAATATGGTTTGCCAAAGCCGAGTAATGTGAAGTTGATTTTGTATGATAATCAAGGGAAAGAGAAAGTGATTTTGGTTGATGAGAAGAATGAATCGGGATGGCATTCTCAAATTTTAACCTCAAAATCTTTGACGATTGGTGCTTATATTCTACGTTTAGAAGTTAATGGACAAATCTTTACTCAAAAGATTATGTTGGTGGCAGAATAAAAATAACGGGCTGCGTAACCTGAGTGCTTGAAGGAATAAATTATTCCCTCAAGCACTCAAATAACGCCCTCTATTGCTTTACAGTCCTAGAATTCTTTTATTCAATTCAAAATCAGCACCACCTCCCGCAAAATCATCAAATACTTTTGAAGTAGCTTGAATGATGTGAGAAGCAATAAATGGGGCTCCTTCTTCGGCTCCTTGAACGGGGTCTTTTAAGGCACATTCCCATTCTAAAACTGCCCAACCATCGAAACCGTACTGCGTTAATTTTGAGAAAATCGAAGCAAAATCTACTTGACCATCACCCAAAGAACGGAAACGTCCAGCACGATTTACCCAAGACTGATAACCCCCGTAAACCCCTTGTTTTCCAGTTGGATTAAACTCCGCATCTTTTACGTGAAAAGCCCTAATTCTTTCGTGATAAAAATCTATATATTGCAGATAATCAAGGCATTGCAAAACAAAATGAGATGGGTCGTACAATAAACAAGCACGTGAATGATTGTTTACTTTTTCCAAAAACATCTCATACGTTACGCCATCGTGCAAGTCTTCGCCGGGGTGAATTTCGTAGCAAACATCCACACCGTGTTCGTCAAAATGATTTAAAATTGGCAACCAACGATTGGCCAATTCCGTGAAACCCATATCCACCAAACCTTGCGGACGTTGAGGCCATGGATACATCGTGTGCCAAAGCAACGAACCAGAAAAAGTGGCGTGCGATTTTAAACCAAGATTCTGAGAAGCCTGGGCTGCCCATTTCAATTGTTGAACCGCCCACTCAGTACGTGCTTTTGGATTTCCTTTGACTGAATCAGGAGCAAAACCATCAAATCCCGCATCGTAAGCAGGATTTACGGCTACTAACTGTCCTTGCAAGTGCGTTGATAACTCCGTGATTTGTAAGCCTTTATCGGCTAATTTTCCCGTGAGTTCATCACAGTAAGTTTTGGAAGTTGCCGCTTTTTCAAGGTCAATGGCACGTGAGTCCCAAGTCGGGATTTGAATACCTTTATACCCTAAACCCGAAACCCAATCCGTAATGGAATCCAAGGTATTAAAAGGTGCTTTATCATCTAAAAATTGGGCTAAAAATATAGCGGGGCCTTTGATTGTTTTCATATTTTACAGTAAGATTTGTTCTATTTGTGTTTTAAACCAATTGGTACTGGATAATTCTTTTATAGTCAGATTAAATTGAGCAAGATATGAACGGTTAAACTGGTCTTTCATATCGAAAAATTTATAAAATCGTTCAAAGTCCTCACTCATGAAATCATCTACTATGCTTTTGGTTGAATTGTCTGGTTTAATCTCTGTTTTAAATTCTTCATACGTCTTTCTTGCCGATTCTACTTTTGTCAGAATATAAGGAAGCTTTTCTTTTTTTTGGCTTAAAATCTCTTGTTCATAAGTCAATTTATCAAAATCTTTGAGACCTAATTCTGCAATGTTTTCTGGATGATAAAGATAATTTTCAAAATCATAATACTTCAAAATTCGATGATTTGGGTATTTACTTTGAATACGTTCTATTTCTGAATCTGAAATGAAATCTCTATCTCTTAGAGTATATTTTGAATTATCATTTTTTGCATTCAGAAAAACATCTCTTGAATCTTTGACACCAACAAAAAGTGTCTTCTCTATACCCATTAGATTATAATACTCATCATTTTTATTTTCACAAAAGACTATTTTTTTATCACTAAATAATTGAGATAAAATGCTTTTAGGAATAGCAATATCATAAACATCAAGTACCTCCTTTGACTGGGGAGTAATGATTTGAGGAATATCAAAATTTAATGAGTCAAAATCTAAAATAACTGCATCATCTGTCTTACGGGCATAATCAATAAATCCCAAAGCATGAGAAGCAGTCCATAATTGTGAACTATCTGGAATCCATTTTTCAACAATTTCTTTCAACAAAGCTTCTTGTAAAGCCGTATTCAAATGACAATCCATTTCATCAATATAAATAATGGCATCCTCATACTGTTTTTTACGGACGATAAAATTTAGTAGAAGAATAATGACTTGTTTCTCCCCATGACTAAGTAAATCGTAGTTTATTTTTGAATTACCTTTTTGAAAAATTAGTTTAGCTGATTCAGTTGGAGTAGCATCTTCAAATTCAACTATCTTTAATGTAATAGCATCATCAACTCCAAAGATATTTCTCAATGATGAATTTAAGGGTTCTATGAAGTTTTGAAAAATTTTATACGTATCCGCTGATTCGCCTTTAAATGCAGGCTCTCTTAAAGCCTTATTAATTTGTTGAATATAAAAAAATACGTCATTAATAAAACGAGTATCACTATCAATGTACATGACTGGTGCATCTCCGTCAATATCAATATTATTTAAATTAGCTTGATTTGTAATTTTAGGTACGATTCGAGTACTGCTCCTACCAATAAACTTCTTACGCAATTCAAACGATTCTGGTTTATCAGAAGCACGTTGATGTGATTCTAATTTATGTATTTGTTGTCCATTAAACAGGTTAATCGTTGCTTCTACTGGTATTGCCAGATTTTTTCTGTAATACAAATTTGATTGTTCCACATTAAAAAACGATCCCTCACTTGATGATTTATCATTATAAACAAAGGAGGTGTATCTAAACCCATCAAATAACGATGATTTTCCAGAACCATTCGCTCCAATCAATAAAATCAACTTTGCTTGCTCAGGAATATTTTCAATCGTTA
>Ga0114959_10002447_pt1 | contig 15259 bp, 10 predicted proteins | sample C_130625_EF_Meta_FD_87317 | JGI IMG/M metagenome (GOLD analysis project Ga0114959, IMG submission 87317) | Freshwater microbial communities from Lake Croche, Canada to study carbon cycling - C_130625_EF_MetaG | ecosystem: Environmental > Aquatic > Freshwater > Lake | place: Lake Croche, Canada...
CTTGGCTGCCTCTATCGGCGTGGGGTTGCCGCTGCAGGATGCCTCGGTATACTTTTTCTTTGTTATTGGGGGGGGCACCACCGAGATGGCCATCATCTCTCTGGGGGGTATTGTTTTCAGCCGAAGCGTGCGGGTGGCGGGGGATGAACTAGACGAAGCCATCATGAACTATTTGAAACGGGCTTATAATCTGATGATTGGGGAGCGAACGGCCGAAGACATCAAGGTGAAGATCGGCTCGGTCTATCCGATGGAGAAAGAGACCTCCATGGAGGTGCGTGGCCGGGATTTGGTTGCGGGCCTTCCGAAAACCCTGACAATCACTTCGCAGGAAGTGCGCGAAGCCCTACTTGAACCGGTGCAAATCATTCTGGAAAGCGTACGGCTTACGTTGGAACGGTGTCCGCCGGAGCTTTCTAGCGACCTGGTGGAGCGGGGGGTGGTGTTGGCAGGAGGGGGAGCCCTTCTGCGCGGCTTCGACAGGCTTTTAAGCGAAGAGACCGGCCTGCCCATTCATGTGGCGGAAGACCCGCTCAGCGCTGTGGTTGAGGGCACAGGCAAAGTGCTCGATGAACTGGAGTTTTTGACGAAACTGACCACATCGGATGGGCGCGGGTAACCGCTCCTCTCTGGGTCCTCGTTTCCTGAAATAGAACAATGTCGCGCACGTGGGTTTATGCAGGTGCCGCCGTGGCTTTGGTTGCCGCGATAGGCGTGATCTTTTTTGCCCCTGTCACCACCCGAGGGACGGAGCGTGTGACGATCGAGACCGTCTCCCCTTTTGCGCGGGCATGGAGCGGAGTTCAGGCGCGGTGGAACGACTTCCGGCAAAGCCTCCGGCAGTTTGACGTGCTGGACGAAGAAAATCGAAATCTGCGGGCGGAAAACGTCCGTTTGCAGACGGAAATCCGCCAAGTGGATTACCTCCGATCCGAAAATGACCGGTTCCGGGAAATGTTGGCGTTTCGGGAACAGCAATCGTTTCGTTTGCTGGCCTGCCGTGTGATCGAGCGGGATGCCTCAAACTGGTGGAATTCCGTGCTGGTGGACCGAGGCTGGAATGATGATCCCAACTTGGCGCAGGATCAGCCCGTGGTGACCCCCCGTGGTGTGGTGGGAAAAACCGGGACGGTCGGCCGAAGCACAACCCGGGTCATGCTGATTTCGGATGAAAACTGCAAGGTTAGTGTCTTGACGGAGGGGGCTGGCGCGAGAGGGATTTTGTTGGGAGATACTCCGCTCAACGGAGGAGCCCCGGTTTGCCGGATGACCTTCGTCACCCGGGAGGCAAGATTTGAAGTGGGGGAGAGAGTTCTGACCACTGGGCTGGGCGGGACCTTTCCTCCAAATCTTTTGGTCGGAACCGTGAGTGAAGCTCCTCCCCTGACGGCAGAGAAAAATTCCGGGCTTTATCGCGAGGGAAAGGTCACACCGGCGGCGGATCTGAATGATCTGCGGGAAATGTTCATTCTGACCGGAGGGGCTCCGGCCAAGAAATGAACGGAAGTTTTCGCCGTCTTCTGGGTTTGGCTTTTGTGGCGTGGGGAATTCGGGTCGTCGGTCCGGATGGGTATGGGGTATGGGCGCTGGGCACCAATCTGCTGGCCGCGGTGACGATCCAGTCGGCCCTCAGGCTCGATCCGTGGCCGATGGGTTTTTGGATTTTGGCGGTGGGACTTTTTTGGGACGCGACCACTTTTTCCGCTTTGGGCCACCATGCCTTGGTGATGGGCCTCATTGCACTGACGGTCCGTACCCAGCGGGGGTGGTGGATGGTCGCTTCCGTCGGCGAACAGATCGCTGGAGCCATTTTAGCTTCCGTGGCGTTTTTCGTTTTAGACCGAGTTCTGCATGAACTCGAAGTTCGGTCCTGGGCTTGGCCGTTTTCTTTAAGCGTTGCGTTGGTTCTGGCTGGAGGAGTGAATGGGCTGGCCTCCTGGGCGATGGGAATCTGGTTGGGAAGGAAGCCGGCTCAAGTTCGGAAATATCGCACGGGAGCAGAAAGGTGATGCTCCTCGCACGTCCGCAGGCAAATATTCCGAAGCGCATGGCGGCGGCCATGTTGTTCGTCGGCTTGGCGGCCTTGATCCTTTTACAACGACTTTTCGTTGTCCAAGTCATCGAAGGTCAAAAACACGCGCAGACCCTCATCAATCAAACGACCATCCCCATCCTTCTCTCGCCTCCCCGCGGATTGATTCTGGACCGAAATGGACTTCCCTTGGCGGAGAATCGCGCCCGGTATGACGTGGATTTGTATGTCAGGGAATTGACCGGAAATTATGCCCGGGCCCACCGGGGGCGACTGCCTATGAAACAGGTCGAAGTCGGGATGGGGGACAAGCGGCGAAAACAGAAGCAGGTGGACATTGAAAAAATTGTGGAAGAAACCTCAATTGAGCCCCTGCGTAATCTGGGGATTGCCACAAACTACGATGCGGAAGATCTACGCCGGCATGCCCAACAGCGGCCCAACACTCCCTTCCAGTTGGCGACGCAAATTGATTTTGCGACGCTTTCCCGAATGGCGGAGCGGGACCCCCGAATTCCCGGGGTCCAGGAGGCGGCGCGACCGGTCCGATGGTATCCGTACGGGGCTTTAGCCTCCCATGTCATGGGTTTTGTCGGGGCTCCGGAGGAACAGACATTGGAAACCTTCCAGCCCGAAGTGATCGGAAAAGACGGGGTGGAGAAGGGGTTTGATATGGATTTGGAGGGCAAACCCGGAGGGAAAATTCTGAAGAAAAACAATCTGGGGTTCATCATGGAAGAGCAGGGATATCAGGCGCCGGTGCCAGGTCAGAATGTTTATCTGACGTTGGATGCCCGGGTGCAAACGATTGTCGAGGGGGTGATGCGGCGGGTGGGACGAGGAGCCTGTGTCGTGATGGATCCAAAGACCGGAGATATTCTGGCGATGTGTTCCGTTCCCAATTTTGATCCCAACAGCTTTGTGCCGGGAGGCGGGGGAAAGGTGCCGGACTGGAAGCGATTGATGACCGATGAAACGAAACCGATGCTGAACCGAGCGCTGGGGGCCTACGCTCCGGGATCGACTTTCAAGACCGTGACGGCGATTTCTGCCCTGGAAAATCCGGACGCAAAGTTCACGCCCCAGACGGTGATTCACAGTCCGGGCTCGATCGAAATGGCCGGTCGAACCTGGCACGACTGGAATCCTGACGGGCAGGGGGACATCGTATTGAAGCGCGGGTTGGCCATGTCCTGTAACACGTTTTTTTACCAGCTCGGCGTGCGCACAGGGATTGATTCCATTACCGCCATGGGGAAGCGCATTGGGTTTGGAGAGAAAATTCTTCTTGGACCGGACGGAGAGCCCATGCTCTCAGGAGAAGATCCCGGGACCCTTCCGGGAAGAGAGTGGATGGAGAATCGGATGTCTCAGCGAAAGAAGGCTTACAAGGAGAAAATTGAAACATGGGTGGCGGAAGGAAAAAAAACTCCCCGACCCAATCCGCCCGCCGTTGAAAAATGGAGTGATGGGCACACAGCCAACACTTCCATCGGACAAGGATTTGTTCGGGTGACTCCCCTTCAGATGGCCGTGATGTTGTCGGCGGTGGCCAACGGGGGTACGGTCTACCGGCCAAGGCTGGTTCAGGGAGTGGGAAAGACAACCGAAAACGGAACCCAAGCCACGAAGGAGTATCCCATAGCAGTCAAACGGGGGGATCTCGGGGTCCGCCCCGAAAATCTGGCCGCGGTACGAGAAGGCTTGCGGGCGGTGGTTACCGAGGGAACGGGGAAGAATGCGGCGGTCAAGGATGTCGAGGTGGCGGGCAAAACCGGCTCTGCCCAGTTTGTGACCCAGATCGGGGGAAGCACGGTCAAGGATACCCGCACGTGGTTTACAGGATTTGCCCCGTTGAAGGATCCCAAGTATGTGGTGATCGTCATTGTGGAGGGAGGGGTTTCCGGGGGAACCACTTGCGCCCCTTTGGCGTCGGAAATTTTGGCCAAACTTTTTGAAATGGAAAAAGGGACGGCCCCCCAACTTGTTTACCAAGCTCCGGTGATGGGACACTTTCACGGGGTCACCGCATCCGACGGTTCCTATCAACCCCCCGGGACTGCGGATGATGATGATACGGGCGGGCTGAGCGGATTTTTCAACTGGCTCGATGAAGGCTTCGGTGGTGGCGGGCGGGGATTGAGGAGACGATGATGATCAGGAAGCGAGCTTGGCGTGGCCTGCACTGGCCGAGTCTTTTCTTGATGCTGGGACTGTGCACATTTGGTGTGATGGTGATTTACAGCGCTACGCACACCAGTGAAGCCGCCGACCTGCGCAATGCAGCCATCCAGCAGTCTGCGTGGATCGGCCTAGGTTTGGTCTGTTTTCTGGTATTTGCGTTTGCCGATTATCATCGATGGGTGAATCAGGGATGGTTTTGGTTCGGAGGCGGGCTCTTGTTGCTTTTGGTCGTGCTGATTTTTGGCCGGGAAGTGAACGGAGCCAAAAGCTGGGTTCGGATCGGACCGGTGGGGTTCCAGCCGGCGGAGGTCATGAAACTGGCTTTTCTGGCGGGAGCCTGCGCTTTGTTGGTTTCCTTTCGGGAAAAAATGGAAAAATTTCGGACGGTTTTGGCTTTAATCGGTTTGGCCTTGATTCCCATTTTTTTAATTATGCGCCAGCCTGATTTGGGGTCAGCCGCTGTCTTTCTTCCCATGTGTTTCGGCCTCCTGTTTGCCGGGGGCACCCGGTTGCGATATCTCCTAATTCCTGCCGGAGCTGGGTTGGCTGCTGTTTTGGCGATCTATCTCTATGTGGGGCATATGGGGAAAGAGTTGCCCTTTCTCAAAACCTATCAAAACAACCGAATCCGGACCTTTTTCGATCCGAATCTGGATCCATTGGGTGCAGGTTGGACAATCCGGCAGTCGATCATTGCTATCGGTTCAGGCGGGATTACCGGCAAAGGATATTTGCGGGGAGACCAGAACCTTTACGGCTTTTTGCCCAAGAACATCGCCTACAATGACTTTATCTTTTCCGTGTTGGGCGAGGAGTGGGGATTTCTGGGAGGGGCGGCTCTCATTCTTGGGGAGGCCGCGCTTCTCCTCTGCATTGCCTGGATTGGGTGGCGGGCGCCGGATTTCACTGGCCGGCTGTTGGCCGGTGGAGTGCTGGGGATGCTCTTTACGCATTTTTTCATCAATGTGGGGATGACGATCAAGGTGGTTCCGATCACCGGGATTCCCCTTCCTTTTGTCAGTTACGGAGGGACTTTCTTGGCCGTGTGTATGGCCTCGATGGGATTGATGCAAAGCATCTGGAGGCAACGACATTTGGGCTGAGCCCGGGTCGTTCCCTAGGAAAGGAAACAACATGATACTCGAAACCATTAAACGAATCTTTGGAATAAAAAATAAAACGGAGCGACGGAGCCTTTTGCTTTCTGTTGAGCCACTCGAAAAAAGGGTGGCCCTGCTGGAGGGCGGGGTGGTCGAGGAGTTTTCCATCGAACGGGAGGGGGATCGGAGCATCTCCGGGAACATCTACAAAGCGCGCGTCCACAATGTGGAGCCCTCGCTCAAGGCCCTCTTTGTTGATATCGGCCTCGAAAAAAACGGATTCCTTCATTTTTGGGATGCCGTACCGGCGGCCATGGACGAGCAGATTGAAGCCGTTGAGCGGGCGGGAAGACGGGGCCGGCGGCCGCAGATCACCAGCAACGACATTCCGAAACTCTATCCTCCCGGGGCCGAGGTGATTGTTCAGGTGAACAAGGGTCCGATCGGCACCAAGGGTGCGCGCGTCACAACCAACTTGAGCCTGCCGGGACGATATTTGGTGCTCATGCCTTTCGGAGAAGTCAGCGGCGTTTCGCGAAAAATCGAAGATCCAGAGGAACGGAAACGACTGAGAAAAATTCTCCAAGAGCTGGATGTGCCCGAGGGGATGGGGGTGATTCTTCGGACGAACGGGGAAGGGCTTCAGGCCAGGTATTTTGTCCGGGATTTGGCCCTTCTTTTGGAACAATGGCGCAAAGTCGAGGAGGGAATGAAAACCAAGAATGCTCCGGCGGTTCTCCTTGAGGAGCCGGACCTGATCGAACGGGCCGTCCGGGATTTTCTGACGGAGGAAGTCGATGAGGTTTTGGTCGACAACGAGGATGCCGAAAAGCGCGTGCGGGACATGGTCGGGGCGATTTCCAAGCGGTCTCTCCGAAAGGTGAAGCGGCATCTGGCGGCGGAACCTCTTTTCGAGGCCGCCGGGGTGAATCGGCAGATTGAGAGTGCCCTCCGGCGGCAGGTTTGGTTGAAGTCCGGAGCCTCGCTGGTGATCGATGAAACAGAGGCGTTGGTATCGATTGACGTCAACACGGGGAAATCTCGGGGTGGCAAGGATCACGATGACACGATCCGCCGGACCAATCTGGAGGCTGCGGAGGAAGTGGCCCGCCAACTCCGTTTGAGAAATCTTGGGGGAATCATCGTCATCGACTTCATTGACATGCGTTCCCGACGCGACCAGATCGCGGTCTATGAAAAATTCAAGGAATGCCTGCGACGGGATCGGGCAAGAACGCATACTCTGCCCATTTCCCCTCTTGGGTTGCTGGAGATGACCCGGCAAAGGGTCCAGGAAAGTATCCGCAAGGCGGTTTATATGGAGTGCCCTTGTTGCCGCGGGAAAGGGATGGTGAAGTCCTTTGAAACGATGAGTGTTGAAATTCAGCGCGAAATCAGCCGAGCTCTTCGGACGCATCCGGAAGTACACGAGATCAAGGTCGTTGTGCATCCGGGGGTGTTGCACCGACTGCGCACCGAAGACGACGAACTGCTGGTTCAGTTGCAGCGGCGTTCGACGGGGGCGTTCAGCTTTAAGGCGGATCCGGCGGCGAATGTGGAGGACTTCAAGATCCTCAACGCTGCCACCGAACAACCCCTCGAGTGACGTCCGCCGCTGGCTCCGGAATGACGGCGCCCATTTCTTCTCTCCAGGATCACGGAGGGAGAGGAGAAATGAACGAACGGGTCTGTCAAATTCTCGGGCAAGGGAATTTGGCGGCTTCGGAGAATTTGCCCGAAATCGTTCGGCATTTTCTCAAGGAAGAGGGAAAGAGATTTGCCGAGGAGGCGCAGGCAGGAGGCTCGGGGATCAAGCTCGCGCAGCAGCGTTCGGAGCTTCTCTCGGCGGTTTTGGTTCGTCTTTGGGAATTGGCGGGAGGAGTTGGGACAGGGGAAGGATTGGTTTTGGGGGCCGTAGGCGGATTTGGCCGACAGGAAATGAGTCCGGCTAGCGATATCGACCTAGTTTTTATTCGTGAAGGGGGAACGGATTTCGCCGTTGAGGAAGTGGTCAAAAAGATCCTCTACGTTCTTTGGGACATTGGCTTCAAGGTGGGGCATGCCTGCCGGACTATTCCGGAAACTCTCGAAAGGGCGGAGGCGGAGCCCATGATCAAGACAGCCCTGATCGATGCCCGGTACTTGGCCGGATCGAAAAATCTGTGGGAAAAGTTCCAAGCCGAGTACAACCGAAAAAGTTTGCAGCAGAATGTGGAGGGGTATCTCGGGTGGCGTCTGGAAAATCAGAGTGCGCGCCATGCGAAGGAAGGGGGCACGGTTTTTGTGCAGGAACCGAATCTCAAGGCGGGAGTAGGGGGGCTGCGTGATTTTCACAATCTTCGGTGGGTCGGCCGGGTTTGCGGGGAGGGTCCGACCCTGGGCGAGTTGGTCAAAAGAAACTGGCTGGGGTCACCGGAAGCAGCCCAAGCAGAAAAAGCGTTTGCCTTTCTCATGACGTTGCGGGAGTGGTTGCATACCCTGCAGGGGGGACCGGGGGATATTCTGACCCTTCGTCTTCAGGGGGAACTGGCGGTGGCCATGGGCTATCCCCAACCGAATATTTTGCGCAAGAGTGAGGCATTGATGCGGGAGGTGTATGGTCACATGCGAGCTATCCATCTGCTCTGCAATTCCACCGCAACTCGCCTCTGTCAGCAAAAAATGGGAAAACCCCGGGGGTTATGGGCTTTTTTTTCGGGGTGGCAGGGAACACGGAGGGCCACCGACGGGTTTATCCTGAAGGGCGCAGAATTGGCGGCAGAGCACCCGGAAGTTTTCAAGGAAGATCCCGTTCGATTGATCCGGGTCTTCCGGATTTTGCAGGATCAGGGGTCTGTGCCGGGCGTTGAACTGACGGCCCTTCTTCGCGCCAATTTTTCCCTACTGACGGACGAACTGGTCGCCCAGAAAGAGGTTCAGGAGACCCTTTTGCATATTCTGCGCCAAAAAGGGAAAGTCGGCAGAGTTCTCCGGCTGATGCACGAAAGCGGATTTCTCGGACGAATGATTCCGGAGTTTGCGCCCCTGACTTGTCTGGTTCAGCACGAATTCTTCCACCGGTACACGGCGGATGAGCACACCTTGGTTTGTCTCGAGCAACTCGATGCGATGTTGGGTTCGCAGGAGCCTGATCTGCGGAGATATGCCGAGCTCTATGCGAAAGTCGAAGTCCCGGAGATTCTGGCTTTGGCGGTTTTGCTCCATGACACGGGAAAGGCCGAGCTTTCCCGAAACCACGAGGAGGTTGGGGCGGCCAATGCAGCTGCCGTCGCCCGGCGTTTTCATTTTTGGGGCCGGGAGTTGCGCTTGATGACGTTCCTGGTCGACCACCATATGACCTTGGGAGTTTTTGCGAGAAAAAATCTTGATGAACCGGAAACGATCCGGGCTCTGGCCCGGATTGTGCAGGATGTGGAACGGCTGGATCTGCTGATGCTGATTTCGGCTGCCGACGTGCGAGCCGTGGCTGGAAAAAACAACTGGTCCGGCTGGCGGGAGCTTTTGGTTTGGGATTTATACCGCAGGACCCGCCGGATGCTGGCGGGGGAAGAAGAGTTTCTCCGGGCGGAGGAAGAGAAGCTGGCCGGGCGGATGGAAGAGGTGAAAACCGCGGCCCAAGGGAAATTCTCCGAAGAGGAAATCCGGCTTCATCTCGAAAGGATGGGGGCAACTTATCTTCGACAGTGTCCGGCAGGGTTGGTTGTTCGTCATTTGCAGGCTGTCCATGATTTCTTGGAGCGGCGGGTATCCGGGCCGGACGCCTTGGTTCCACTGGTCGAGTGGACGGATCAGGAAGAAGAGGGGCACACCGAGGTGCTGGTGGTGACCTGGAACCGGGAAAAGCTGTTCAGTAAAATTGCGGGTAGTTTCGCCGTCGCCGGGCTGAACATTCTCAGTGCCAATATTTTCACAAGGGATGACGATGTGGTGCTCGACACCTTCCGGGTCTGCAATGAACGGATGGAGCCGGTGAGCCACCGGGTCGACAGGGAGAATTTTGAAAAAAACCTGACGGATGCCCTGGGTGAGACACAGGACCATTTGACGGAACGTCTTGCGGAATCGGGGCCCACTCTTTGGGAAAAGGCCCTGGGAGAGGCCGAATTTCCGGCCAGCCTCCGGGTGGATCAGGAAAGTGAGCCCGGAAAAACCCTGATGCATGTGGAGGCTCCGGACCGCGTGGGGTTGTTACATGCACTGACCCAGGCCATTTCGGAAGAAGATATGCAGATTTCCGCTGCTCGGATCACGACAGAAAAAGGCGCGGCTTTGGACACTTTCACCTTGGAGGACCGAGAAGGGAATCCGGTGATGGATGCGGATCGGCTAGCCCGGTTGCTGCTCCGGCTGAAACGGGTGGTGAGCCGATGAAGGAGGGGGCGCCTCGGTTAGAGATTCAACCGCAGGATCTTTGGCGTCCCCAGCGGTTGGGACAAAGGCTCCTTGAGCGTGTCCAAAAAAAATTTCGGGTCGAGCGAGCCGCCCTGTATCTTTTCAATCCGAGCCGTGGGGATTTGGAAGTGGAGGCCGCGGTGGGGGTGGGGCGGGCCCGACGCGCTCGACGTTTTCCCCTTGGGGAAGGGGTAGTGGGTTGGGTGGGCAGCCGGGGTAAGGCCGCCCGGGCGGATTTGAACGAATTTCCGGGCGGATTGGGAGAGGGGGGGAGTGAAATGGCTGCTCCCCTCAGTGAAGGCGAAAACCTTTTGGGGGTCTTGGCGGTGGGGACGCGTAAGAAAAACTATTTTCATCCGGGCCAAGAGGAGGAATTGGCGGATTGGGCCCGGGAGGCGGCGGGATGGCTCGGATTGGCTTGGCGGGTTGCAGGGACACGTGAGGAGGGGGCCCGCTCGACAGCCCTGGCGGCAGTGGGGGCAGCGATCGGCGCCGAAGAGACGGCTTCGGCCATTTTATCGAAAGTAGCACGGGAGTCGGCACGTCTTTGCGAGGCGAGTTTGGCCTCCCTCTTTTTATCCGATTCGAAATCGGAAGAGTTGCGTCTGGAGGTTTGTGTTGGGGGATCGCGACGCTACCGGATCCAACCGCCTCTCGGAGTGGCGGAGACTGCGCTGGGGTATGTGGTCCGCCGCCGCCGGCCTTTTTCCGTTCATCATGTTTCCGAAAGTCCGCAAGATCCGCACACGGAACTGCTCCGGCGGGAAGGGATGGAAGCGTTTTTGGCCGTTCCCTTGGCGACAAAAAACGAGGTACTCGGGGTGCTGTGCATTGGAACGGAAAAGATGAGAAGATTTTCCGACGCGGAAATCCGTCTTGTGGAGGGGTTGGCCGGATTGGCGGCCGCCGCATTGCAAAGAACCAAGCTGGCCACCCGGCTGGATCAGACGGAGGAGGAATTAAGGAACCGGGAGAGGTTGTCCTCTCTCGGAATGCTGGCGGCGGAAGTGGCTCATGAGGTTCGAAATCCGCTGGCGATCGTCCGGATGCTTTGGCACACAGCGATTCGCGGACTGCAACCGGGCGAAGATCAGGCGAGGGATCTCCGGCTGATTGAAACAAAGCTGGGTCAGATGAATCATATTTTAGACCGGATTTTGAACCTCGCCCGCTCGGCCGATCCGCAAATGGGGGAAGTGGATGCACGGGAGGTCATCGAGGAGGTGATTCTGCTTACCCGGAGCAAATGCTCGGCGGCGCACATCCGGCTTTCTTGCAAGCTACCTCCTCCGGGAACCGCCCGGATCCGGGGGGATCGACCTCAGTTGGAGCAAGCGGTTTTAAACCTCGTGTTAAATGCTTTGGAAGCCATGAAGGAAAGAGGGGAGTTGAAGCTCGGTGTCCGGGTTGTGGGGGATGCCGTCCGCCTTACCGTGCAGGACACGGGACAGGGGATGGGGAAAGAGGTGGCGGCGAGGCTGTTCGAGCCCTTTTTAACCCGAAGGACCGGAGGAACCGGGTTGGGCATGGCCTTGGTTCGCCGAACCGTGGAGGCTCACGGAGGAAGTGTGCGTGTTCGGTCGAAGGTCGGTCAGGGGACCCGGGTAGAAATTCATCTGCCGGTTTGGGCCGGCGAAAAAAACTAATTCAGCAACTTTTCGAGTTCGGGATCCTTGGGAACCCCAAGTTCCAGAGCCCGGGTATAATGCCGTTTCGCCAATTCCTTCGAGGGCGGGTTCTGGGTCGCATAGATCACCGCCAAGTTGAAATGCGCATCCCCGTATCCTTCATCCAACTCGACGGCCTTGCGGCACTCCTGTTCGGCGGCTTCCTGCAGGCCCCGGCGGGAGGATGAGATGCCCAAGTAGTTTCGGGTTTTGGCGTCGTTTGGATCCAGGGCCACGGCCCGGCTCAGAATCTGGATGGCATCGTCATATTTTTCCTGCTGCACAAGGGCAATACCGAGAACGGAATGGGAAAAGGCATCGTTGGGGGCAACGCGGATGGCTTCCCGCAGGGCTTTTTCCGCCTCGGGATATTTTTGCTGCTGGAAGCGGACCACGCCGAGATTGGAAAGGGCGTAGATGGACTGGGGATATTTCGCAAGGATCTGCTGATAAGCGGCGGCGGATTCCTCAAATTTCTTTTCGTTGTAGAGGGCGGTGGCTTTGGCGGCCGTCTCCTTGAACTCATCCGGAATACGGGGCTTTTCGGCATAGCTCTCGGGGCTGGCCGGCTTTTCCGACGAGCCGCTGATGGTCGGGGCATTGCCTGCGGGGGATCCCGGATCGGCGGCCACCAGGGAGGGAGCAGAAACTTTGAGCATGCCCTGTTCTTCATCCGTGAGGGCCACCAAAGGGGAACTCAACACATCCATTTGGGTTTTGAGAGCTTCGGTCGAGACGGCCAAATTTTTAAATTCGTCCAGGACCAAGCGGCGGGCGGCTTCCCGGCGTGCCTGCTCCTTGAGTTGGCGATCGAGGATCGAGCGGAGCATGGCGTTTTCTTTTGCGAGGGTTGAGTCGGACTTGCCGGCGGTTCCAGCCATCTGGAGTTGACTCGTGAGGCTGGCAATCTGTTTTTTGTAGTCATCATTCGCCCGCGAAAGTTCCGCAGACTTTCCGTTGGCTTCCGCGAGCTTCTTTTCCAAGGTGTCGACTTGGCCGCGCAGGGAGGTCATTTCTCCGGCCAATTCTCCGCCGGCTGCTTTTTTGAGGCTATCCTCGGCGGCGGTCAGTTTGTTCCGGAGATTGGAGTTCTCTTCCTGGAGTTTGGCGACATTGCCGTCGGGGGAGGGTGAGGCAGCCAATTTTTCCTGAAGTTGTTTTTTTGCTGTTACGGCGGATTCCAGTTCATTCTTGGTTTGGCGAAGTTCCGTGCGGGCGGACTCCAGTTCACCGGAAAGGCTGATGATCTTCTGGCGGAGGGAGGAGGGATCGTCTCCGGTTACGGCAGGGGAGGAATTCGGGAGACTGGCGGGGGCTTCGGACTTGGACTGGGGGGCGGGCGTTTTTTCCTCAGGGGATGGGGTTGAATCAGAGGACGAAGGGGAAGGGGTTGCGGGAGGACTGGAGGGAGCCGGTTTCGGAGCGGGAGAGGAATCCTTGGCGGACTTCAGGCTATCCAGTTTTTCATTCAGATATTTGATCCGATATTTGACGATCGTGGGTTCCCATTCGGGGTTTTCGTTTTTCAGTTTGTCCAACCGGGTCAGGGCGGTTTCGTACTTTTCACGACCTTGTGAATTCTGGCCGGATTGGGTGAGTTTATCCCCCTCGTTGATCAGCACATAAATCTGGAGGTAATCGTCCTGGGGAGAGGCGGCGGAATGGCTGATCGCCGGAATCAGGCAAGCAACGCAAACCCCTAGAGCCATCCATTTCCAGAACTTCATGATTGGAAGGTGTAATTAGGGGGGGAAAGAGGGGTCGGATCAAGAGAAATCAGCCCCGTTGACGCCATCTTTTCTCCGTCTAAATAAAAGAGTTATGGAGATGCCCCAACCGCATGGTGTTTTGGTCCTGAACCGATTCTGGCAGGCCGTCCACATCTGTTCCGTTCGCCGGGCATTCAGCCTGCTGTACATGGGGCACGCCCAGGTGGTGGAGGGCAATGGGGCGGGGGATGATTTTCGGACCTTCGACTTCAACCGTTGGCGGGAACTCAGTCAGGACTATGAGGGGGAGGATTCTCTGCGAACCATCAGCTTCAGGATCCGAATTCCCCGGGTCATTGTCCTCATGCTTTTTGACCGGATTCCCAAAAAAGAGGTCAAGTTGACCCGCCAGAATATTTTCGAGCGGGACTCCTACACCTGCCAATATTGCGGCGAGGTCAAAGACCGGCGGGACCTGAATTTGGATCATGTGATTCCCCGGGATCACGGGGGAACGACCACTTGGGAGAACGTGGTTTGTTCCTGTATCCCGTGCAACACCCGGAAGGGCAACCGGCGACCCCCTCAGGCTTCGATGAAACTGATCCGCAAACCGAAGAGGCCGAAATTGCGGACATTTCTCAATGTGCAGATTTCCCGAAACGGCCCCGAGACCTGGCGACACTTTTTGGATCTGGCCTACTGGAATGTGGAGCTGAGCGACTGAAGAGGGAAAAAGGACCGCGCCTTGCCGCGGTGCTGGATCATCCGGAAGAGCGGGCCCGACTTTTTCCCGTGACACGGGACGGCATTTTTTTGGCGCATGCGGCGGTCGCTCCCATTAGTGGGCCGGCTCAAGGGGCGATGGACCGCTGGTCGGCCGAAGCCGCCGCAGGGAGACAGGAAAGCGACACGGTATGGCGAGGGGTCCGGCAAACGAGGGAGGTGGCCGGAAAATTTTTAGGGTGTTCTTGGGATGAAGTTTCTTTGTTGGGGCCGACCGCTTTGGGGTTGGGACTCGTCGCGCAGGGAGTCGCTTGGAAGGAAGGGGATGAGGTGGTTTATGATCCGCTGGATTATCCCGCCAATGTTTATCCGTGGATGGATCTGATCCGACGGGGGGTTCGTCCCGTGGCGCTTCCGCGAAAACCGGGGGAGGAGATTCGCTGGGAAACCCTGCGCCCGGTGATAACGGCAAAAACCCGATTGGTCAGTCTGGCCACCGCCCATTATCTCAGCGGGCAACAACCGGAGCTTGCGGTCATCGGGCCCGAGCTCAAGGCCCGAGGAATTCTTCTTTGTCTGGATGCGATCCAAACTCTGGGAGTTTTGCCGACGGCTTGGGAGGAGGCCGATTTTCTGGCGGCCGATGCCCATAAATGGATGCTCGGGCCGGTGGGGGCGGGAGTTTTCATGGTTCGCCGTCGCGCCTGGGAGCAGCTTCTTCCTCCCCTGCTCGGATCATGGAATGTGGTCAGCCCCGACTTTCTTGCCCAACCCAAGATCGTGATGGAAGAAGAAGGAAGAAGATATGAGCCGGGAAGCTTGAATCTTCCCGGGATCGAGGGAATGAGGGCTTCGCTCGAATTGCTTCAGGAACTGGGGCCGGATGAGGTGAGCGCGCATGCGCTTGCCTTGGCGCGACGGGTCAGGGAAGGGGCGAGAGAAAAAGGATTTGCGATTTATGGGGAACAGAAAAAAAACGAGAACCGAGTCATCACGAGCCTTAGAGAACCGTCCGGAGGCTGGGACAAGACGAAGCGGAGGATGGAGGAAGAGAGAATCCGGCTTTCTTGGCGGAAAGAACATGGAGGTGAAACGCTTTTGAGGGTTTCCCCTCACGTCTCCAACACAGTGGGGGAGATCGAGCACTTTCTTGAAGTTTTGGGAAGAGCGGATTGACTCCGGCTCCGTTCCTCGGCACGATTTGGAACTTAGCGATTTACTCAAATGAAACCGACGTACAACCCCTCCAAGCGCACACGGAAACGCCAGTTCGGCTTCCGTGCCCGCATGAAAACCAAGGGAGGGCGGGCTTTGATCGCGCGCCGCAGGGCTCGGGGTCGTCGCCGCCTTCTGCCGAAAGGTGTGGAGCGCCACTACGCCCGCCACACCGGGGCGTGATCGTCGCCTTCCCCGGGCGCGTATTCTCCGTCGGCGGCCGGAATTTCTGGC
>Ga0114959_10002449_pt1 | contig 15253 bp, 14 predicted proteins | sample C_130625_EF_Meta_FD_87317 | JGI IMG/M metagenome (GOLD analysis project Ga0114959, IMG submission 87317) | Freshwater microbial communities from Lake Croche, Canada to study carbon cycling - C_130625_EF_MetaG | ecosystem: Environmental > Aquatic > Freshwater > Lake | place: Lake Croche, Canada...
GGAGACCGCATCAATCGTCTCGGCGCGCAGTTCGTCGGCGAGCTGGATCAGCTGCTCGGTCGAGAAATTGCGCAGATCCTGCGGCGTGTGCACCCGGTCCAGCAACGGCGTGACGGGGCGGGTCGAGGCAACAACGGGGGCGTTCATAACGAAGGGTCAGCTCCGGCGGGCGACAACGAAAGCGGCGAGCGAACGGAGATGAGACGCCTTATCATCGAAACTGTCGAGATGCCGCACCGCCTGGGCCGACAACGCCTCGGCCTGCGCCCGGGCCCGATCCACGCCGAGAATGGCCACCAAGGTCGCCTTGCCGGCGGCCGCATCCTTGCCCGTCGCCTTCCCGGCCTCCTCGGCGGAGACCTCCACATCCAGCAGATCGTCCGCGATCTGGAACGCCGCCCCGACATCGCGGCCATAGGCCATCAGCGCGTGACGCTGATGGGTGGTGGCGCGCCCCAGAATCCCGCCGGCCTCGGCGCTGTACTGAATCAACCGCCCGGTCTTGAGCGCCTGCAACCGGCCGATCTGCTCCGCGGTCAACGTTTCGCCCTCGGCCAGAATATCGATCATCTGCCCGCCCACCATGCCGCGCGCGCCCGAGGCATGGCCCAGCGCCATCACCAGCTCGCAGCGCGCCTCGGCACTGTCATGCGTGTCCGGCTCGGCCAGCAATTCCATGGCGCGGGTCAGCAGCGCGTCCCCGGCCAAAATCGCGGTGGCCTCGTCAAACGCCTTATGGGTGCTCGGCTTGCCACGACGCATATCGTCGTCATCCATCGCCGGCAGATCGTCATGCACCAGCGAATAGGCGTGCAGCATCTCCACCGACGCCGCGACCCGCGCTGCGCAGCGGCGATCCACGCCAAACAGCCGCGCGCTCTCCATCACCAGAAACGCCCGCATGCGCTTGCCACCACCCAAGGCAGCGTAGCGCATCGCCTCAACGACCCGCGCTTCGGGCCCCTCCGGCAAGGGCAGCAGATCATCCAGCGCCTGCTCAACCTGGGCGGCGGCGGCGGCGAGGGCTTCAGCGAGATTCATGATCAATCCATCGTCTTGAGGCTGAGGCTGCCATCCGCCTGCGCGACGATGGCCTGAACCCGGGCATCGGCCTCGGCCAGCTTGGCCTCGCAATGCGCGCGCAAGGCCGCACCGCGCTCATAGGCGCCGATCGCATCCTCCAGCCGCTGCTGCCCGCCTTCGAGCCCCTTTACGATGCGCTCCAACTCAGCGAGCGCGTCCTCGAAGGACAAAGCGGCGATATCGGTCAATGCTGTCTGTGGGCCGGACATGCCGGGGCTCCGGTGCTGTGAGGTGCGGAAAGGTGGTAAAGCCAAGCGTCCGCCGCGCCAACCCCTTATCGGCTGAAGAACGAAGCGCCGCCTATGTCCGGAGCCAGCAAAAGGTCAGCTCGTGCTTGTTCTGCCACAGATGCATCACCCGCCCGCCCGGCACGGCCTGAAACGCTGCCACCGCGTCATGATCCGTCTCGCCCTGCAGCTTGATGGTGCAGACGATTCGTCCCGCCAGGCCTGAGCCGATCCAGCGCTGCACCATCTCCAGCAACGGCGCCGGATAGGCGATCACATCGCTGAACACCCAGTCCATCGCCTCAGGCGCCACGGTGAACGCGCTGCCGAGCCGCTCGGACACGCCTGGCATCGCAGCCACCGTTGGCGCCAGCGGCGAGCGATCCACCGCCACCACCGAGGCGCCAAGAGATGCGATCGCCCAGGTCCAGCCGCCAGGTGACGCGCCGAGATCGATGCAGCGCTCCCCCGGACCCGGCCAGGCGCCGATCCGCGTGCAGGCCTCCCACAGCTTCAGATAGGCGCGCGACGGCGGCCCCTGCCGATCCTCGACGAAATGGCACTCACCGTTGACAAACGGGCTGGTCTTGGTCGGGCTTGCCAACATCCGGTCCGGCGCCAGCAAGGTCCAGCCGCCAAGATGGGCGCTCGGCGCAAGCTCGGGGAACACCAACGCCCGTGCCTTCACCGGCGGCAGACGCTCGGCGATCAGCGCCATGCGCCGGTGATATTCCACACCATAGGCGCTCCAGTTGCGCTGCATCGCGCGCAGTGCATCGGCGCCTTGCTTCACCGAGGGCACCGCGATCTCCACCGGCGCGGTCCAGACATCCAGCGCCCAGACCGAGGCGAAAGCCGGGTCGGGCGACAGCGCAAGCCGGCCATGCCAGCCTGAGATCGTCACACCGGCACGACCCAATTCACCCTCCAGCACTGTCTCCAGCCCTTCCGGCGCCAGATAGGCGGACAAAATGGTCACCGCCGCAGCGCCCGCAAAGCCAGCAGCAGCCAGCCGCCCATCAACACGAAGCCGCCGACCGGCGCGAGCTGCGGCAGATGGATCCCCGCCAGTCTCTGCGCATAGACCGCGCCGCAGAACATCAACGTGCCAATCGCAAACGCCGCGCCCGCCAGACCGGCACGCCGGCCCCACAGCCCCAGCGCCACGAGCACCAGCGCATGCCAGCCCTGCATCTGCACCGCATCCCGCAGCGCCTGCACCGAGGCGGCCGGCAAAGCCCCGGTGCCGTGCGCAACAAACGCAGACATCGCCACCGCCCCCAGACCAAACAGGGCACCAAGCCCCAGCCAAAGCCTCTCCATCACCCTGCACCCCTTCTCGCCCCACGAAACTGCCGTATACAGTGCGGCATGCCCCGTGGTGACCTCTATCCCGATATCGGACCGTATCAGACCGGCACCCTGCCGCTGTCCCCGCCTCATGTCATGTACTGGGAACAGGTCGGCAACCCCAACGGGCCGGCGGTGCTGTTCCTGCATGGCGGGCCAGGCGCCGGCGCCGGGGCGGTGCATCGCCGCTTCTTCGATCCGAGCTTCTGGCGCCTGATCATCTTCGATCAGCGCGGCGCCGGTCGCTCCCGTCCGCTGGGCGAACTCACCGACAACACCACGCCGCATCTGGTCGAGGACATCGAGACCCTGCGCCGTCATCTCGGTATCGAACAATGGCTGCTGTTCGGCGGCTCCTGGGGCTCGACGCTCGCTCTGGCCTATGCGCAGAGCCATCCCGAACGGGTGGAGGGCATGGTCTTGCGCGGCGTGTTCCTCGGCCGACGCTCCGAGGTTGCCTGGTTCCTCGACAGCATGGGCTGCATCTTCCCCGAGGCGCATGCCGCCTTCCTGGCGCATCTGACGTCAGAGGAGCGGGAGGACGTGCTGGGCAGCTATCTCGCCCGGCTGTGCAGCCCCGACCCAGCCATCCACATGCCCGCCGCCCGCGCCTGGTCGACCTATGAAGGCCTGTGCAGCACGCTGCTGCCCGCACCTGATACGGTCGCGAGCTTCGCGATGGACCGCTCCGCCCTCGGCCTGGCCCGCATCGAAGCGCATTACTTCGCCCATGACCTGTTCCTGCCCGAAGGCGGGCTGCTCGCCCATATGAACCGGCTGGAGGGCATCGCCTGCGAGATCGTGCAAGGGCGATACGACATGATCTGCCCACCGATCACCGCCTTCGAGCTGGCGGCCGTCTGGCGCACCGCACGGCTGACGGTGGTGCCCGATGCCGGACATTCCGCTCTTGAGCCAGGCGTGCGGCGCGCCCTGATCGCCGCGGTCGAGCGGTTTCGCGGCACTTTTTGAAGGATGATTGATATGCATGTCGGTGTCATCGGGCTGGGCTCCATGGGCATGGGTGCAGCGCTCAGCCTCCTGCGCGCAGGCCATCGCGTGGCGGGCTGCGATCCGCGCGCCGAGGCCCGGGTTGAGCTGGAACAGGCTGGCGGCACCGCCACCGACAGCGCCGCCAGCCTGCCGGATGGTCTTGAGGCCGTTGTGGTCTTCGTCGTCAACGCGTCACAGGCGAACGACGTGCTGTTCGGCCCCACCGGCTGCCTGCCCCGCCTTGCCCCAGGCGGGGTTGTGCTGTGCTGCACCACCATCGCCCCGGAGGCTGCACGCGCCATGGCTGCCCGCCTCGCTGAACACCAACTCGCCATGCTCGACGCCCCGGTCTCCGGCGGCACCGGTGCCGCACGGGCCGGCACGATGACGGTGATGGCCTCAGGCTCTCCTGCCGCCTTCGCGTTGGCCGAGCCCGTGCTCGCGGGCATGGCCGGCAAAATCTGGCGCCTCGGCGATGAGGCCGGCATCGGCAGCACGGTAAAGATGGTCAATCAGCTGCTCGCCGGCGTGCACATCGCCACCGCGGCCGAGGCGATGGCGCTTGGCATCCGCGCCGGTGCTGATCCGCAGACGCTGTTTGACGTGATCAGCACCTCCGCTGGCTCCTCGTGGATGTTCCAGAACCGCGTGCCGCATATCCTGGCCGGCGACGACACGCCGCTCTCCTCGGTGAACATCTTCGTCAAGGACCTGGGCATCGTGCTGGATCAGGCCCGCGCCCTCACCTTCCCGCTGCCGATGGCCTCCGCCGCCCACCAACTCTTCCTCGCAGCCGCAGCAGCCGGACATGGCGGGCGCGATGATGCTTTCGTCATCCGCTTCTGGGAGAAGCTGGCGGGGATTGAGCTGCCCTGACAAAGGAAGGTCGGGCAGATCCCGACCTTCCTTCCGACACCAGGAACGGCACCGCAAACGCCCGACCACAGGCGGGTCAACCAGGAAGCGTTTGATCTCCATGAGGCAGGTCTGCGCGCGACAGGCCCGACGTCGCCGGCCAAGCCCGCCCACGCGCGCCAAAGCTTGCCAAGTTGATAGACGATGCCGAGGCTGACGCGCTGGCCTACATGGGCTTTCCAGCCCAGCACCGGGCGAAGATACGCTCCACCAATTCGATCGAACGGCTCAATGGCGAGATCAAGCGCCGCAGCGATGTTGTCGGTATCTTCCCCAACGAAGACGCCGTCACTCAACTGATCGGCGCCTTTCTGCTGCAGCAGAACGATGAATGGGCGGTGCAGCGCGCCCGCTCCATGATACTGGAAACCATCGCCACGCTCCGCGATGGTGTCACTGTTGGGCTGCCATCCCTGCTCGCCTGACCGGGCAGCCGGCGCTGCTCGGCAAAGCCGTTGCCACACCACGGCTTGGGCCATGATCGAACCAGATTGACTGTTTGGCGACGGAACTCAGGTGAATAAGGCGGTCGGGATTTCGGCATCGTTGGCATCTCGGGTGAAAGCTTCAGGCTGTCCACCAAAACAGGCCAATCCCACTGCACCATGTGGTGAACCCGCCGGGCGAGGGGGTGACCAAGCAGTCACGCATGTCGGTTGGGTTCTTCTGCCATCCGAATGACGAAACGATGATGGAATGCATCCCCACCTGCCGCGCTGGAGATGGCAGCTCAAAATATCCACCAGTGAAGGCGGGGCGCTATACGCGAGCGACGATCACCACGGTGCGGAAGGCCGCTTCGAGCGTGATCGCAGCCGGTTTAATCAGCTGGAGGCGGGAATCACGCTGCAAGCAAGACTGCGCTGGGCTCTGCCCAGCGCTTTCTCGCTCAAGGCACCTTCGCCGGGGCCGGACGCGTCGGCGGGGCAGGCGTTGGCGCGGGGGTTTGCGCTGAGGCAGGCGTTGGTGTCGGCGGCACCAAAGCGAGCTTGCCGTCCTTGACCTGATCCGGATCGAGCGACAGGTTGCGCCGCACCGCGCCATCGCCGCCCAGCGACGGGGTCACCACGCCATCGACCAGCACCTCGGTAGCACCGGCATTGCCAACTGTCAGGAACAGCACCTGCTTTGGTGGCACCGGCCACGTCTCGCCGGCGCGGAAGGTGCGGTTGAGCACCACATTGCCCTTGTTGTCATTGACCTGCACCCAGGCCTCGGCCTTCGCGCGGAGCACGATGCGCGTACCGCTGGGTTGCGGCGGCAGCGGCGGTGATACAGGGGTTGCCGATGCCACTGGTGCCGCCGGGCTGGCGACCGGTGGGATCGGCACCAAAATCGGGGTCGGGATCACGGGCTTCGCGATCACCACTGAATCCGGCATGGGAACCGGCGGCGGTGCGGGCGGCGTCTGGGCCGGCTTGCCGGTCAAAGCGGGCGCGCTGGGCTGGGAATGGGAGGCTGCCGGTGGCACAGACGGCGGCAGTGTGGCCGATGCAGCAGGCGACGGGGGGACCGGCGCCGGTTGCTGCACAACCACCATGGGGGCCAGCGGCGCCAGACGGTCCGGCACAGGCTGCACCTGCTCGGCAACGGGACGGCGATCGCCCGAGAAGCGGTACCAGCCGGCATAAGCCAACACCACCACAACCACGCCCAGCAGGACGACGGCGCCGGCCGGCACGCCACGCTCGGGCACCGGCGCGGGAAAGGCCAACTCGGTCTTGCGGTTGACGTCGGCAGCCTCGGCGCGGAACCGGCGGGAGATCTCGTCAGCGTCCAGCCCCACGGCGCTGGCATACATCCGCAGGAACCCCACGGCATATGCATTGCCAGGCAGCTCGTTGATCCGGCCTTCCTCGATCGCCTCAAGAAATGGTAGGCGAATACGGAGTTTTTCGGAGATGGCCGGCAAGGTCCAGCCCAGGCGCTCACGTGCGGCCCGCAGGTCATTGCCCACACCAGAACGGCCCATACCTGTCTCGTAACCCTGGCCGATCGTTGACATCATGCTGCGGCCTTCCGCCAAATTGGACCTGCGATCCTGCAACATCGCCGACCGATCCTCACCAGACTGGAATTGGCTCATCCACACGAAAGGCACCGGAGCGGCGCGCCAGGACACCACGACCTCCGTCACATCGTTCTAGACTGGCCTGACTGACTTGCCAACACCCCGTGGTTGCGCCGCACAACATCGAGCGGTTTTCTATTCGATGGGCAATCGATGCTCGCGCGCCCAGCCTGCCACCGCCTCACGCAGGCTGGCAGCCCCGGCGGCGTTCCGGCGGATCATGGCGAGATATTGTCGGAACGACCGCAGATCGAGCTGTGCCAGCAAAGCCTTGGTCGGCAGGATGCTTCCAGCTGGCATGGACAGCGTCTCGAACCCCAGCCCGACCAGGCTCAGCGCCTCCAACGGGCGCGACGCCGCCTCGCCACACACCGAGACCGGCACACCCGCCTCCGCAGCGCGGGAGAGCAGTTCGGCGAACATATCAAACACCGGCGGCGAAATGAGGTCATAGCGCCCGGCCAAAGCCGGCGTGCCGCGATCGGCGGCGAACAGAAACTGCATCAGGTCGTTGGTGCCGACCGAAATGAAGTCGCATTCCTTCAGCAGCGCCGGAAGCTGCCACATCAGCGACGGGATTTCGAGCATGGTGCCGATGCGCAGTTCGGTGGGGCCTGGCCTTACCCGTGCCGCCTCGGCCAGCAGCAACGCGCGGGCCGCGCGGAATTCGGCCACCGTTGCCACCATCGGGAACATCACCGACAGCTTCCGCCCCGAGGCCGCCATCAGCAACGCGCGCAACTGCCGCCGCAGCAGCGCTGGCCTGTCGAGCCCGATGCGCAGCGAACGCCAGCCCATCGCTGGGTTCTCCTCCTCCGGCGGCGGGCTGCCCGGCAGCAGCTTGTCCCCGCCCAGATCGAGCGTGCGAAACATCACCGGCCGATCGCCGGCCGCGTCCAGCACGCGGGCATAGACCGCCATCTGCTCGGCGGTGTCGACCACCATGCCGCGCGCCAGCATGGCAATCTCGGTACGAAACAGACCGATGCCCTCCGCCCCCACGGCGCCGAGTTGGGCGAGTTCCAGGGCAAGCCCGACATTGAGCATCAGGGTGATGCGATGCCCGTCCTTGGTGACGCAGTCCTTGTCCCGCAGCGATGCCCAGCTTGCCTGCCGCGCGGAGCGCGCCGCGATCGCCGAGCCATAGCCGCGCCGCAGCTCGTCGCTGGGGCGCAGCACCACCTGGCCATCATCGGCGTCGAGTACGGCGGGCTCACCGTCCTCGGCACTCTCCACAACACCGCGCGCCCCACCCAAAGCAGCGAGCCCCAGCGCGCGGGCCAGCACGGCGGCGTGGCCGGCGGGGCTGCCCTCCTCGATCACCACGCCGGCGATGCCGCGCGCATGCCAGTCCAGCAGCTCGGCCGGGCCAAGCCGGCGCGCCAACAGCACGGCGCCGCGCGGCACCGGTCCGGGCTCGGCAGCCCCATCCAGGCAGGCGAGCAGGCGCCCGGCCATGTCCTCCAGATCGGCCAGCCGTTCGCGCAGATAAGGGTCGGTGACGCGGCGCATCCGGTCACGCAGATCACCCGCCACGCGCGCCACCGCGGCCTCAGCGGTAAGGCCACCGCGGATCGCCTCGGAGACGCGCTTCAGCCAACCGGAATCGGCGGCAACCAGACGATACGCCTCCAAAATCTCACGCGACGCCTGGGCATCGGCGGTCTTGCGGCCGGATTTGGCGCCGGGGCCGGGCAACTGGTCGCTGATCAGCCGGTCAATGCCGCTCTGCATCGTCTGCCAGCCACGCTCAAGCCTTGCCTGCTCCTGCTCCGGATCATCGGCCAGGAGACGGTCCGGTGTGATATGGCCGGCATGCAGCACCACCGGGCCCATCACGATGCCGGGGGCGAGCGACACGCCGCCAAAGCGGCGCGGCAGCGTGGCGGCGAGGGACTCCGCCTGGCCAGGGCCCGCCTGCACCGGCGCGCGCGTGGCCGCCAGCAGCTCGGCCAGCAGCATCGCCACCGTCTCGATTGTCTCGACTTCCTCGGCATCAAACCGTCGGGGCGAGAGCGTCTGCAACGCCAGCACACCAAGGGTGCGCCCGGCCCGGCGCACCGGCACGGCGAGCATGGAGGCGTAGGCGTCCTCGCCAGTCTCTGGCCGGTAGGCGAAGGCGGGGTGGTTCTGCGCATCCGGCAGGTTCAGCGTCTCGCCGGTCGCTGCCGCGAGCCCCACAATGCCCTCACCAACGCGCAGCCTCGTGCGGCCGATTGACGCCTCACGCAGCCCCTGGGTGGCCGCCAGCTCCAGCACGCCGCCGGTGCGGGTGGTGTAGATCGAGCACACCTCGGTCATCATCTCGCCGGCCACCAGCCGGGTCAGCGCCTGGAGGTCCGCGCCCATCGCGGACGGATCACCCGGCGCGCTGCGATGGGCCATGAGGGTGCGCAGGCGCGCGAACAGGGTGCGGGGCATCGACATGGCCCCGCCCTTCTCAGCCCGGCGCGGCGAAAAGATGGCCATGCGGGCGCGCATCAAGCGCTGCCACCGCCTGCGCCACCAGCTCGTCCATGATCTCCGCCACGCTCTGAATCCGCGTCACCATGCCGACCGACTGGCCGGCCATCACCGAGCCGTTCTCGACATCGCCCTCGATCACCGCGCGGCGCAGGGCGCCAGCCCAGAAATGCTCGATGGAGAGCTGCGCCGCCTCCCGCGTCAGCGCACCGGACTGGAACTGCGCCACCACATCCGCCTGATGGGCGAGAAAGCGGCGCGTGCCCTCATTAACCAGGCCGCGCACCGGAATCACCGGAAAACGGTCATCCAACTGGCGCGAAGGCAGCGCGTCGCGGGCATTGGCGCGCAGAAACGCGTCCTTGAAACGCGGATGGGCGATCGATTCGCTGGACGCCGCGAACCGCGTTCCAAGCTGTGCGCCGGATGCTCCCATCTCCAGGTAGGACAGAATTGCCTCGCCACGCCCCAGCCCACCGGCGACGAACACCGGTATCTCGCGCAGATGCGGCAAAATCTCCTGCGCCAGCACGGTGAGCGACACCGGGCCGATATGGCCGCCGGCCTCCGAACCCTCGATCACCAGCGCGTCCGCCCCGGTGCGCGCCAAACGTTTGGCCAGCACGAGAGCGGGCGCAAAGCAGATCACCCGCGCCCCGCCATCCTTCGCCGCCCTGACCGCAGCACCGGGCGGAATGCCGCCCGCGAGCACGACATGAGACACGCCGCGCGCCAGGCAAACACCGATCAGATCGAGCAGTTGCGGATGCATGGTGATGAGATTGACGCCGAATGGCCGCGTGGTCAGCGCCTGGGTGGCGGCGATCTCGGCCTCCAGCAGCGAAGGCGACATCGAACCGCAGGCGATCACGCCAAACCCGCCGGCGTTGGAGATGGCGGCGACAAGATTGCGCTCGCTCACCCAGCTCATCGCCCCGCCCAGGATCGCGCGCTCACAGCCAAGAAACGCCGCACCTCGCGCCCAGAGCGATGCCAGACGCGCCCGCGCATCGCCTGCGGGCACAGACATCACCTCATGCGGGGCGTCAGGCGGCGTCAAGGCCATACGCGGTGTGCAGCGCGCGCACCGCCAATTCGGTGTAGTCAGCGCCGATCAGCACGCTGACCTTGATCTCGCTGGTGGAGATCACCTGAATGTTGATCGAGCGCTCGGCGAGGGTGCGGAACATCGTCGCCGCCACGCCGGCATGGCTGCGCATGCCCACGCCGACGACCGAGATCTTCGCCACATGCGGATCAGACATCAGCACATCATACCCAATCTGTGCCTTCTGGGCCTCCAGGGTCTGCTGGGCGCGGGCAAGGTCGGTACGGCCGAGGGTGAAGGTCATGTCCGTGGTGCCGTCGGCTGAGACGTTCTGCACGATCATATCGACATTGATGCCGGCCTCGGAGAGCGGGCCAAAAATGGCGGCGGCAATGCCCGGCCGGTCCGGCACGCGCTTCACCGTCATTTTCGCCTCGTCCCGCGAATAGGCGATGCCCGCCACGATCTCTTTTTCCACGATCTCGTCCTCATCCACAACCAGGCTGCCCGGCAGGTCGTCGCCATCCGCCTCGGCGAAGCTGGACAGCACCTGCACCCGCACCCGCTCCTTCATCGCCAGCTCAACGCTGCGTGTCTGGAGCACCTTGGCGCCAACCGATGCCAGTTCCAGCATCTCCTCATACGCGATTCGAGGCAACCGCCGCGCTTGCGGCACGATGCGCGGGTCCGTGGTGTAGATGCCGTCAACATCGGTGTAGATATCGCAGCGATCCGCCTTCAGCGCTGCCGCCAGCGCCACCGCCGAGGTGTCAGACCCGCCGCGGCCAAGCGTGGTCACCCGGTGATCCGGGCCGATGCCCTGGAAGCCTGCCACCACCGGCACCTGTCCGGCCTGCATGCGCGAGATCAGCAAGGCGCCATCAATGCCCTCGATTCGCGCCCTGCCATGGGCGCCATCGGTGCGCAGCGGGATCTGCCAACCCTGCCAGGAGCGCGCATCCACCCCCAACTCCTGCAACGCGATCGCGGTGAGACCCGCCGTCACCTGCTCGCCGGTGGCCACCACCGCGTCATATTCCCGCGCGTCATGCAGCGGCGACAGCGCCTGACACCAGGAGACGAGCTGGTTGGTGACGCCGGACATGGCGGACACGACCACGGCCACCTCATGCCCCGCCTGATGGGCGCGCGCCACGCGGCGGGCCACGTTGCGGATGCGGTCGAGGTCGGCCACCGAGGTGCCGCCGAATTTCATGACGATGCGGGACATGGCGGAGCTGTTCGGTGCCTGCGGTCGGTTGCGGGAGGCGTGCATAACTTCCACCTGCCCTGTCGGCAAGGGTGGGCCGGATGTTGGGGAAGCAAGAAATGCCCGGCCGTGCGCATCTTTTGCAGTCTTACAAGACCGCTCTCCTTTATGTTACTCAAGACGCGGATGCTGGTTTTGCGTCATCCAAAAGGTTTAGGCCAAAAGGATCAGGACCCATGAGCCTTCACGTCGTGTCGCGTCGCACCCTCATGAGGCCGATGGCCGCCGCGATCGCCATCACAACGATGCCCCTGCTCATGCCGCAGCCAAGCCATGCCCAGGCCGCCCTCCCAGAACCAACGGGCCCCGTGATTCTCACCATCACCGGCAAGATCGGCGTGAAGAACCGCGGCGCGACGGCGGTGTTTGACCGCGCCATGCTCGAAGCGCTCGGCGCCACCAGCTTCGAGACGCAGACGCCCTGGTTTGACAAGCCCCAGCTCTTCGAGGGCGTGCTGATGACCAGGCTGCTCGCAGCTGTGCAGGCAAGCGGTGAAACGGTGATCTGCACAGCGTTGAACGATTACTCAACAGAGATCCCGATCGCGGATTTCGCCGCCTTTGGCACCATCATGGCCTATAAGCGCGGCGGCAATTACCTCACCGTCCGCGACAAGGGGCCGCTGTTCATCATCTACCCGTTCGACAGCAAACCCGAGCTGAAGCAGCAGCGCTATTACGGTCGCTCCGCCTGGCAGCTCGCCCAGCTCGCCGTGCGTTAGCGCCAGGGTGCTGCAGGCGCTTTCCCTCGTCGAGGCGGAGACCGCGCATGTCGAGCGCTGGTGGGCCTCGCCGCGCGCCTTCAAGCTGCTGCTCGGCGGTTTCGCGCTGCTGATTCTGGCGGCAACACTCTACACCTCGGCGTTGATCAGCGAGCGCCAGCGTGCCTTCTCCGAAGTGTCGCGCTACAACGTGACCTGGGCGGTGAGCCAGGCGGCGCTGGAGCTGTCGCGTTTCGAGGCGGTGCTGGCCGAGCTGGCGCTGGCCCAGACTGCCGATCGCCAGGCTGATCCGGGACCGGCGCAGACGCGCTTTGACATCATCGCCAGCCGCGTGCAGGTGCTGGAGCAGGGCGATGTGGGCGAGCTGATCCGCAGGCGGGCCGATTTGGTGGAGATCTACGCCGCCTTGCGCCATGCCGTGGCCACCGCCGAACCGTTGATCGACCGGCTCGACCAGCCGGGCGTTGCTGCTTCGGTGATTGCGCTGATCCGGCCACTGAACCCATCGCTCGCGCGGCTCGCCTCGGCCGCCCATGACGACAGCGGCGTGCTCGTGGGCCAGGATCTGCAGCAGCTCAGCCGGCTGCATTGGATCTTCTCTGGCATGCTGCTGGCGCTGCTCGCCTGCTGCATGGTGCTGATCACCGTGCTGGTGCTGCACAACCGCGCCTTGTCGCGCGCCCATGTCGAGGTCGCCGAACTGGTGACCGATCTGCGCGGCACCGGGCATCAGCTTGAGCTGGCCAACGCCGAGACCCGGCGCGCGGTGGAGGAGGTCGAGCAGCAGAACGCACGGTTTGACGCTGCTTTGAACAACATGCGCCACGCGCTGTGCATGGTGGGGCCCGATGATCGGCTGATTGTATGCAACAATCAGTTTCTTCAACTCTTCGGCATCGCCCGCGCCGGCGCAAGCACCGGCAAAGGTGCGGCCCGACTGTTCACCGAGATCGCCGCGGCGAGCGGGCTTGGGGCGGAGTTCGTCACCGGCATCTGGCAGGAGCAGCGCCGTCTCGCCGGGTCGCGGCTGCCCGGCAGCTTCGTGCATGAGAACCGCCAAGGCACCACCATCACCGTCTCGCACCAGCCGATGGATGATGGCGGCTGGGTTGCCACCTATGAGGACGTCACCGAGGCACGGCTTGCCGAACGTCGGCTGGCCCAGGCGCAGAAGATGGAGGCGATCGGCAACCTCACCGGCGGGATGGCGCATGATTTCAACAATCTGCTGGCCGTCATCACCCTCAATCTCGAATTCCTGCTGGGCCGGACCACCGATCCGGTCCATGTCGCGGAGCCTGCCGGGCGGGCGTTGCAGGCGGCGATCCGCGGGGCGGACCTGATCTCTCAGCTCCTCGCCTTTGCCCGCCGCCAGCCACTGGCGCCGAGCATCATCAGCGTCAACCGCTGGATCCGCTCCGTCTCCGGCCTGCTGGAGCGGATGCTCGGCGAGGATGTGATGATCCGTCTCGAACTCGGCCAGAACATCTGGCCTGTGAACGCTGACGCCACCCGGCTCGAAACCGCCATCGTCAACCTCGCCACCAATGCGCGCGACGCCATGCGCAATGGCGGCCGGCTGATCATCTCCACCCGCAACGTCACGCTGGATGCAGACAACGCCGACGAGCGGCAGGACGTGCATGCCGGTGATTATGTGATGATCGAGGTGCAGGACACCGGCACCGGCATGGCGCAGGACGTGGTGGCGCGGGTGTTCGAGCCGTTCTTCACCACCAAGAACGAGGGACAGGGCACCGGCCTCGGCCTGTCGATGGTGTTCGGCTTCATCCGCCAGTCGGGCGGACATATCACGGTGGACAGTGTGCTGGACCGCGGCACCATCTTCCGCCTGCATCTGCCGCGCTGCGAGGGCGGCGAGGAGGTGGAGTTCGAGGTGGCGCAGCCCCCCTCCGAGGCGGTGGGCGGGCGCGAAACGATCCTGCTGGTGGAGGACAACGAGGCGGTGCGCAGCATCACCACCGATATTCTCATCCAGTTCGGCTACGAGGTGATCGCCACCGCCAATGCCTATCACGCCCTCACGATCCTGCTGGGCGAGCAGAAGGTGGACCTGCTGCTGAGCGATGTGGTGATGCCGGGCGGGCTGGACGGCTTCGCCCTGATCCGTCATGCGAGCCAGCTCCGCCCCGGATTACCGGTGCTGCTGGCCTCGGGGTTTGTTGAGCCGAGCGAGCCGATCCCTGGTGTGCGGGTGCTGTCCAAGCCCTATCGTCAGGCCGACCTGGCGCGGGCGGTGCGCGAGACGTTGGACGAGAAGGGCGACGTGCCGGCATGAGCAACGGTGTTGCCCAAGGACCCTCCGGGCGCGGCGCTGATCGCGGCGCTGCATGACGCAGGCGTCGGCTTCGTTGCAGCTCTGCCCGATATCGTCACCAGTTCCGGGCTGCTCTGGTCGATCCCGCGGGATGCGCGGTTCCGGTTGATCCGGCTGTGCAAGGAGGATGAGGGGGTGGCGATCTGAGCCGGGCTGGGCTTTGCCGGGCAGCGCGCAATTCTGCTGATGCAGCAGACCGGGTTGGTGGACAGCCTCAACGCCATCCGTGCGGTGGCGATGGAGTACGGGCAACCGATCTGCATGCTGGTGGGCCAGCAAGGCCCGGAGCCGGACCGGCCGGCCGCGCAGTCGTCAAGCTATGGCGTGCGCATCTTGCCGGCGATCCTGGCGGCGATGGGCCTGGATCATTTCAGCATCGACTCGCCGGCCGACGAGGCGGCGCTGACCGGCGCCATTGATCGCGCCGATGCGGTGCAGCGCCCGTTCGTGGCGCTGATCGGCCGGACGGTGACGGCATGACCATGCGCCGGGACGACGCCATTCGCACGATCATCGCGCATCGCGATCACGCCGTGACCGTGGCCACCTATCAGGCGGCGTTTGATCTGATGCGCATTGATCCGAACCCGCTGAACTATGTTTCCATCGGCGCCATCGGCATCGCCTCATCCCACGCGCTCGGCCTCGCTTTGGGCCTGCCGGAACGGCGCGTGATGGTGTTTGATGGCGATGTCAGCCTGCTGATGAATTTGGCATCGCTGGTGACGATCGCAGCGGCCGCACCGCGCAACCTGATCCATTTTCTGTTCGAA
>Ga0114959_10002454_pt1 | contig 15209 bp, 6 predicted proteins | sample C_130625_EF_Meta_FD_87317 | JGI IMG/M metagenome (GOLD analysis project Ga0114959, IMG submission 87317) | Freshwater microbial communities from Lake Croche, Canada to study carbon cycling - C_130625_EF_MetaG | ecosystem: Environmental > Aquatic > Freshwater > Lake | place: Lake Croche, Canada...
AACGGGTGTTACTGGTTCTTCTCCTCTTTCATCCACAATAATTGCGAATACACTAAACGGATCTGTTACCCTTACTAATGTTACAATAAATAATGGAAAAATATCTTCTAATGCTGGTTATGTTCCTGGTGCAAATGCATTGGTACCTAGTACAATTACATTATCCAATGTAACAAATAATTCTACTACTGGTTCCCTTATTGATGTTTACACAACTAACAACGGTGGTGTTACATTTTCTAACTATCAATCAATTATATCTGGTTTAACAATCAATACAGGATCAGGCGTATCTACTGTAAACGCAACTGGGGGTATAACTGGTACTGCTTCAACTATAGGTGGAATTAGTTCGTTTACATCCAACAATGGAGCCATAAACGTTACAGGTCTTAGTATTTTAGGTGCTACACCAGCTGCTGTCAGCTCAAACTCAATGACTTTAATTTCTAACACTATAAATAATAATATTACAGTTTCAGCTCTTACAGATTTAAATGTCGCTAGCGTTAGTGCGATAAGCAATACAGCAGCAGCAACTACTGCTGTATCAATAAATTCGACAGGTAATTTAACTACTGGTAATCTACTAGCGGCGTCAGTGACATTATCAGCTGGTGCAGCACTTAATACTCAGAATATTGATGTCACAACATCAAGAAATAGTGTTTTATCCATTACTTCAGGTGGTGATTTAAATACGCAAAATTTCGGTACTATACAAGGCCCTTCAAAGTCTTTAACATTAAAATCTACAACTGGTAACGTAAATTTAGTAGGGACACCAGTTACTCTAACTACTTACAACAACAACAGCTCCTCTGTATCTATAACAGCAACTACCGGTAATGTAAATATTGCTTCGTCTATCTATTCAAACGGTTTAACGATAACAGCAGGTAATTCTATTACTGAAAACGCTTCAGGTTTGATTACAAATAACGGTATATCATCGTCAACAGTAAGTCCTTCTGCGACATTATCAGCTCCTACCATTACGCTAATTGGTGCTAATAACATATTACCAAACATCAGTTTAATAAATGGTATAAATGGTATAACCATTAACACTGCATCTTCGACAACTAATATTGCGTCAGGTACAAATGTAACTGGCAATTTATCAGTTAGTTCTAGCGGGTCTATAGGACTTGGAGTCTCATCAACTGATTCAATATCAGTCACTGGTATTACTACACTTAATACATTTAATTCAATTGGTAATGCTTCAGCTGTAACTACAGCTGCTACTAACGCTAACTTATTTGGTGGTGTAAATATAACTACAAATGGTTCTACGGTAGCTCTTGGAGTTGTTGGAGGAAATAACAACTTTGGATCAATATCGATATCAACAGTAAATGCAACTGGTGGTAATCCAAAAAATGTAAATGTTGATGAATTTAATGCAGCCAATCTTGCAAATATAAATGCAGCTGCATTAACAGTTAATGCAAATGGCATTGTTAATACTACTGGTACAGTAATAGCTAGCTCTGCAGCCCTAAATTCTTCTACAAGTACAACAACAAGCGTTGCGTCAAATGGTATCGTTACAACTACCACAACAACTGTGCCAAATACAATAACGTTAGGTACTACGAATCCAACAGTTATAGCACAAATAAATTTAAGTAATGCTAGTTCATTAACGGTAAATTCTGCTGCTACTCTTGCTATCATATCAACAAACCAAAATTTAACTAATTTAAATTTAACTGGTATTGGTTCTAGTGGTGTTAGCTATACTGGGTCAGGTGGCAGTGTTGGTACTGTAACAGCATCTACAAACTCGGGTGCTTTGACTTACAGCATGACTAATGCTCCTACCACAACTGGAACATTAACAACCACCACAGGATACATAACAGCTTCAGCATCTGGTTCAGGTGGATTGGGTTCTGTATCTTTTGCTCTTAACAACTCAGTTGGTGCTAATTCTATTACTAACAATAGTGGTTATACAATTAATAATTTAACCTCTTCAAATACATCAACTGCTACTGTGAGTGTATCTGCAAATGCTACTTCAGCAGGTAATTTAATATTGGGTAACGGTATTTCATTACTTGGTTCTGGCAAAGTAACTTTCAGCTCTGGTAATGCTCAAAATACTGGTGTAACATACACTGGAGGTATTTCAGATTCAGGTACAACAGGCGTAACGGTCAACTCTGCTGCAGTTACTTCATTTATTGGAAAAACTATTTCAGTCACATCACCGCTTAATTCATTAGGACTTGTACAGTTCACAAGTAATGGTTCTATTAATTATTCATCAGTAGGAAATGTGACTTTAAACGGTGTTAATCTTTATTCAGGCGCGTCTGGTGCTAATACAATTCAAAGTACAACTGGTAATATTACACAAACTGCTGTTATAAGCTCAGTATCGACTAAATCACCATTTAGTTTCTTGGCTTCAAATACAGGTAACAATGGTGTAGTATTAAGTCTTGCTAATACAATTAATGCTAATCCAGCTAATGTTGTCTCTATTACTGCCTCTGGTAATAGTACGTTAAATAACAGTGCCGATATAACTTTGGGAAACACGACGATATTCCCTGGACTAGGTCAAACGCCTAACTCATCTGATGTTCAGTTAATTGTAAGAGCTACTGGCAATATTTCTCAGGCTTCTGGAACTTCAGTTTATGTTTGGGGTAACACTACTCTAAACTCTACAGGTTTAAATGGTATATCGTTAACTAACGGTGGAAACAACTTCGGTGCACTATCTGTAGGTGCAATATCAGGAAATGCTAAAGTGACAGAGTCTGCTACTTCAGCATATTCACTTGTTAATGCGGTAAACTTTAATGCGATTAGTACATATGGTGATATTGTTACACCTACAATTAATTCAGCAATTGCCATAAGTGGTAATAGTGTACTAAAGGCAAACAATATTAGTTTAACAAATGCTAATAACACTCTAAGTGGTGGTAATGGTAGCACAATATTACTAACGTCTGTTGGTAATTCTACAATTACTGATACTAAGTCACAAACTATTATAGCAAACGGCAGTTCCATTGGTGGTAATTTATCAGTTACGAATATAGCTGCTTCTTCTCTAATAACAGATCAAGCCGGCTCTTCCGGAATAACCGTCGGTGGTATAGCTAATTTTGTAGCTAACTCGGCCAATGGTGGAATAAATTTCACTGGAACTAATGATAGCTTTAGCTCTCTTATCATCCGTGCTAATAGCGTTACGCTTTACAATAAAGGCAACCTCGTTCTAGCACCAGGTAGCGTAGCAACTTATGCTTTTATTACTGCCACCGGTAATATTACAACAAGTGGTTTAGGCGGAAGCGGTTTTGGATTATTAAGTTTAATATCAGGTGGTAATGTAGCTATATCTAACGATTTTGTATTTACATCATCACTTGCTATAACAGCTCCAGGAACAATAAATCTCAACGGTTTAAGTACCTATGTAGATTTCGCTAACGGTTCTATAGTTCCTGTTATTAATGGAGTCGCTACTAATACAGCTACTTCCACTTATACTCCACCGAATCCATAATTTATTGTTGATATAATTATGTTTAAAAGAGCGGTCATTTGACCGCTCTTTTTTTTGTATTATAATTAAAACAATACCTGTAAAATAATATATAACTATAATCAATAAAATGTGTAATATATGTTACTTCAATAAAATCAGGTTTTAATTTTGAAATTTACTATCCTTAGTTGTGTTGAAGTAGAATATTATGTTTTAAATCAATATTTTAATGCCGCTAAATACTGATACATATTAACATAATATGTATCAGTATATAACTAATACGTGAAAATTTATAAATATAATTAAAGTAAAAAATATTAACTAACTATACTTTGCACATTAGGATTTTAAAAATATATACTCATTTTAATAATATTAAAAATATGTATAAAATAAGATGAGTTTTAAATATTCTATTTTAACTTAAGTGATCTAATAAACCTGTATTTATTAATGATCATTAAATGAAAAATTATATATAATATTCATAATGAATAATTTTACATACTATCTCGTATACATTTAGAAGTATAATAGATGATCTTCAGAATATACAGAGATACTACTAGGATTAATAATAATTTACCTTAGAAGCTGGTTTATTAGGTAGGGTTTAAATAAACCTAGTATAAAGCCAATAATGACAATATGCATAACTGAGTAACTAAGAATAAGTTGTTACGAAAAACTTTTTTAAAGCTATGTCTAAGAGAAAAAAACAAACTTTATTTTAAATATGTAATTAAAGTAAAAGCGTTTTGTACGAGAATTATCAAATTGAGTAAACCTTTAAGCTATAACTAGTATTATTTAAGCACATGTAGTTTAGTGCAAACGGATATACTAAATTTATATTAAACATCTTTAATTATCGTAAACAGAATTAATTCTAAAGCATTTAATTTTTAGTTGTATAAACTTAGCTTAACTTGCGATTAAAGGTCATAGTAAAAGATATAAATATATAACGACTCTTGATAGTTTGTTGTAGCTTGTACCAGCATAGTAATGATACACCTGTAAACTAGTTTACATCATACCATGTGAGGTTCCTCCGAATTAACGGGCACGGTTTATATTAAAAAATCTATAACCTAATTTGAAAAATAATAGTATAATCCGACAAAGACATAACCGTTAGGCATTCAAAAAGCAGTCAGTGCGTATATGGATGAATAGCGGAAGATCAGCAGAATTATCTACAAAAGAGCTAGGAGTGAGCGTATTTGATATGTATAATTGGGAATGAGATATGGAAGAAATCAAACAAGTAGAGCCTGAGAGAGAGCCGACAACACTCGCAAAAATATAAGGTAAAAAAGTTAAACAATTTGAGCAAGAGCTAGCTCGAGTGAAAGAGCAACGTGAGATACTATTAAAACAACGGGCATATTCTCGCAAACACCACCAAAGCGGTAGGCCCTAATAAAAAAGATTAGTGCTGAACATAGCATCACAGTATTATGTCAAACACTGGGTGTATCGCGCATTCGATACTACGATTTGACAAAGGCTAAGTCTGTACGAGAAGCTTCTGATAAGACGCTTCTTTTGAAGATTAAGCAGATCCAGGAGAGGAGCCGAGCAACTTATGGCAGTACACGAATAGTAAGAGATTTACAAGATCTTGTAATACGCGTGGGTCATAACAGAGTAGCTAGGTTAATGCTTGAAGTTGGGATCATAAGGCGTACGAAACGCCGCTACCGAGTCCGCACTACAGACAATAACCATGATCAACCCATAGCACCTAATCTTCTTCGGGATATGCCGCTGCCAGAACGTCCGAATCAGGTCCGGGTAAGCGATATAACGTATATACCTACTATTGAGGGCTGGTTGTATCTTGCAGGAGTATTAGACCGCTATAGCCGTAAGCTAGTAGGTTGGTCAATGGACTCGACCTTGCATACACGTTTGCCACTGAGTGCTCTTAAAATGGCAATAGATCGTCGCAGGTCTGGACTCATCCATCACTCAGATTGTGATATACAATAAACGAGTCAGGATTACCGAAATCAATTAGATAAAAATGGAATTATAGCCTCAATGAGTCGCAAAGGAAACTGTTATGATAAAGCTGCGATGGAATCCTTCTGTAGCAAGCTTAAGCATGAATTGATTTTCCGATGCACCTTCAAAACAAGAGATGAGGCCAAGGCAGTGATTTTTGATTACATCGAGGGCTTCTATAACCGAAAGAGATTACACTCATCACTTGGTTTTAAGAGTCCTCTAGACTACGAACTAAATTTATCTTATCCAAATAACTAGCACTTAAACTGTGTACTTATTATCGGGTGAAACTTATGTTCTACTTTTAAAGCACTTTAACAACCAAAAAAACTTAAAAGTAAAGTTCATTTTTAATTAAAAGTACCTAATAAATACAACACTCTGTAAGCTTTATTCAATGCATCCGTAAAGTTTATCGTAATTGTTAAATTAAAAATATAATAATATCCTCAATAAGTAGCTAAAAAACTGGTTTGATAAAAATCATAACTTAATTACCGTTAACTTACACAAAATCATATTTTATAACTTAGTTAGTTAGTTCTTTTCATGTAGTCAAAGCATCTACGTTTGGCAAAATCTACCGCTATTAAAATTATTAAATACATTCATCATTTGGCTATAAGTACGATTTCTGTTTTATACTTTATAGTAATAGAATTATACAAACCTTATTTGTAGTATAGAGTAGAACTCTTTTTATACATTCTATAATGAATATATTAGATGTTTGTAATGTAACTAAGCATTATAATATTGGCTTAACTAAGTTTAATATTTTTAAAGCTATTATTTCAAAGCCAGATATTACTAAAAGTAGTAAAATAGCAGTTAAAGATGTTTCTTTTAGTATAAAAAAAGGTGAAGCATTTGGTATAATAGGAAGAAATGGTGCAGGTAAAAGTACGCTTTTACAAATGATAGCTGGAACTATTAAACCTAATAGTGGCAATATTTTAATTTCTGGTAGAATAAGCGCTTTGTTGGAATTAGGATCTGGATTTAATCCTGACTTTACTGGTGTAGAAAACATATACTTAGCTGGTTCTATTCTAGGTATTAATAAAAAGGATATGAATAGAAGACTTGAAGAGATAATATCTTTTGCTGATGTTGGCGATTATATAAACGAACCTGTGAGGGCTTATTCTAGTGGTATGTTGATGCGCGTTGCTTTTTCGGTAGCAATAGCCGTGGAGCCTGATTTACTTATAATTGATGAAGCTTTGAGTGTTGGTGATATAATATTTCAACAAAAATGTAATTTAAGACTCCGTGAGCTATTAGCTAAAGGAGTATCATTACTTGTAGTAACTCATGATACTTCTTTTGTCTTAAATATATGCAAAAGAGCTTTATGGATTGAGTCAGGCGAAGCGGCTTTTTTAGGTTCAGCCGATGAATGCGTAAAGAATTATTTAGCTTCAATGGCTTCCAAGATCAGCTATACACCTTTCAAAGAATCCGCTGACACAAGTAAGGATAGATTATCTATACCCGACACGGATGAATTAAATATTAATGATTGTAAAATATCTGGTACAAATGATGTTATCATAAGTCGGGTTTGGCTTTTAGATAGTTATTCAAAACGATGCAATGTGTTTAAAATTAGCGATACCTGTAATATTTATATATTAATAAGAGCAAATAAAAATATTAGTAATGTAAGCGCTGGCATAGAGTTAAGGGATCGACATGGTCAGATAATATTTGTGACTGGTCTAAGAGTTGTTCAAAAAACTATTACTACGATGTATAAAGATGAAGAAAGATTAATAAAAATATCTTTTGATCTTAATTTAGCAGTAGGTCAATATACTCTTGATTTGGGGTGCGGTAGCGGGATAGATAGTTTAGAAATCTCACATTATCGTTTATTTAGAACTTCAGTCATCGAAGTAGTTTCGAATTCTAATTTAGACGTTGTCCACGGTATGGTTAAGCTACCTTACTCTATAACATTATAATTTAATTATAGTACTTCAGCGAAGTAAGGTCGTAATCTTTTAAATAAATAGTAACCAGATATCATAGTAAATGCCCCAAAAAAGTAACTATATGCAATAGAATAAAAATCCAATTTTATGTTCCATAACAATATTTGCCTTAAAGAATTTATTGTAATTAGAATTGGGTTATATTTTAGTATTTTATAAGCCGTTAAAGGTAGTTTAGCGGGTGAGTAGACAACAGCGCTAGCATACATTAGCAATGTAGATGTAAAGTTTGTAGTTTGATTTAAATCACGAAAAAAAACTCCTAATGCTGCTAGGCTCCATGATATACCTAATGATATCATAAGTAATGGTCCTAAAATTATAGGCATGTAAAATATTTTTAATGTTATTGTACCATGAGTGAATGGGACAATAGATACACATATAATAATGCTAAATAAACAAAAGTACATCGAGGAAAGTACTTTAGCTACTGAAATCAATTCAAGTGGAAATACAACTTTCTTGACGAAGTTTGGCTGACTTACAATAAGAGTTGGTCCATTTCCAATCGTTTCTGATATTACATTAAAAAGACTGAGTCCTAAAAATAGAGCTAGAGCAAAATCGAAAATATTTTCATTCTCTAGTACACCAAATTTTCCGCCAAATATTAAACCAAACACGAATAAATAAAGACACAGCATAAGTGACGGTGTTACTATAGACCATAAATGTCCAAGTTTTGTACCTCTATGCCTTAAATCTATTTCACGTTTAGTTAATTGAATTAATAAATCTTTATGAATAACTATATATTCTAAATTAATGAATTTGATATTCATGGAACTTCATAAACTTCAATCATTGCTTTGCCTCCAACGCCAGAAGTACTCGTGCACTGTGCTGAATATGAGCCTGGGGGTAAGGTCATAAGTATAGCTGAATCTTTACTTGTGATACTCGTATAGGGAAACGCACCGACACTTTTTGCTGCGTTAGCCAAAGTTCCAATTCCGCTCCATCCATTATTCGTTGCTAGTACTGTTTGCTGGGAGGTTGCAACTAAAGTAAGACTAGGATCAGGCATAATTAAACCTGACAATCCAAATAGATTTAGTGCAGGGCCTGATGCTCTTATTAGTACAGTGATGGGTGTAGATCCACCTATGACGAATCCTGCAGTCAACATGCCATTTATTGGAATCTGTTGAATACATGATAAATTAATTAAACGTGTAGAATTTATATTATAAGATGGAGTGTCGTCGAATATTTCAGCTAAAGCATATCCAGTACCTGTCCCATTACCTCCGACGGTGACAGTATATCCTCCGCTTACACTTTGGAGTGTTTGTACTATCGCGGCATCCAGACTAAATGTGTTGTTATAAATATAGGCACCTGTTGATACTTCGGCTGCATTTATAATAGTTATATTTTCAAGATTTGAACCCCAATTGTCGTTCATGCTTATTATGGCACTCCCTTGTTGTAAAGTTAGAGTTGGATCAGCTAATGTATTTGACACGCCAAAAGGTATTAAAGATGGGCCATCTGCGCGAATAAGTAAGCGCTCTGATCCAGTCGTCCCAGTTCCGCCAATAACAAAACCAAGCGTGAGTGGGTTAATTGGTGTGTTTAAAGTAAGTACAGATAAGTTAATTAGTCGGCCTGGATTGTTAATTAGCGTTAGAGACGCATTAACTGAAGTCGTATTTCCGTAATTATTAATAACGCTTACGCTGTAGTTACCTGAACTTGATAAAGATACGTTTTTTAGTACTAGAATTGATCCAGTTTCACCCGCTATTGCTTTTCCGTTAAAATACCATTGGTAGTTGTTTGATAGTCCAGACGCAGATATCATAAATGTTACATCTTTTCCTATAATACTAGATATAGATTTCGGTTGATTTATTATAGCTGGATCTAAGAAACCCAATACAACAGATTGACTCATTTGACTACTTGTTCCATTACTGATTTGTACATTATAGGTACCTAAATTATCTACATTTGTTGTGGTAATCGTGAAAGTTGGTTGAGTAGCACCCGTTATTGGAGTTCCATTAAAATACCACTGATAATTTAGTGCTGTTCCACTAGCTGTCACAGAAAAAGAAACACTTTTGCCAGAGTATGTAGTGATAGACTGAGGTTGCGTAATAATCTGTATAGGTAAAGCTACATCAATTAAGGGAGATTTTGCAGTCCCATATATATTACTTGCGACAACGTAGTACTGCCCTAATTGTGAAGAGCTGATATTTGGTAGTGTCAAGGTACTTGTAAAAGAATTATAGCTAATCGACTGAGTATTTATTATAGAGTTATTTAAAAACCAGTTATATGTTATAGGACTACTACCTGTTGTGGTAACTGCTAATGAATAAGTATTTCCCAAAGTGACCAATATGTTTGCGTTTATACTGGTGAACGTAGGCGGTGTATTTAACAAGGGTGGAGTACCTTTCCTAATGGTCGCTGTTCCTTGATTTGTTAAATAAATTACTCCTGTTTGATCAACTGCAATACCTTTGATACTAGAAAAACTCGCATTGCTACCCGATCCGTCACTTCCACCGGTACTAATTGAACCCCCAATTGTACTAACTATTCCTTGATTTGATATTATTCGAATAATGGAGCCGCTATTACTATCACTGATATAAATATTCCCTAAAGAGTCGCAAGTTATTGCTCCTGGGTGACTAAATGCCACGTTGCCACTTGCAATTAATCCATCTACTAAACCCGGAGCTCCGTAAGAACCAGCTACCGTAGAAACGACCGCATTTGGAGTTATTTTTCTTATCATATTAGCGGAGCTATCCGTAACGTAGATGTTGCTAGAAGCATCTATAGCCAATCCCACTGGATATGCGAAAGTAGCATTTGCCCCAGGTCCATTATTTGCACCTACAGATCCTATACTCCCTGCAAATATACTTAGGCTACCGTTCGAGTTTAGCTTTCTTATGACGCCATTACCACTGTCTGCTATATATATATTATAGTTCGAATCTACAGCAATACCAGTAGGGCCATTTAGGCCCGATGAACTTTGTATAAGAGTTGATACTGTCCAAGTGCCACCCGTATTTACCAATTTTCTTACAGAGTTGTTTGTAAAGTCAGTGGTGTAGAGATTATTTGAATTATCTATAGCTATTCCATATATTTGTCCGAATTGAGCATTTAATCCGATACCGTCTTTTGAGCCTGAAATGCCAACTTGTCCTGCTATAGTTGTAACTACACCAGATGCATTTATAAGTCGTATGACATTGTTGAAAGTATCCGCTATGTACATATTTCCCGCTTTATCCAAAGCAATACCAGTGGGTTGATTAAATACAGCATTCTGCCCTGTACCGTCTAGGTATCCGTTACCATTTAAGATTTGGCCAGCAATTGTAGTAAAATTATATGGATTTGAATATACTAGGTTTTGACTGTGTAGTGATGAAAGTATTATGGGTAAAAAAATACAAAGTTTAAGCCATGTTATTTTAAATCTGATTGCTTGATAAGTGCTAATACATGCATTAGGCATACTTTATATAAACAGTAAAATGCTTGCTCTCGCAAGTGTTCTTACATTTCAATATTAATATGTTTCTAAGTATAGTAGTTCCTGTTTATAAAGAGGAAAAAAATATACCCGAATTTTTAATTCGTATTAGGGTTGTTCTTGCGCAAGTAACTGAACGTTATGAAATTATTTTTGCCTTAGATCCCTCGCCGGATCGAACTGAAGAATTGATTATTCATGAAAGAAAAAGTGACGATCGTTTAAAGTTTATTAAATTTTCTAGGAGAATTGGACAACCAATGGCCACATTGGGAGGGTTGTCATTTGCAAAGGGTGAATGTGTAATAATCATGGATGTTGATATGCAAGATCCACCTGAGCTTATACCGACAATGGTAAAGAAATGGACTGATGGTTATGATGTTGTTTTACCTCAGAGAATTAGTCGCGAAGGTGAGCCTTGGGTAAAAAAAATAATAGCAAAGATTGGCTACAAGATAATAGCAAAAATAGCTAATGTAGAAATACCTCCAAACACAGGTGACTTTAGGCTTCTTTCACGTAGAGTTGTCGACCATGTTTTAAGACTTAAAGAAACGCATGGATTTCTTAGGGGTATGGTAGCGTTTGTAGGCTTCAACCAGTGCATTATTCCTTTTCAGAGACCTGCACGCTTTGCTGGTACCACCAACTACAATCGCTTTGTTGGATCTTTAAAAATAGGACTAAACGGTATTTTTGGATTTTCGAGTTACTCGCTAACATTGTGTACCCAATTAGGCTTCCTGATAGCCGGATTTTCATTCATAGTAGCATTTGTATATTTAGTAATGAAACTAAGGGGCTATAATTTTCCTTTAGGAAATCCTACATTAGTTATACTCATTCTATTTATGGGCGGAGTTCAACTAATCAGTATTGGTATATTGGGAGAATACATAGGTAGAATTTACGAAGAGGTAAGAGGCCGGCCTAAGTTTATTGTCGATCGGTTTGAGGGTTGGTCGTGATTGAAGTTTTTATTGATAAAATACATACATGCGCTTGCATAGTGTTATTAGTGAATTATTTATAAATATTTCACTATATCTTTTTTTTAAAGAAAAGATTGCAACAACGCACAGTTATAGAAAACTCTGAGTTAAATACAATTTTTCGTAATGGCATCATTATCTATAATATCTCCCACCGAATTGCCTAAATCTGACGAGGATTCTTGGAGCATTACAATCGATCTAGACACTGCATGGAAAGCCTTGGTATTATTTATAGCTAGTTTTATATCCCATTGGCAGGCTATTGGCGGCGGCTTTATCTGGGATGATGATGCTCATATTACGCGTGTTGATTTAAGGTCTTTTGAGGGATTGTGGGCGATTTGGACAAAATTAGGTGCAACTCAGCAGTATTATCCTCTGGTTCATAGTTTTTTTTGGTTTGAACACGCATTTTGGGGGGATGCAGCCACCTATTATCACATTATAAATATTTTACTCCATAGTGTCGTTGCCATATTAATAGTAGCAGTTGTTAAAAAACTTGAAATAAGGGGGGCATGGTTAGCGGGATTTATTTTCGCCTTGCATCCCGTCCATGTGGAGTCTGTCGCTTGGATTACGGAGCAGAAAAACACAATATCAGCTATATTCTATCTCGCAGCAGCTTACTATTATTTAAAATTTGATAAAGAACGTTTAAACAAATTCTATGCAATAGCTACAGTGTTTTTTATTTGTGCTTTATTGTCAAAAACAGTTACTGCAACATTACCAGCCGCTTTACTCGTGGTGTTTTGGTGGAAAAAAGGAAGATTATCTCTTAAAACCGATGTTTTGCTTTTACTTCCTTGGTTTGCAATAGGTGCGTCAGGAGGGGCTTTTACTGCTTGGGTTGAACGTACTTTAATTGGAGCTCAAGGGCCAGATTATCAAAGTGCTGTTATACTAACATCAGTTACACGTTGTTTACTCGCTGCACATGTAATTTGGTTTTATCTAGCTAAGTTATTATGGCCTGCAAATTTGATATTTATTTATGAGCACTGGAGTATTAGTGCGAGCAATCCTGTAGATTATATATATATTATAGCGTTAATTACGTTTTTAATATTATTGGTGCGTTTTGCTAACACTAATACTGAAGTTGATAGTGATGGTCTTATTGCGCGTGCCCCTTTGGCAGGTTTTTTGTTTTTTTGCGGAACTTTATTTCCAGTACTAGGTTTTGCTAATGTTTATCCGTTCATGTTTTCTTACGTAGCGGATCATTTTCAATATCTTGCTAGCATTGGTATAATCATACCTATAGCTGCTTTTTTAACTAAATATATTGAGAAGTTGTCAGCAGAGAATCGCGGTTATGCATCTGCTATAGGTGGAGTCTTTCTAGCACTGTTAGGCTTCCTTTCTTGGAATCAATGTAGTATGTACAAAGACGCGCAGACACTGTATACAAATACAATAGATCGTAACCCATCTTGTTGGATGGCTCATAATAACCTAGGAGCCATTTTATTAGGACAGGGCAAAATTAATGAAGCTACGCAGCAGTTTGAGGAAGCGCTTAAGATCAGGCCTAGATATCCTGATGCACAAAGTAATATGTGTAGTGTTTTAATAAGGCTTGGAAGAATTGAGGAAGCTTTAACGCATGGTTATGAAGCAGTAAAGCTAAGAGCATCAGCAGAAAACGAAAATAATTTAGCTATAGCGCTTGCTGACGTAGGTAGAACGAGTGAAGCAGTACAGCACTATCTAAATGCTTTAACGATAAAGCCTAATTATGTAGAAGTACTAAATAATCTTGGTAATGCATATATGCAGTTAGGTAAAAATACTGAGGCTATCGCATGTTATCAAAATGCTATAAAATACAATTCTAACTTCCCAGATGCGTGGTCGAATTTAGGTGTAATATTAGTACGTATGGGTAACATTGAAGATGGAATAAAAGCTGACGAACAAGCAGTCCGGTTAAAACTAAATTCTGCTACCTATCATACTAATCTAGGATTAGCGTATAGCGCAGTGGGTCGCCGTGATGAAGCACTCGTGCAGCTTCAAAATTCACTACAACTTGATTCGAACAATTCAGAAGTTTGGTATAATTATGGAAATATATTAGCGGGAATGGGACGTTTTGCTGAAGCAGAAATCCCATACGTTAATACTTTGAAATTAAATCCTGGTAATATTGGAGCAGAGAATAATCTCGCTTCAGTATATTTTAAATTAGGACGTTACCCAGAGGCTATTGCACATTATCAAATAGCTATAAAAGCTAATCCAAATTATGCTGAAGCGCACAATAATTTAGGGGTAGCCCTTATTGCTAACAAACTTATTGATGATGGTATTTCAGAATATAACAAAGCTATTGCTCTTAACCCTAAATATGCCGATGCTTATAATAATTTAGGGCTTGCTTACATGAATTCGGGCAAAATTGAAGAATCTATAAATTTGTTTAATAGAAGTATTGTATTAAATAATAAAAATCCTGAGTACAATTCCAATAAGCAGAAAGCTACAGATTTATTACATCGCAAAGATTCGGCTCTTAAATAAATTAATTAGCATATAAATTCCATACTTAACTTATAGTTAACAATAAATATGCGATGTCATTTTTAGAACTTTCTAACGGAAAGCTTAAAGTAAGTAAGCCCGATTTAAGTTATCGAACATTAGAGCGTATTGGTTGTGGATCTATACTACTTTTGGTAACTTGGTTATTGAATACCTCCTGGAGGAAATGGTGTGATCCGCAGATAGATTATGGTAGAGAGCTTTATATTCCTTGGAGAATTACTCAGGGTGCAAAATGGTTAAAAGACGTTGATGATTTATACGGTCCGTTATCTCGTTTTATTGATGCTGGCCTCTTTAAAGTGTTTGGTACTGGCATTATGGTATTAGCTTGGGCTAATATAATTATATATCTTTTCATTTTAACTTTTATTTACGTTTTGTTTAAAAGGGCATGGGGTATGTTTGCTTCACTTACTGCTTCTTTTGTTTTTGTGGCAGTCTTTAGCTTTTCCCAGCTTACTGTAATTAGTAACTATAATTTTGTTACTCCTTATTCGCAGCAGGCAACTCACGGATTTTTGGTATGCTTAGTATTGGTTTGGCTGATTCCTAGCTGGATTGAATCGGCAACCGTTATCAAAAGTTTTTTTGTTGGACTGATG
>Ga0114959_10002455_pt1 | contig 15205 bp, 15 predicted proteins | sample C_130625_EF_Meta_FD_87317 | JGI IMG/M metagenome (GOLD analysis project Ga0114959, IMG submission 87317) | Freshwater microbial communities from Lake Croche, Canada to study carbon cycling - C_130625_EF_MetaG | ecosystem: Environmental > Aquatic > Freshwater > Lake | place: Lake Croche, Canada...
GGACTAGGTTTCGGGTCTGTCATTCTTTCGTTGCCATTCCTGCGTCGACTTCTCTATGGAAAGAAATCAAAGAAAACTTCAAAAATAGCGTCACTTGTTGAAGGATTGACAAGGAAGTACCAAAGAGGTGAGTTGTCAAAAGAAGATTACATACGCGTTATGAAGCGAATAGAGCAAAGTTTAGTGAATGGACACCCCGAGGAATCCGTTCAAGAAATCGACACAGACGATACACCACAAACCGGACTGCATAATCAGGAAGAGAGAATGACAAGGCAGTCATATTCGGTGCCTTACGCTCAGCAATACTATAGACCACCTCAAGCATTTCAGCCTGTATTTATACCTCAGATTCCACAGACACAAAGGAAACCTAAAGCTCCTCCAACGAAGAAGACGGCATCTAGAAAGGGGGCAACGGAAAAGCGAAAATCGGTCCAAGATAAGAAAACGAGAGAAAAGAATGAACATCCAGTTTCCAAAAAGAGCAGAACTTCTGCGTCTACTAAGCGTTAGGGGTTCGGATGCGACAAATTGATAGATATGGTGTCTTCTACCGAAAAAGGAAGTTTGTGAAAAAAAGCAGTAGAAACCATATATACAGATAGAGTACAAAAGTAAATCATTTTAGGAAATCAATTCTGTAGCAAAGAAACATCGAGTGAAATTGGCGCTCTTGAAACTTTTTCCCGAAATCAATAATCTCATTTCGTTGATCGACATGTCTGGTTGGCCTTTGAATGCGAGAATCGGGTAATCACATGCATCGATACTTTCACGTATCATGATAAGCTCCAGTTCCTGAAAATTGACCTTTCTCTGTAGATCTTCATTTTCAGATTTCAGACGACTCTTTTCCGCCCTTTGAAATCCCCTGATTTGGTGAAGGATAGGGAATTTATGCTCTACAGGAATTTTAGTATAGTTGGTAACCGCACTGGATCTTACTCTAATTGGTTTCTTGAAACCATTTATTCAGTTTATTGTAAGTGTCTAAATTATTGATTTTACATATTTTGTGAGTATCAAAATCGCCTCCGTGACATCCAAGTGATTTGGTGCAAATTTCTAAGCAATCATTTACTTTTCGTATCCATTTAATGGCGTTTTCGTTGATAATCGTGTCATCGTCAGTTTTAATATAAGATATTGTTGTTTTAGTTTTTTCCATGATATAGAGTGATCTGATCTTTATAGTCCTGGAAATATTTTACAAGACGCATGTTACACGCGTCTTCAAACGCGCAAAAGTGTAAAAGGTTACCGGTAAATTTAGTATAGAATCGTAGGTATATTGTTTACTACGTTGAAAGATTCACGAGCTACTTGTCGAATTTCATCAGCAATAACTTTTTTATTTCGCACATAGGTCATCATTATTTCGTCAGCCTCGTTTGGAGACGTTGTGCCATATGATTTCGAAAGATAAATAAATACTCTCAAAATACGATCTTTGGATGTAAGCTTTGCATGGGCACCTTTCCGCCAACCTCTCCCCACAGTCTGCTGAATCGAACTACTATTCCATCCAATATTCATGATGTGTATTTGGCGGACTCCGGTTTTCCCACGCAAATCAGTCCCTGTTGCACCAGCGTCCGATAGAACAATTATGTCAATGTTACCATCGTTGAAGGCGTTCACCAATTCCTGTCGATTTTTCGTTTTCCCTATTATAATGGCGAATGTTTTGGGTGAAGTGGATTTGCTGCTGCTGCCTGATCCATCAAATTTATATTCCGTACATCGCATTGTATTCGCCAGAAAACATTTAATTTCATCCACACCGTTCTCAATGTATGCACTGTACACAATCAGAGGATAAGATTCTTCTCCATATCTATCAGTAATCGTTTTCAACTTTGCAAACTGCGATACTGCCAAATGTGCAAGTTTATTCACCATAGCACGTGCAAGAAAACTATTCACTTCGAAACATCGAACCAAATCAGTGTCTTCATCGCTTAACTTTCTATTTCTAGAGACATTCGATTTATTCTTCAAAACTTTATTTTTATCCATCAATGTCGTCTCATCTTCCGACATCTCACAGAGTACTACGTTCCATTTTCTTGTCGCTGCGTTATAATAATCATCATGTTCTTGAAATCGATCGTCTATATACTTTATTCGTGCAAAATCAACAACATCATTTTCTTTGAAAAGAATTAAATTCTTGAAGAATTTCTTGAATTCAACTTTATCTAGTGTATTAGATTCGTCATTTTCGTAATCAGTGACAATTCTTTTAATGTTACGCACGGCAACAGTTATTTTATTCAAATTGTATTTCATATCTAAATCTACGCGTTCATTTGTCAAAGCCAAAAATAGAGGAAACAAATCTTGGATTTGGTTGCGAAACGGTGTTGCTGTCAGTAGCAAAACTTTCGTCGCTTTTGTGCAAGCATGCAGAAGAACAGAGGCAATTTTGGGGACATATGTTGGTGGGACCGTCACAGGTTTGGTCGATTTTGGTACTAATGCATTTGCCATGACATGAGCTTCGTCTACAATCAACATCGTCCCTTCTTTTTGAACATATTCCCTGAACAAAGCTTCTGAGGAGTATTTATTATGAAACATATTGTGGGAAATTATGCACATTTTTTCATTCTCATTCAAAGAAGCACAACTTTCATCCAAGTTTAACCAATGGTCCTGTAGATCTCTCTCTCCAATCAAATGAAGGTACTGAAGAATTTCCTTATTGAAATTGCATTCCTTTTCCGAATTGGCGAGAACTACAAAGATGACACGTTTCACCTTTTCAGTCCTCAGTAACTGATACGCAGCGTGTATGGCCGCCATGGTTTTTCCACTTCCGGTTTCATACATGAGTAAGAGTCCTTTCTGGTGAGGAGAAGCAAGAGCTCTGGCAGGATATTGTTGATACGGTTCCAAACTGAAATCGTCAGAAGGGTGAAAATTATGCAATTTCTTTTGACAATTCGTTTTGGTAACTTTAACCACTGGTTGTCCCTTTGCACTTTTCTTTGTCTTGGAATGAGTTTTGTCTGCTGCGTCATTTTTCTTTCGTGCCACAGCCTTGCATATTTTAGCTAAGCGTCCGGAAGATCGATCACGAATAACTGCCTGTATGAAATCATGAGCAAAGACATAATGGTTATAAAAGTACAAAACCATGGTGATCTCTTCTTTCGGTTTTTCAGTAATAATCTTTGTCAATATATCCATCTTCTTGGAATCACTGATACTTTTATCAAGAAGAAGTTTCGTATACTCTATGTACAATTTGTATATTTTGACCATCTTTGACAACGCATCTTCATCTATAGTTGAAGGCCGATTCTTTTTCAGAAAGTCAACTACCTTTTTCAACTTTTCAAATCGACCGCTGGCAACAAACTTCTCCGATGCAACAACGACTAGATTTAATTCCTTTATATCATCTTTATAAGTCGAGAGAGCGTTAAAGAATGTTACAAAATCAGAGGAAGCTGAAGAAGCTTGCCCTAATAAAGATGAAATTAGTAAAGAAGGTCTGGAACTCATTTTTACAGTTATTATATAGATATTTTTGATCCAATATATTTTTGATGAAAGACATACTACTAAAATTTAAAATTTAACTAATGTGCCAATTTCAATATTTCCTCAAACTCCGCCTGGAGTTCTAATTGTTTCTCATTGAGCAATGTCTCGCCACGATTCCTATTTTGCTCCTGTTTCGTAGCAAAACATAAATTGGCTCTACGATTATCCAATCGAATCCTGTTGTAATGATCGATCGTTTTCTCATGGCGCAAACCTTGCTCAATGCGTCCAGGAAGAATGTTGTGCAAAAAATGGGTTTCGCGTTTTCGTGTTCCGTTACTGGTCCTTCTTATCTTTGTTACACGCACGTAGCCACAAGAATAGCTCCAGCGGAATTTCCGGACGAGTTCAGAATCTTCATAATCAACGACAAATTGGACTGTATTCTTCTCGCCCGTATTTCGTCTAGTGTGCAAAACTGTGACGACAACGTAGCATTTACCCTTGTACATTACAGTATCGGAATACTCATTGAATCTTTTGGAATTGGACGAAACTAGTCGCCAAGCTAAACTAGAATCCTCGCGTTTTATTGGTTTGTAAGAATTCGAACAAGTTTTCAAAGGTTTCACGTCGACAGAAATAACCGGTTTCTTTCTTTCAGCAGAATGATCGATTTCAATCCATCCGTCACCGTCATCATCTTCATCCATTTGAAATTGTGACGCCTTCGGCTCTTTACTTGTGTTGAGAGTAAGCATACCATACTTCACTGAATACATCTGTCGAGAAGGCAGGATAGCCCAGAGATACGGCTTTTGGCAAGTCGAATCCAAAATACAGTGTATTGACGCCTTGTACATTTTGAATTCCAAACACAGTTGCTCCAATGTAATTGGCAATGTCAGCAGCATAAGGAGCTGTTGCCGAAGATAAAGGATCAAGTTGTACTGGACTGTACCCGTTTTGTTTCATGGTGCTAGACATAAGTCCAAAATTGCCAACAAATATGTTTGGCAAAAACGGTTTTGCAACATTGTCTTTAAATTGTCCAAGATATTTATACTTGTTCCACCAAGGCTTGACAACTGGAATTTCGGGTGATATGGAAAATACGGCAATAGTATTGGAAGGAAAAGCCGTCGATGTAATGAGCGCTGTGTTCTGAGATGGATCTGCCACGGTCAATGCGGCTGCAACAGACGCGTTCGGTAACCCTGCAATGGTCGCACTTGTTAGATGATTGTAGAATCTCAATTTGCCATTCGCATCGATAGAAAAGACGAGTGCATTGTTCTCTGCAGCCATTGTCGCCGCGGCCGATACTTGAAGGCCAGCAAAGTTTGACGAAGATTGGACTCCTGTCAAGGGGATGGTAGGTTTTGCCAACATGCTCGGATCATTGAAAGTTCCTACATAATTGTACTTCAATTTCTGCGTGACAATGGTCGATGAAGGTGGAGTAACAAGACGAGAATCCAGTTCGGCATAAACGTAATTGATCACAGGAGGAATATTTGCGGCTCCGTCGACAAATAATCCAAAACGGAACGCACTGCCAATATCACTTCCCCAGGCGACGGAAGGTTTGAATGTGCTCGTTACAGCAGTGTTCACTTGCACGGCGAAAACTGAGGAAGGAATATTCGTGGTAATATTGACATTTGCACTTGCAATGAGAGCACTTTCATTCACAAAATCCATTGCGGCCGTATTCATTTGTTCTGTCAAGGTACTTGATTTTGTAAGACCGTTCTGATACAAGTTGTTTGTTGGCAAAGTTGCATTGATATTGTAAAACATGTTGGGTCCCGAATTGTTGTAAAACGCCGCTGAAGCGTTTCCATTGTCATTAAAAGCTCCAACATAAGTATAGGTAATGGTTCCTTTTCCGTTCGTTATGGTCAATGTGGAGGGAATAGATAACGTCTTCGGAACAGAAGAAGTGGCGGCAGTGGCGGCTTCCTGATTTGGTGGAATCATACTTTTCAGAAAGCTAACAAACACGGATGGAATATTGACGTTTACCAATTTACCATCGCTTAATCCATCCAAACTTTCAATGTTCTGTTCATGTCTCCAAAACACGCTTATGAGAATAACGAGTACAATCAAGACAATCGCCAGAATAAGAAATATGTACTGGTAGTTCATTGGATAAGGTTCTTTTGTCAATATACTTATAAAATAAAGAAAAAAACACCAACGTTTCGTTCAACAGAATGAAATCACCAGAAGTTTTCCGACACTTGTTGAAAAGTGCATAACCACATGAGCATAGAGCCACTGATGTTGACCCTTCGAGTGCAACTCACAGGACAGTAGATAGGAAGAGATAAGGAGTATGCCGTTCATAGAAGCTAGTAGTCGATATCCTGTCCCTTTCATCTTGAAAAACCCGGTCGAGTAAAAGAGAACGCCGACCAGTTTAGCGACAAAAATATCCATCTCTCGGCGCGTTCCAGGAATAGGATGTCGCCAGTAATTCAAAGAGAACGCCATTGACAGCAAAGATGCAGCAGAAAGCAACCGTTTCCCTTTTTTCAGTCCATAGACTATAGGAAAGACAAAAAGACAACTAGATGCCATCAATGTATAATTCCTGTTTACACGATTCATTTGTTATTTATCCGATTCAAAATGGTTGTTACTGGATTGCAGAAGCGTAGTATACTTGGAAAGATCCAGTAACAGAAGCACTGTAACTTGTGACAAGCGGATTTGCAGCGCCAAATTGAGTAGCTTCGGCCAAACTTGTACCTAAGTATAATTTTGATCCTTGAATTCCGAAAACGGATGCGTTCAAATATTTAGCGATCGTCGCAGCATCTGATGTTCCAACAGTGTAAGGAGTCGTCAACGGGTTAAAGGTATTTGTCGAATCAGGATTTGAAATAGTGACATTGTTTACCAATGTATATTCATGGCTGAACACGCTTTTCATAGATTTATTTGGGGAATCTACAAACGCACCTAGATATTTGTATCCCGTAGGAGTAGCGAAATATGTTTCTGGGGTGGCAGCATAAACAAGAACGGCATTCTTCTGGACGCTTTTCAGGTTGACAGTGGCATTTGCGGTGGTCAGAGGAACAGAAGCTGCTTGATAACCCGTATTCGTAGTGACTCCGAGACGACATGCATCTGCCAAATACGTTGCAAAGTAAATGACGAGGTACTTTGCGTCATCTGACAAACCAATTCCAAAGACAGGTGCTCCATATGCATTTGCCAAGGTTTGAACAGTCGTTAAATCTAATGTCGTCGGAGTTCCAGCACTCCGGTACTTGATTGGAAAAGCTGCTTTTCCAGAGAATATGCTGTCATTATATGTTCCATAATAATTGTAGGAGTAGGTTGTCGGATCACGGTTGACGACTTGAGGAAGGAGTGAGGCATACACCTGATTAACAAATAGAGGTACTTTTGCTTTGACAGCGGATGCATACCATGTGGATGATTGTGACAATCCTGCCATGCCATATCGAAGTGCAGAAAAAAGATCATTGCTCCATGAAAGATCCCCTTTGAACCCTGCGTTACCATTCTCATATTTGGTGTACAAAGTAAAACCAAATACGAGAGCGTTGTTGGCAGAAGCAATCAGGGCTGCTTCGTTCATGCAATCGTTTTCTGTGGTCGCTGAAGGACAATTTACCACGATAGATTTTTGAGTTGGGTTCGAAATCAGGTTTTGCGCCTTATTGTTGAAGTAGGGCCCAAGATATATGTAAGCAGTACCATTAGATGTCCCAGAAGACAATTTTTGGATAGGGTTGACTCGACGATAGACTTGATTTACCAGTTTACATCCAAGAGGATTCGTACAAGCTGGGTTGATGCCCAAGGACATTGCGGATTTTAAACTCGTGTCTGCGAGTGTATACCCTCCCTGGATACCAAGTACCGAGTAGTTTGGATGGCCTTGGTTCAAAGCAGACATCGCTTCGAACGGTGTAGCAATGGCTGGTTGGCTTTGGTTTAAAGGTTGGCATTTCGGGATACTTGAACCAGACTCGCTTTGAACGGTAGTGCACCCAATGACTCGTTTTCCTTTAAAATCCTTGTCGTTATAAGCTCCAACATATGACCAGTAATACGGCGAAGTGAATGTTTCCAGTACAGGTATCTGGTTGAGAAGCAGAAGGAGCAGTAGCAGGATCAAAGCAGCTGCAGTAAATATGATCACGATAAAATCAAGTTGCATAATCTGAAAACTATAATAATTCAAAAGAAAAAAATACGGTCAATTATACTACTTTTCTCTGAGACAGTCGACAAGTTTTGCGACGATCTTCCTCAAAAATATCGTTACATCCTTTATAATACCATCCATATGCCATATTCTATTCGCAAAGTTCGGAACAAAGATTGCTTTCGTGTCCGAAATAAAAAGACACGGCGTATTTCTGCTTTCTGTACCACCATGGAAAAAGCGAAAAAGCAAATTCGATGGTTGCATGCAATCGAACATTCTCCAAATTTGAAAAAGACGAGAGGTAAAAAAATTGTCCGCGTTAAGTAACAGAATAATAACATGACAAGTGCGTTGACAAATAAGTTTCTCGATATTTTGAAAGATACAGAATCAGCGCTATCTTTGGCCAATTATGCATCAAAATGTCAATCGATTCTCTATTGCGGCTTTGGAAATTCACAAGCTCCCTGGGCTTACATGTATGGGCTCTACATCAATCAGTTGCCAATGAAAAAAATAATTTTGAATGATATTGATGCATGTCCAATGAATGAAATCATCAACCTTACGAAAGGAACTGGGCTGCAAGTTTCTTTTGAACTGAAAAACAATCTCTTTCTCGATTGTAAGGAAAATGTGGACATGATTGTCCTGGATACTTTACATGTCTACGGTCAAACGAAAAAAGAACTCGCAAAATTTGCTGATCATGTTAGTAAACTCATTGTCATTCATAATACACGAATCGACAAAGATGACGGGGAAATTGTTCGGAAAGGGTTACCTGTTCCCTCGTATCTAACAAAGGACGAAGCACTGAAAGGAACTGGACTTGCTATCGAGGAGTTTTTGAAAGATAAGAAGGAATGGTCAGTTGTTCTATCCACAGAATTCGGGGATGGGATTACCGTGTTGCGAAGGGCATAGAAAGAAGAAATATCTCGGTGTAATATAATGTTATTCTTTAGTGAACCGATTGCCAATCACGGTCCTGTCATAACTCTTGCTGCAGTAATCATTTATCTCCTTGCATTCGATGTTGACGGGAGTTCAGGTTGCATATTAGTATTTGGGTACCTTGTAAATGCACTTGTCAATAAGAGTCTTAAACGTTCCATTTTAGATCCGCGACCACATGCCCGTGGTCAAAATCGGATGCCCTCTGGTCATGCCCAACTTTCGTTTTATTCTATTGGTTTTTTAATGAATTTTATCATGAACACCATTACAAAAACGGTAAATATGTTTCCACTTCTCTTACTGTTCTTCCTTTTGGCACTTGCATTCAATACATGTTACATTTGCCTACTTTACCGGTATCACACAATGGATCAGCTAGTCATTGGCGCTCTACTTGGGTTTGTCACTGGTCTATCTTTTGGTGCATTGGTCTGTTAAAAAATGAAAAAAAATGAGACCCGACATAATTTGCAACACAGAGTTTTTTAAATGATCAAACGCATCGAATATGTTTTGCTTTTCTATCTGCTCATCCCAGGAGGAGCGGAAAACTTGTTGTCGAAAGCCACTGCCCAAGGAAACTTAGCTTACAGTGGGATCTTTTTAGAGTTTTATTTACGAAGAAACGTTTTTTATTTCTCACTCATATCTATTTCAATCGCCAAATGGTATTTTGGAATCAATCTTTTTATCTCCGTTTTCATTGCACTTCAAAGTCTCCTTTACTTGCTGGCATCTGTTCATCGTTATCATTTTATTTTTGAAAAATAATCCTGGTGAAAAACTATGAGCATACTATGTTAAGGATTTTAACAATGCTAGTTAGTAAACTGTGGCTGCAAAATAGGTGGAGCGACGCATTTGTCATGCAACATAATTATCCTATTGGTTTTATCGATATTCACATTCAACCTCACAAAACCAATACTTGTTTTTGTCAAATCCTTCAAAATCTATTGATTCATCAACCCATCGTTAAGATAATAATCGATTTCGCAATGATGGTGATAACTAGGTTAGAACATCGCATACAAATTGGATGCGGCCATTGACACGATCATCATCACATCTAAAATTTCGTAGATCACTCAAATGTAACTGCCCTTTCAAAAACATTGATCCAACCAACGCAAAAGAAACAAGAATGCCTGATATTAGACATACATGAGCCGGGTCAGTGATATCTCTTGTTAATTTATCAATGAAAAGTTGGACGTGATGTTTTTCAAATGCCGCGATTTTTGTGAAAAAGGTCTCCCAAGAACTCAAAAGGAGTAGAATCGTTAACGTAATATCCAGTATATCGCGATGTTGATCATCTACTTTCAAAATTTCAAAGAGTTTGGAATAAATTTCTTCTTGACAAATAATATTGAATTGTGTTTCAAGGAATAAGAGAGAGTTGTAAACAAATATCAAATTCTTCGTTTTCAAAGAAGAACGAAAATGAGACATTGTAGAGATTTGAAGGGCTCCATGGATTATTTCAGCAGCACAATTTCCTTCTTGGATATCATCCTCCGTTGGAGCGTATTCCAAGACAGCAGATATACTTTGACAAGATAGTCTCTTCAAAAGATACTGTCGCACTGCTACCCTCAATTCATGACAACATTCATTGTGTTCTGAAAAATGATCTTGAAGTGTACAATCGGTTTCTGAACAAGTCAAATCGAAGCGAACAATGTACCTGCGATAGATATAGCAGAGTGAGTATACAATGACAACATCACTACGTTCTTTTACTGAAAATGCAATATCAGAGATGTTGGACAAAATGGACATCCTATCAATAGAAGTGATGTCCATTTTGATTCAAAATAGTTTTGATATTGTGAGTAGGGGTACGAAAGCGACGATATTTTAATGATATAAATAAAATATCCAAGCACATGCAATACTACTTGACCGATCCATCAGTTTGAAATGGCGCTCGTTTTTAACACACTCTTTGTCATACAAATTGTCGAAAATGACTTCACGCAAACGGAAATAAGAAATATTGACATTGTCAGCGAGAATTTTATCAATGTATGGAATCAATGTTCTAGCATTCAACTGCTGGCATTCGACAGATTCTAAGACGTTGATGACTTTTGCATACATTCGACGAGCTCGAATTTCTTTGGCAAAGTACGTATTAAATATATGGCGACGTATTTCCATCGTAATTCCCGTCACTGAAAAAATTAAAAATTCATCTTCATATGTAACAACCTCACCATTCATATTGTTTTCATAATTTTGTTATTTCCTAACATTGGTCTACATTCATCTTAGGAAAATCATTTTTTTCCTAACGCATCGCATCCTGTTGTACCTTTGTTTTAATGGAATGAATAAGATTTCTTGTTTCTCGGCTTACATACTCTTTCCTTGAACGCGTTTTCTTTGCTGCTTGCTGTTTTATCCTGTTGACAACATTGACAATTCTTGCATCCTCTTCTTTTGCAGAAGATGCATTCATGGCATCACGTGCTTGTGTCTTTACTTTTTCGACAGTAGCGACAACGTGTTTACGCGATGGGCGCGATGGACGAATGGCACTTCTGGACCGAGACTTCTTCGCTACTTGGCCCTTGATCTTCTCTACGACGTTGACAATTTTTTCATCTCGGTCGTCGATTAAACGCTTTTTTTCATTTGATCGAGCTATTTCAACTGCTCTGTTAATGTACTGATCTTGTCCTTTGCTACCCATGGAAAACATATTTACTTTAGTAGCTGTCGTTCCCGTTGATGTTGACTGCTTTGATAGTTTATTCACATTATTCACATATTGAAATCCATCCAATTCTGGTTTAATATATTGTTCAAACAATTTCCGATTTAATTCAGTTTGACCATTGGACAAAAGATCCTTGTAAAGAGGCTCTAGTAAAATTTGAAAAAGTTTCCTAGATCCTGAAATTTCCCTTTTAAAAAGGTTTTCATCTGGCTTCTTCTGCCATAATTTCCTGATTCTTGCCATTACCCAATTCAATTCTTCCCGTTCTTGCTTTGTCAACTTTGGTGCAGCTTCTTCAAAAATACTTCTCAGCATATTTTTAATTTCACTGTATTCACGTCCTTGCTCAGATAAATAATTGAGAATTGCAGCAATCAAATGATAGTAGCTTCTAAACACTTTATGTTGTTCAAATAAAGAGGGTTCTGATTCTGGGACGGGTGGAGATTTGAGAGCCACATGGATTTTTGCCACAACATCTTTCAAAAATTTCAAAGTACCTTGGAGATGTTCAATAATTTGAATGGATGATTTTTTGAAATTCACGACGTTAATTTCCTCTTGTAACCTATCCACAACTTGGCCACTAAGAATACGTAGAAGTTCTAATAATTTTTTCGTTGAAAGATATGAGTAGTTGGGAATCGAATGATCAATATGAATGTTTTGCAAAATTCGTTTAAAACTAACACGATCTTTTGATAAAGTCACGAAGTTTCCTAGTGTTTCGATTTTTGGTTGATAGTAAATACGCGTTGACATTATTTTATAATGATATGAAGAAAATAAATATTTGTGGCATTTGCCTAGGAAGAAACATGCTTCACAATTTTCGGCTGAAATATGATGAAAGTTGGTCGCTTCTTGAACTGTGGACAATTCGGACGCGTATACGAGGCGACTAAAATTGATACTTGTGAAATCGTTGCTGTAAAAGAGATTATCGACCTTGACATTCTCGATAGTTTAGAGCATGAAATCCCGGCATTAAAGAATTTGCATCATGACAACATTGTCAATATGAAATCATATTTCATGTCCGACAACCGGAAAACGTTATCAATTGTCTTCGAAATGGCGGAAATGGATTTGCTGAAATTTGTAGCGCAGCCAACATTTGATCCAGTTCACATTCGTTTTTATGCCCAACAAATCCTTTGTGGACTGGCATATATGCACGAAATGAAATACGTACATAAAGATATGAAAACTTCGAATATTCTCGTCTTTAATGGAGGGAAAAAGCTCAAAATTGCAGATTTCGGGATTTGTGAAACCTTGAAAGAAAATGGTAGGATACCTCACGAATACGAAATAGTTGCCAAATGGTACAGAGCGCCAGAACTTCTACTTGGCTGCAGGGAATATGACTGTTCTATAGATATCTGGAGTCTGGCAGTCATTATTTGTGAAATGGGAATGCGTGGGAGAGGATCGCCTTTTCAGGGAACTTATGAAATCGACGTACTTTTCAAGATTTTCTGGCTCTGTGGCACCCCGACATCGACGTCGTGGCCACTGATAAACGATTTGCTTCATTGGAATGACGACTTCCCGAAATGGTTCGAGCGTGAACTAAACTTCCCCTCATTAGATGAAACGATGATTTCGCTTCTAAAGACAATGTTGGTCCTTCAACCGGGCAAACGGGCGACGGCAGAAGCATGTATTGTACAACTTTTGTAACTCAGTCAATCCGCAGCTTCTTTTTAGTTTGAAGCTTTTTTAGTTCTTTTCGGGGAGAATGGTGTGTTAGAAGCGCAAATACGAGAGGGTATCCGTTTAACAATGCTTGGCGTTTCACTAAGTTTCCAAATATTTTATGCTGTCGGAACTTTTGTAGCTTTAAATAGTCATTGGCTTTCTTTTTACTTTTTCGATCATATTTTTCCACCTGTATGCAACAGCAAGAACCCTCTTTTAGTTGTAGAATCGGAGCTGAAGAGGTTGAAAGGAGTAATTGTTTCTCTTCAATCATTTGAAATGAATCGGGTGTAAATGATATGAGACCAGTGGATGTATCAAATATAAAATTACGTAATTCAAAATATGCTCGTAATTTGGTCGTGGATGCGAGAGGGGTGACGTTTAGAGTGTGTCCGGAAAGACGCAATATAGCATACCACTTACCAGATATTCTAAGAAAACAGTTGACGTATTTCTTGTCGATTTTAATTTTATAGATGGCTATTGTTCCATCTGCATTTTTAACGCGAAAATGTGGAATTTGTAACGATTCAACGCTTTTGATGACTTGATTCACGGGTGTAATGTATAAAATAGTTTTACCATCAATACATGTCTCCCAAACGTTATTGCTTTCTCTAAGTTCCCAGCTTACGTCTGCGATATTGTCACACGTATCCTCGTCACCCATACTTTAAAGTAAAGCAATAGAAATTTATTTATCTGCGTCGACATTAAAAGGAGCTTTGCTTAAAATAAGACGCAATTCATTATAAATGCGTTTTTTTCCAATGATGTATTCCGTCATAATACCATCAGGATCAGGTGCGCCGAAAGTTTTCGATACATAGAGAAAGACACGTAGTGTATCTCCTTCCTGATGTGCCCCTTTTCGCCAACCACGTCCGACAATTTGGTCAATGATGGCTGGATTCCAGTACAAATTCATAATATGAATCTGTTTTACTCCACTAGGACCTCGTAAATCCGTGCCAGTTGCTCCTGCGTTGGACACAAGAATGATGTCGATGACACCTTTGTTGAATTCATTGACGATTGCTTCGCGATTCTTTGTTGAACATGTAATTGTCGCAAAACGAATTCTGTTTCGCGATGTTGAATGATCGGGATTGTATTCTTCATAATGTTGTCCTAATAAGTGATCTTTGATACGATCTACTTCTTTTTTGTAAGTGGCATAGATGACCATGGGGAAACTATTATCTTTTCCATAAAAATTTATTATATTTTCGAAATGATGAAATTGATTTTCTGTGAAGTGCATATGCGTATTGACTCTTACCAATTCAAAATGACACTTCGTTTTTAAATTTCGTCGATCCGAGAGTTCAGAAGCGATGTCACTTTCATCGTCATCACAAGCTCCAAGGGGTTCCGTCGGCACGTTTTGACATTTCACACCTGCTTTCTCCATCGCTTTTGTCTCCTTTTTGGTCATTTCACAGATAATTGTGTTCCATTTCCTGGCGCTGTCAATATAGGTGTCGTGCTCTTGGAAATCATTGTCGACATATTTAACAGTTGCAAATCCTTCTTGATTAGATCGAAACAGGACTTTTTCTTGAAACAAAGTGTGAAACATTGAAATGTTCAAACTTCCTTTATCATCTTGCAGCTTCGCCAGCCTGAATCTGTCCACTACGGATCTTTTTGTGGAATGATCGAGATGGAAGATTTCCTTTGTCAAGGCCAAAAAGTACACGTAAAGATCCTCAATTTTATTTTGGAATGGTGTACCCGTTAACAAAAGGACCTTTTTACTTTGGGTACAGGCTTTCAAAAGTGCAAAGGATTTGGAAATTTTGTTTCCGTCCAATGCACTGACGAGGCAATGAGCTTCGTCAATGACAATCATCGTGTTACTTCCGAATAAGTTTCGAAAATGACTGCTCTCTTTCCATTGAGTGCGAAAAGCGTCGTGGGAACATATGCACATACATTTGTCACCTCCTATTTCCTCGATCGAACGACAATCTGTATCAAAGTTAAAATATTTGACCGACGAATCATTTTTCCATTGCAAGTATTGTTTCAAGCCTTTGTGGAAATTGCAGTCATTGATTGCGTTCGCCAAGACGACAAAAAAGACATTTTTGATGCTTCTGCGAGAGAGA
>Ga0114959_10002456_pt1 | contig 15203 bp, 13 predicted proteins | sample C_130625_EF_Meta_FD_87317 | JGI IMG/M metagenome (GOLD analysis project Ga0114959, IMG submission 87317) | Freshwater microbial communities from Lake Croche, Canada to study carbon cycling - C_130625_EF_MetaG | ecosystem: Environmental > Aquatic > Freshwater > Lake | place: Lake Croche, Canada...
ATAAATTAGGCTCTTTTGCTGGTATTCCCATCGTGACTCAGGCCGTGAATGCGGTAAACAAAACGGGTTTAGTGCGCCTCATGATGGAGGGTGCGCTTGGAGTGGATAAAGATGCTTGGATTCCAGAATATGCGCCAAAGACATTTCCACAGCTTGCAAAGAAGTCCGATGCATGGCCAGTAGTTGATGGCAAGAAGACTCCGGGCAAAGTAGCCATCTACGCTACTTGTTACATTAATTACAACGAACCCGGTATTGGTCAAGACCTGATAAAGATTCTCAAACACAATCAAATTCCTTATGAACTAGTAGATAAGGAAGCCTGTTGCGGTATGCCTAAGCTGGAACTAGGTGATTTAGAGTCTGTGGCCGAAAATAAAGATAAGAATATTCCTAAACTGGCGAAGTTAGCCCGTGAAGGCTATGCCATTTTGACCCCGATCCCCTCTTGCACTTTAATGTTTAAACAAGAGCTGCCATTGATGTTCCCGGATTGTGCTGACACCCAATTAGTGAAAGAGGCTATGTGGGACCCATTTGAATATTTTGTTGCTAGAAATTCAGATGGTTTACTCAAAAAAGAATTTGCCAATGAATTGGGGCACGTAAGTTATCACATGGCTTGTCATTCACGCGTACAAAACGTGGGTCAAAAGACTGCAGAAGCACTTCGCCTCGTACCCGGCACTGAAGTGAATGTAGTGGAGCGCTGCTCTGGTCACTCCGGTACTTGGGGTGTCAAGAAAGAATTCCATGACATGGCAATGAAGATTGGTAAGCCGGTATTTAAGCGCATGGCAGAAGAAGAGCCTAACTACATTAGCTCGGATTGTCAGCTAGCAGGTCACCATATTGAGCAAGGCATGGAGGAGTTGGGTTTACCTAAATCTGAATTAGCTCACCCACTGACTCTGCTTGCTAAAGCGTACGGCCTCTAATTAACTCAATCAGTAGAAAAATATTAAGGAATTATTGAAGCATGGGAATAATTACACGCGATAGCCTTTTAAGCCTTGAGGCATATCACAAGGAGCGTCCTGCTTTTCGGGAAAAAGCCATTCAAGAGCGTCGTTTACGCACGGTTCATCTTGGCGATCATCTCACGATGATTTTTGAGAATGAATTTTTGATGCGCTATCAAATACAAGAAATGTTGCGGGTGGAGAAGACGTATGAAGAAGAGGGTATTCAGGATGAGCTGAATGCTTACAACCCCTTAGTGCCAGATGGCTCCAATTTCAAAGCCACAATGATGTTGGAGTACCCCAATGAAGCGGATCGCAAAGTAGCGCTCGCTAAATTGGTTGGCGTCGAACACCAGATTTTCATTGAAGTGGAAGGTCAAGCCAGAGTGTATGCCTTGGCTGACGAAGACTTAGAACGCTCGACTGCAGAGAAGACTTCTGCAGTGCATTTCATGCGCTTCGATCTCACTGAGGATATGAAAAGGGCTTTAAAGGCAGGCGCCCAGATGATGGTGGGTTGTGATCACAAGGGTTACCCCATGCATGTCCAAACCCTCCCTCCTGAAACGCTTGCCTCATTGGTTTCTGACTTAAGTTAAATACCTAAGCTACTAATAGCTCTTCGGCTGCAACAAAATCCAGTCGTTGAGCCTGTGCTACGGGCTTTGAAGTCAATACCCCCTTATGAACACTTAGGCCATTTCGCAAATGATGGTCTATTGATAGAGCTTGCATGACGCCTCGATTTGCTAATGCCTCCACAAATGGGTATGTGGCATTCGTGAGCGCAAAGGTTGATGTTCTAGCAACCGCTCCAGGCATATTGGCGACGCAGTAATGCAAGACCCCGTCTACGAAAAACGTCGGGTCGGCATGGGTGGTGGGTTTGGAGGTTTCAAAGCACCCCCCTTGATCAATCGCAACGTCAACTATTACCGAGCCCTGCTTCATTTTCTTCACCATGGCATGGGTCACTAGCTTTGGAGCTGCTCCTCCAGGTAGAAGCACTGCGCCTATCACCACATCCGCTTCACACACTTCTTGCTCAATCAATAAATTATCAGAATAGAAAGTACGGACCCGATTGCCGTAAAACAGATCAATCTGTCGTAAGCGCTCAATATCCCGATCAAAGATACACACATCAGCCCCCATCCCAACTGCGATTTGTAAAGCATTACGGCCCACCACTCCGCCACCCAGAATCACAATTTTGGCGGGTGATACCCCAGGCACACCGGCCATTAACACGCCCAAGCCACCGTGGGTTTTTTCTAAATGGGAGGCCGCCGCCTGAATCGACATGCGACCTGCGACTTCGCTCATCGGTGCCAGTAAAGGTAATGCCCCATTCATAGCAGTGACTGTTTCATAAGCGATGCAAGTTGCGCCAGAATCAATTAAGGCTTTGGTTTGTTTTGGATCTGGTGCGAGATGCAAATACGTAAATAGAATTTGATCTTCACGCAACATGGCACATTCTTGCGCTTGAGGCTCTTTGACTTTGACAATCATCTCCGCCTTTTGAAACACTTCTGCAGCGCTATTAATTAACGTGGCACCAGCAATTCGATAGGACTCATCCGTTAAACCAATCTGCTCCCCGGCTCCACGTTGAACCAACACGGAATGCCCCTGCCTACAAAGACCGCTGACATTACCCGGGGTTAAACCAACCCGAAACTCATTATTTTTGATTTCTTGCGGTACGCCAATAATCATTTCTATCTCCTGTTATTTAAATTCACGCTTCGTTTTAGTCTTGTGATGCAAGCCAACGAGGTAGAACATCGCTAGATACACCCCTAATAAACACGGACCTAAGATCAATGCCATCCGCGCATCCTCATGAAAGCCCATCAGCACAACAACTAAGAAAATGAATGCCAAAGCAAACCATGAGGAATACGGATACCAAGGAGTGCGATAAGCTAAGGCTGCTACTTGGGCTTTTGTTAAGGAACTGCGGAATTTGAGTTGGGTAATTAAGATGGCAATCCAGACTATCAGACCGACAAAAGTCACTGCCGCCATGATGTATTGAAAGGCTTTATCAGGTACAAAGTAGTTCAACACCACGCCCGTCATACAGACTGCAACCGTTGTCATCACTGCACGATGAGGAACTCCATACTTGGATAGTTTTGCAAACGGTGTTGGCGCATAACCATTATTGGATAGTGAGTACAAAATCCGACCGCCACTAAAGATACCCGCATTGCATGATGAAAGCGCGGCAGTAATCACTACGAAATTGATTATGCCTGCCGCCTCTCGTAAACCAATGCGCTCAAACATCACCACAAAGGGACTACCCTGCTGACCAACCTCATTCCAAGGAAAGATGGCCAGAATGACTAAGATCGCGCCCATGTAGAAAATCAAGATGCGCCAGGCTAAGGAATCAATTGCCATCGGAATTGTTTTGCGTGGATTCTCAGCTTCTCCAGCAGAAAGTCCAATCATCTCTATACCCACATAAGCAAATAAGACCATTTGCAGTGAGAGCAGCATGCCGCTGATACCATTTGGAAAGAAGCCGCCGTGTTGCCATAGATTACTTAGGCCAATAGGCTGCCAATCATTGGTAAAGCCAAACAAAATTACCGCGCCCCCAAGCGTGATCATGGCGACAATCGCTACCACCTTGATTAAGGCAAACCAGAACTCAAACTCGCCAAAGACTTTAACGGCGATGAGATTAATAAGACCCATCATCACAATCGAAGAAAGTGCCCAAATCCACTGAGGGATTTCTGGGAACCAAATGCCCATATAAATACCGACAGCTGTCACTTCCGCAATTCCAACAACGATCCAGTAGGTCCAATAACCCCAACCCACCATATACCCTGCTAAGGGCCCTACATAGGTATTTGCATAAGCGGCAAACGATCCTGCCACAGGCTCATGAACCGCCATTTCTCCAAGAGTCCGCAGCACAATGAATGCCACAATGCCTGCCAACAAGTAACCTAAGAGAATCGATGGGCCCGCAATTTTGATTGCGCTTGCTGAACCTAGAAATAATCCAACGCCAATCGTTGAACCTAGGGCCATCAAACGAATATGCCTTACTTTGAGATGCCGCTTTAAGCCGGTTTGTTCAGTCTGCAAAAGAGACCTCCTTTCGATTTGTCGTTGGCTGATTTACCAACGAAGCAAAGTCTAGGGAGTGCGTGGCAGATGCACTAGAGCAAAAAAATGTCTAAAGTAACTAAATGACCAAAAAGTAAATGGTCAATGAGTAAAACACCTTCAAAATCAAGGTCAATGACTCAGAATAAATATTACTGACTGCATGAGAATAAGTAATTTCCTACAGGGAATGCCCTTATGGATTTAGGGCGATGAGATTCAAAATCTCTGCGGCCGCAGCAAGGCCACAGGCCGCAGTCACCATCACGGTAGAGCCGTAACCAGAGCAAGCGAGGCCACCACTCGCTGCGCCAGCTCGAGGCTCATGCGAGTAGATGGCGCGTATCCCAATTTTTTTCTTGAGGTTTCTGGAGAAGCCATGATCTTGGCGCAAGCCTTGTCGTACCTTAGCTAGCAGGGCATCTTGCTCTGTGCGTGACAGATCATCACAGCGCACCGAAGTGGGATCAGACTTGCCACCCGCAGCACCACACATGACTAAGGCACGATTATTTTTGACAGCCCATACCGATAATGCAATCTTGGTTTGCACGGAATCTGTTGCATCCAATACCAATGCATTCTCTGGAATAAGCCTATCTAAATTCTCTGGCTCCAAGAATTGATCATAGGAAGTTAAGGTGATCTCTGGATTAATTTGCAGAACTCTTTGAGACATCGCATCCACTTTGGCTTTGCCATATTGACCCTCTAAAGCGTGCAACTGACGATTGGTATTGCTTTCAGCAATGTGGTCAAAATCCACCAGGACAAGATGCCCGATACCAGTTCGTGCTAAAGCCTCGGCGGCCCAAGATCCAACACCGCCTAATCCAGCAACTACGACCGTGGCATTGCGGAAGCGCTCACGCAGTTCTGGCCCATAAAGCCTTGCCACACCACCAAACCGGCGATCTTCCGTGCTGTCTTGCGCGCTGTCTTCTACCTTGTCTTCTGCCATAGCTTCTCTTTATACTGAATAAATGGACTCCATTGCTCAACTTCGCAAAAACTATACCTTCGGCCAGCTTTCTGAGACTGATGTTCCCGACAACCCGCTCTTGCTTTTTCAGCTTTGGTTTGAACAAGCAGTGAGAGCAGAGTGTCCTGAACCCAATTCCATGACTTTGGCTACTGCCGATAAGGCCGGTAATCCATCAGCTCGTATTGTCTTACTAAAAGGTGCTGATCAAAGCGGTTTTACCTTTTTCACCAACTACGAAAGCCAAAAAGGCCGCGACTTAGCGGTGCGACCCGAGGCAGCCCTCCTGTTTCATTGGCATGAACTAGAGCGTCAAGTGCGTATCCAGGGTGTTGTCGAGCGGGTCAGCGCCACTGAAAGTGATGAATACTTCCACTCTCGCCCTCCGGCTTCACGCATTGGCGCATGGGCCTCCCCACAAAGTACCCCGATCCCCAATCGCGAATTCCTTGAAGAAGCTGAAAAGCACTTTAAGGCGGAATTTGGTGATGCGCCTCCACGCCCAGAACATTGGGGTGGGTATCGCTTGCACCCCACTGAAATCGAGTTCTGGCAAGGTCGCCCTTCCAGATTACACGATCGCATTCACTACAAATTAAATGGTACTGATTGGCAAGTAAATCGCCTTGCTCCTTAGGAGTACTGCGGCGCTAGCAGTGCTTTAAATTTCGCTCTGAATTTTGCGAGCTTAGGCGCAACGACTGCCATGCAATAACCTTGATTTGGGTGTTGCTGAAAATAATTCTGGTGATAGTCTTCTGCCGGAAAAATAGTTGGCGCAATACCAATCTGCGTGACTACGGGACTAGAGTAAATTTGAGATTGCTCAAGCTCCGCCACTACTTCATGTGCAATCTTGGCTTGCTCCACACTATGAGTAAAGATCACTGAGCGATATTGAGTACCGTGATCGTTACCTTGATAGTTCAGTGTGGTTGGATCATGAATGACAAAGAAGATCTCTAGTAAATCTCTAAAGGAGACAATTTGAGGGTCAAACAGGATGTCCACTATTTCAGCATGTCCTGTTGCTCCAGTGCAAACCGCCTCATAGGAGGGGTTAGGTCGAGGTCCGCCAGCATAGCCAGAAACGACCGATTTCACGCCAGTAATTTGTTGGTAAACGGCCTCAAGACACCAAAAACAACCACCGCCAAGGGTGGCACGCTCTAGCTGGGGCTGGTTTTTATCGTCACTTTCATTCATGGCTTTATCCTAATACCTTATTCCAATGTCTGCTCACCATTAAAACACCATGAATCGCTTCACTATCCAACTTGATGAAATCCAGGCCGCCTTCGCTGCCGAACCCAATCCGACTCTTGAGGTGAGATTGGAGCGCATCAGTCGAATTGAACAAATGATTGCAGCCAATGAAGATAAGCTTTGTAAGGTTCTGATGGCTGACTTTGGTATACGTCACCCTATTGAAACCCGTCTTGCCGAATTCCAACTGGTCTATCAGGCTTGCAAATATACCCGCAAACATCTGAAAGAATGGATGAAGCCTGTACAAATGGAAACGCCCTTTTTCTTAGGATCCTCTGAAGCCTGGATGCAGAATCAATCCCTGGGCGTGATCGGCATCATGAGCCCATGGAATTATCCAATTCAGTTAGCCCTATTGCCAGCTATTAGTGCCTTTGCTGCTGGTAATCGCGTGTGGTTAAAACCTGCTGAGCGTAGTTCGCGAACTTCTGGGTTTCTAGCAGGCTTAATTCAAGAGTATTTCCATCCGAGTGAATTTTGCGTCACTACCGGTGGTCCGGACGTAGCCGAACAGTTTGCTGCCCTGGCATTTAATCACCTCTTTTTTACGGGATCAGAAGCGATTGGCAAAAAAGTGATGCGCGCTGCTGCCGAGAACCTGACCCCAGTTACTTTAGAGCTTGGTGGCAAAACTCCAGCCATCATCGATCCCTCTGCCAAACTCTCAGATGCTGCTGCGTCAATTATCTACGGCAAATTAATCAATAGTGGGCAAACTTGCATCGCACCGGATTACGTCCTAATTGAACCCAGCAATCAAGCCGAATTGATTCAAGAACTACAAACCGCTGCTCAGGCTCAATTTAGTAAGCCCGAAGAGCTCACCGGGCCAATTGACGATCAGCAGTTGCAATACTGGCAAGATTTAGTCAGCGATGCGATTGAACGTGGCGCAAAAGTAATTTCCTTGCTGAACAGGCCCTCAAATGGCACCAGAAGGTTTGACCCGGTATTACTCATAGATGTTCCTCTCCAAGCTCGCGTAATGCAGGAAGAAATTTTTGGACCTATTCTGCCGATTCTGTCCATCGCAAATACTGCTGCTGCAATTCATTTCATCAATAGCAAACCCAATCCCCTCGCGCTGTATTGGTTTGGTAAAGATAAAAAAGCGATGCAACAAGTTTTAACCGAAACGCGTTCTGGCGGCGTCACGATCAATGACACCTTATTGCATGCAGGCATTGAGTCACTACCGTTTGGCGGTGTTGGTGCTAGCGGTATGGGTAGCTATCGCGGTAAAGCAGGCTTTGATACCTTTAGCCACCAAAAACCGATCCTAGAAGTACGCGGTCTCTTAGGTAGTCATTTTCTTAAAGGGACTAAACCGGCTCGCCCACCCTATGGGAAAACTGCAGAGCGTTTAATTAAGCGTCTCAGATAATGACTAAGCGTAGTGCAAATCCAATAAATAAGAGTCCTGTCATCATCCAGAGAGTTGCCGCCCAGCGAGAGTGTCGCTGAAAAAAGCGTGAGACGAATTGCCCGATGCAAATTAAGCTGGCCAAGTAAGTCATGCTCATGCATTGCAGAACGATCGCCAAATATAAAAATGTATGAATAGGATGTTCAAAATCAGGCTGAATAAATTGCGAGAAGAAGGCAATAAAGAAAAAGATGGCCTTAGGATTTGTCAGTGAGAGCGCTAAAGCGGCATACAGAGGATGCAACGCCATTAGACGAATTTGCAATGGCTTGTCTTGTGGAATGGTATCTTGCAAAGTCCAGCGCTGCAGGCCGCTTCGCACCAAGCCAAAGCCCATCCAAGCTAAATACAAGGCGCCGATTGTGCTCAGAATCCTAAAGAGTATGAAAGAGGATGCCAGTAAGGATGTCGCTCCTAAAGCCACAGCAATCATCAATACGGAATCGCCAATAAAAATTCCCAGCGCACCCCAAGCGCCTGAACGCCAACCCTTCTGAGTAGTCACTGTTAAAACATAAAGCGAGTTGGGACCTGGCAATAAGATTGTCAAGATGGTCCCTAGCAAGTAAGTCGGGAAATCAACAATGCCAGCGTTCGCCGGGTTGAATAGGTCTAAAGTAAAAAATGCCATCTCGACATCATAATTAATTCGGGAAAACCCTTGTAATCAAGCATTCAAGCTGTCATAATGAGAGGCTTTTTAAAGCAATTTGATTCATCGCCCCCCAGCTATATTTCAGCGTACCGTTTAGAAGTCATAAACACCGAAGTTCATAAAACGCGCTGCCGCCTGTCTGATGGTCGATGCCTTTGACCATCGCACCCCATAAAAAACAATGGGTGCAACATACGGAGACATCCCTTAGAGGGGATGTGTAATAGCATGACTTTTTCTAAAGAAACCAATCTCGAGTCAAAAGACTCAAAGCACGCTGGAACTGAGTTCCAGTCTTTCGCCCTAGCGGCCTCACTTCTTAAAAACGTTGCTGAACTCGGTTATACCGAAGCTACTGCCGTGCAAGCTCAGGTTATTCCTGCAGCTTTAGCTGGTGGTGACTTATTAGTTAGCAGCCAAACTGGTAGCGGTAAAACCGCAGCCTTTTTATTGCCTTTAATTAATCAACTGATCGAAGCTAACCCGCATAGCTCACCTGTACCAGGTCGCGCACAACCGAAAGTGTTAGTGCTCTGCCCTACTCGTGAATTAGCTCAACAGGTTACCGCCGATGCCGTGAACTTGGTTCGTGGCATGAAAGGTATCCGCATTGCAACTGTAATGGGTGGCATGCCTTACGGTAAGCAAATCCAAGCTCTGAAAGGTGCATTGTTAGTTGTTGCCACTCCAGGTCGCTTACTCGACTTATGTGACAGCAAAGCAATTCGCTTGGATGATGTAAAACAACTCGTTATCGACGAAGCCGATCGCATGCTCGACATGGGATTTGCCGATGATCTCGAGGCAATTGATAAACGTTGCTCCAGTCGCAATCAAACTTTGATGTTCTCGGCAACCTTTGCACCAAAGATTATGTCTTTAGCAAATGCATTGACTACAGATGCCAAGCGTATTGAACTTGCTCATGCAGGTGATAAACACGCCAACATCGAACAGAAGTTGCATTGGGCTGACAGTACGTCACACAAGCACAAATTGCTTGAGCACATTTTGGCTGATGCCAATCTAGATCAAGCAGTAGTGTTTGCAAGCACTCAGGTTGAAAGCGAAAAAATTGCTGACACTTTGCGTGCCAATGGCTACGAAGCTACTGCACTTCATGGTGCAATGCCTCAAGCTGTGCGTATGCGTCGTCTAGAGTCTTTGCGTAAAGGTCACACCAAGATTTTGGTGGCGACTGACGTAGCAGCTCGCGGTATCGATGTGCCACGCATCAGTCACGTGATTAACTTTGGCCTGCCAATGAAACCAGAAGACTATACGCATCGCATCGGTCGTACTGGTCGCGCTGGTCGCAATGGTGTAGCAATCACTTTGGTTGAACATCGTGATCGTGCCAAGATCCGGAATATCGAGCGTTTTACACAGCAAGATATCGTTGCCTCAGTCATCGCCGGCCTTGAGCCACAAGCCAAGCCTAGCTTTGGTGGTGGCGGTGGTGGTCGCTCAGGTAGCGGTGGTGGTAATCGTTCTGGTGGTGGTGGCGGTAATCGCTCAGGTGGTGGCGGTGGTGGTCGTTATGGCTCAGGTGCACGCTCTGAATCGCGTTTTGGCGGTGGTGGTACTGGTGGTGGAAGCCGTACAGGCAATCATTTCGAAGCGCGCTCAACGGATGCACGCTCTGCTGACTCACGTCCTGTACGTTCTGCTGACTCACGTCCAGCTCGTCCAGCGGGTGGTCCACGCTTTGCTAAACCAAAGACTGGCGGCCAACGTAAAAACTTTAGCGGTAGCTAAAAATGACTCACCGCAATCGTCTCCGTTCTGCATGGAATCGAGTCGGTTCCGGTGAAATTCATCGGGCGCCACGAAAGTGGCAGCCTTGGCTTAGCGATACGGGTTCTTTAACCCAAAAGATTGAGAAAGCAATTGGACAGAAGTTAGAAGTTCAGGTTTTGCGAGACTGCCCTCAATCACTAAATAGCGATGAAAGTCGCTATTTTCATTTCAAGATTCGACGTTGCAGAGTACGCGAGGTACTCTTATGTGCTAACGATATTCCTTTGGTAATGGCTCACAGTGTCATTCCAACCCTAAGCTCTAGCGGTAGTAATCACAGCATCTTGCGCCTTGGCAAAAAGCCCTTAGGAGCGGTGCTCTTTGCTAAAACTCGCAAGCACTCCAAACCCAAATCGCCACGAGATATTGCACGACTGGATAAAACTAGTGCCTTATGGAAAAAGTGCTCTCGGCATTTTTCTGGATTGAACTCACCCTTGTGGGCACGTCGTACCCTCTATCGATTAAAGGGTCATCCCATTCTGGTGAATGAAATTTTCTTGCCAGCCCTACTCAATTATTCAGTTGTTTAAAAGTTAAATAGTCAGCCAGGCTAAAGTTGCTTTGACTAAGGCCTCATCACCTGGCTCGGTTGTGAACACCTCACCAAAACCAATCATTTCAGCAGCATCAGCAATATTGTGATGCGGGCATAGGGCGCTTGCGCTTTGTAAATTTTGCGGAAACTGATCTTTCACCACTTGGCCTAGATAGCGCACAGCCTCAGAGGATGTCAGAAGCCAAAGTGATTTTGAGAAATCTATTTCACGAATCGCTTGCCAAGCAGAATTATCAATATCCAAGGGAACGCGGGTGTAGGTTGAAATCGCCTCTACTCTTGCCCCCGCTTTTTTTAAGGTGTCCGCCAACCAATCGCGCCCACCTTCTCCCTTGAAGATCACTACTTTTTTACTTGCCCAGTTCCAGCCTAAGGTTTGTAGCTCTTGCCATAAACCCTCTGAATCCCAACTCTCGTTGTTTCTGGGAATCACGATAGGAGTTGGCTCAGCCTCTTGACCAATACCATGATTTTGGAGGGCAAACTTGCTACTCCCACCCATCACCCCAATAGGAATAATCTGCTTAGAAAAATCTTGCCAATCATGTTCTAGCAAACGCATGACGCATTCAATAGCATTTGGGCTGACAAAGATCGCTAGATCAGCATCACTTAGAGATACGGCAATATGATCAGCCAGTTGCTCGTCAGCAGCAGGAACAATAGTAAGCAAAGGCAGAGACACAATCTCTGGGAAACTGCGCTTAGACAAACCGCTATTCTCAATGACATTGCTTAGTACTTCAATCAGCTGACGAGCCTGCCCACTTGGTCTGGTAACGACAATGGTTTTGGCACTCATCGCGTTTGAGAATGCTTTACTTATTTAGGTGTATGTGGAATCAAATCTGCTGCACCTTGTGCGAGCAAATCTGTGGCAACAGCCAGCCCTAGAGACTCTGCATCATCAACAGATTGCACTTTGCCATTGCCCTGCGCAAGGCAGAAGGCTTTACCATCCGCGCTAGCAACAAACGAGCGTATTTGCATCTGGTCTACTTGATCTTGATGCCAGGTGGCATAGGCTGCTAAGGGCACTTCACAAGAGCCCCCCAATTGGCGCGAGATCATGCGTTCTGCCGATACTGCCAGCAAAGTAGGTACATCATTGAGCGGCGCAAGCCAGTGCTTGATCTGAGGGTGCTTACTTAAGGTTTCAATGCCCAAAGCCCCCTGACCAGCTGCTGGTGTGTAGGGGTCATCAGGAAGGTATGCGCGGATACGACTTTCTAAACCCAAACGCTTAAGTCCAGCAGCTGCCAAAATAATCGCTTGGTACTCCCCGCGATCTAATTTGCTCATGCGCGTATCTAAGTTCCCGCGCAGGGCTTGAATTGCTAGATGTGGGAACTTTGCTCTTAGTACGGCTTCACGGCGTAAGCTGGAGGTGCCTACGATGGCTCCTTTTGGTAAGTCCTCAAGACTGGCGTAAGCGTTTGAGACAAAGGCATCTCTAGCATCTTCTCTGGCCATTACGCAGGCAAGATCAAACCCTGGCGGCATCACCATAGGGACATCTTTTAAGGAATGAACGGCTAAATCAGCACGTCCGTCCTCTAGAGCAGCTTCTAGCTCTTTAACGAATAGGCCTTTACCCCCGACTTTTGAGAGGGCCTTGTCTAAAATCTGGTCCCCACGGGTGGTCATTCCCAAAATCTGGACCACGCACTCTGGGTAGAGCTTTTGCAGGCAATCTCGGACGTGCTCAGCCTGCCACATGGCCAGGCGACTTTCACGGGAGGCGATAACTAGGCGCTTGGGGGCTGCCGGTGCTGAAGAGAGGGGGTTAGAACTCAGGGTTTGCGACATGGCAATCTACTCAAAGCGTTATTAACATCTGGTTAAACTGAGCTAAATTTAACCTATATTTTAATTTGCATGATTTGTGTAGGACAACAATGACTATCAACTTTCCTTTTACTGCAATTGTTGCGCAATCAGAAATGAAGCTAGCAATCGCCCTTTGTACGATTGACCCTTCCTTAGGTGGCGTTCTCATTTTTGGGGATCGCGGAACAGGTAAGTCCACCACCATTAGATCCTTAGCATCATTACTTCCGTCGATGAAATCGGTGGTTGGTTGTAACTACCATTGTGATCCAGAGGCTAAAAGTCTTTGTCCTGAATGTGAGCTCAAAAAGAGCAAGGGGCAGAAGCTAAGGTCTGAAACTATTTCTGTCCCGGTGGTAGATTTACCACTTGGGGCTACAGAAGATAGGGTTGTGGGAGCCTTGGATATTGAGAAAGCGTTGACCCAAGGCATTAAATCCTTTGAGCCGGGTTTGCTTGCAAAGGCTAATCGCGGTTATCTATATATTGATGAGGTTAATTTGCTGGAAGACCATCTAGTCGATTTATTAATTGATGTGGCTGCCTCTGGTGAAAATATCATTGAACGTGAGGGATTGAGTATTCGACATCCAGCTCGGTTCGTTCTCATTGGAAGTGGTAATCCAGAGGAAGGAGAGCTACGACCGCAAATGCTTGACCGTTTTGGCTTATCTATCGAGGTAAAAACACCTACTGATTTTAAAGAGCGGATTGAGATTATCAAAAGACGTGATGAGTTTGAGCGAAATCCAGAGCAATTTATTGCTAAGTGGGAAGAGTCAGAGGCAGACTTTAAGAAGCAGATCATCAAGTCGAAGAAGCTTTTGGATAAAGTAGAGGTGGAAGATCAATTACTTGAGGCCGCCACTAAGCTTTGTGCTCATCTTGGTACTGACGGCCTAAGAGGGGAGCTTACTTTGCTGAGGGGTGTCAGAGCATTGGCTGCTTTTGAAGGTAAGAAAAAAGCAAATCTAAACCACCTAAAGAAAATTGCACCAATTGCACTTGGTCATAGATTGCGTCGTAATCCTCTGGACGATAGTAATTCAGCTATTCGTATTGAGCGTGCCATGCAAGAATTTTTTGCTAGTGCTGAAAAGTGAATCCAGCACAACAAGCTTGGTTTGATGCGAACTTGGTTGCCATTCTCTTGGCAATTAATCCACGTGGATTAAAAGGAGTGTCAATCAAGAGTCAGTTCGGACCTGTCAGAGATGCTTGGCTTAATTATTGTATAAATCTATTGCCTGCAGATAGTAAAGTCATTAAAGCCCCGGCAAATTTATCCTCCGAGCAATTATTTGGCTCATTAGATATTGAAAGCGCTCTTTTATCCGGAGAATTTAAAGTGAGCCAGGGCCTTCTAGAAAGGTTAGGTGGACACTATCTTCTTTTGCCTATGGCTGAGAGAATGAATTTACAAGCGATGACTCATATTTCTCAGGCTTTGGATGAAAAAAATCTCTTCAATCATTCTAATACGGCCAACAATAGTCACTTTGGAGTGATTGTCTTTGACGAGTCTGATTCCCAAGAGGAAGGCGTCAATCTTCGTTTATTAGATAGGCTAGCTTTTGGGATTTATCTCGATCGTTTTTCAATTGGCGACATCAAAGAGTCGCTCAATGTTACGCCGTCTGATATTGAGGATGCTATAGCCTTTCTACCATCTGTAACTTGCCCTCAAGATTTAGTGGAGGTACTCGTAAAAGCGGGTCTCAGCCTTGGGATTTCCTCATTAAGAGCCAATCAATTTGCAGTAGAGGCTGCTAAGTCGCTTGCTGCACTCAGAGGATTCATGACGGTAGGCCAAGAAGAGGCAATTGATGCTGCGCGTCTTGTCTACACCCATCTTCAGAGTATGCAGGCATTCCCCGAGGAAGGCACAAACAATCACTCAGACGAAGATGTTGAGAGTCAACAGGAAGCTCAACCTAGCTCAGACAATGAGACTGCAGAAGATACAGAGTCTTCGGATTTAGAAAATGCGGACCCGCCATTCTCTAATGATGACTTAGAGGAATTGGTAGTTGAGGCTGTAAAGACCTCTTTGCCGCCAAAATTGATACTGCAAATGAATCAGACCCTAAGGTCTGCTAAGACTAAAGCAAGTATTGCTGGTAAATCGGGATCAATTGAGAAAAGCGATGTAAGTGGAAGACCTCATGGAGCGCGAAAAGGTCTGCCTGGTAATGGCAGGCGCCTCGATATCTTAAAGAGTATTCGCACTGCTATTCCATGGCAAAGATTACGTGCTCAACAGGTGAACGCTATCTTAAAGCCAGTAATCGGAAGCAGAATTCACTTTAGAGCAGAGGATTTGCATACCAAACAATATTTGAAACGACGGGGTACGGTCACTATCTTTTTGGTTGATGCCTCAGGTTCATCGGCAACTCAACGATTATCAGAAGCTAAGGGGGCTTTAGAGGAGTTATTGGGCCAATGCTATATTCGGCGCGATGAAGTAGCGATGCTTTCCATGAGAGGCTCTAAGGTAGAGATTGTTTTACCGCCGACTAGATCGCTGGTCAGAGCAAAAAGAAATTTAGCAACTCTACCCGGAGGTGGTGGTACCC
>Ga0114959_10002459_pt1 | contig 15178 bp, 11 predicted proteins | sample C_130625_EF_Meta_FD_87317 | JGI IMG/M metagenome (GOLD analysis project Ga0114959, IMG submission 87317) | Freshwater microbial communities from Lake Croche, Canada to study carbon cycling - C_130625_EF_MetaG | ecosystem: Environmental > Aquatic > Freshwater > Lake | place: Lake Croche, Canada...
ATATTGACACCAATGCCCCGTGTTTCCGGGTCCATATGGAATTTACCGGCGCGGCTTGCTCGGCTTTTCATTCCAATAACATGGCCTTCGCCCGAAACGCGTTGGCCAATTTTAAAACCTCTAACATGAGCGCCTAATTCAACAATTTCACCGGCGAATTCATGTCCAACGACCATCGGAACAGGAATAGTTTTTTGTGCCCACTCGTCCCATTTGTAGATATGAATATCGGTGCCACAAATGCCTGTCTTATTGACCTTAACGAGGATATCATCCGGTCCAATCTGTGGCACGGGTTCATCGCCCATCCACAGTCCTTGTTCGGCTTTAGATTTGATAAGGGCGCGCATGAGCTAACTGCCTTTTTAAATTTAGAGGATGCCTAGTTTACGTCCTGCATCGGTAAATGCATCGATTGCCATATCGATATCAGTATCGTCGAGTGCAGCGGACATTTGAGTGCGAATACGTGCGCGTCCCTTTGGAACAACCGGAAAAAAGAAGCCGGCAACATAGACGCCAAGCCGATCAAGTTCCCGTGCCATATCCTGCGCCAGATTGGCTTCATGGAGCATGACGGGAATGATCGGCGTATCACCAGCAAGAAGCTCAAATCCGACCTTTTGCATTCCTTGACGAAAGCGGGACGTGTTTCGCATTAATTTTGCACGGCGATCGTCAGCTTTTCTTGCAATATCGATTGCTTTAAGGGAACCGGCTGCCACCGATGGTGCAAGACTATTTGAAAATAAATAGGGACGGGCTCTTTGACGCAGTAAATCTATAATTGGCTTGGATGCCGCGATAAATCCACCCATTGCCCCACCAAGCGTTTTTCCGAGTGTTCCCGTTACAATATCAACACGATTACCAACACCGGTTAAGGCAGGTGTGCCTTTTCCTTCCGGTCCGAGGTGTCCGGTAGCGTGGCAATCATCCACCATCACCATCGCCCCATAGCGCTCTGCTAAATCGCAAATCGCCCGAAGATTAGCGACATAACCATCCATAGAAAAAACGCCATCGGTCACGATCAGTTTGAAACGCGTGCCATCTCGATCGGCTTCTTTCAAACGATCTTCCAGCTCATTCATATCGCTATTGGTATAACGATAGCGTTTGGCCTTTGATAAGCGAACGCCATCGATGATCGAGGCGTGATTGAGACTATCAGAAATAATAGCATCATCCGCTTCTAGGAGCGGCTCAAAGACGCCGCCATTGGCATCGAAGCACGCAGCAAACAAGATAGCATCTTCTTTGCCAAGATAATCTGCAATTGAGCGCTCCAATTCGCGATGAATTATCTGCGTTCCGCAAATAAAACGAACTGACGCCATACCAAATCCATGGCTATCAAGCGCCTGCTTTGCAGCTGTTATGATTTCCGGATGGTCGGCAAGTCCTAAATAATTATTGGCACATAGGTTGAGCATAGGGCGACGCTGCCCGCCATCCGAGATGGCGATACGGCCCGATTGCGGTGTGACGATCTCCCGCTCCGATTTATAAAGGCCATCAGCCCGAATGTCGGCGAGCCTGGCGGATATGTGCTCAAGAAATGCGACCGTCATGCGCTACTCCATGGTCTATTCGGATCACATGATTATAGCGCATACTGCTCGAGGATAAGGAATACTAAAATTCGGCAGGGATATGCCTGGGCAGAATTCACTTCAACGCGGCATAGGTCCTTGGTTGCCCTAATCCCAAGGCTGCTTCCACGCTCTGATCATATCCATAAATATCTCCTACATGATGAAGCTCACCGGTTTGATCTGGAACCACGGTGAAATAGGTCAACTGGACAGGAAGGGGTTCTTTTAGACGGATAACCCGCTCGCCTTTGCCAATAAGCGATTTCAGCTCATCGGTTGAATATTTGGCATCATCGAGAACAACAGACGCGAGCGAAAAAGGTTCATCGACACGCACGCAGCCATGGCTATAGGCCCGCTCTGTATTGGCAAAAAGCTTCCGTGTTGGCGTGTCGTGTAAATAAACTGAGTGTTGATTGGGGAACATAAATTTCACAAAACCTAATGCATTTCTTTCACCAGGCGGCTGGCGGATCGTTACAAGATCTCCGTTCTGGCTTACTTCATAACCAGCCTTTGTGGCATACTCCGGATCTTCCGCAAGTTTTGGTAGAAATTCCCTTTTCACTATTGAGTAGGGGACGTGCCATGACGGATTAACGATCAAATACTGCATTTTCTCCGAGAAAAGAGGCGTTGGAGTATCCTGCTTGCCGACAATGGCTCGGGTCGTGTGAATAATTTTACCATGATCAACAACATGCAGCATGAACTCTGGGAGGTTGACTTCAATGTAACGGTCACCAAGATCACGCTCTACCCAACGCCAGCGTTCCATGTTCGCAATCAAATCGAACGGCGTTACAGGATCTTGAGCTACCATTGCCGTGCTTGTTTTCAATGGCTTTTTTGATGCTTGCAGAATTGGATGTGCTGACATCTCTCCAATACTGGCGGTCATTTCACGTAATGTGGCTAGTTTTTCCTTGAGAATTCGATAGCCCGCCTGAGGAGGATTATAAGCTAGGAGCGCATCACCTGGATTCGCGGCGCCTATCAAATTCGCTAAAACAGTCGGCGAGCTGGGCAAGTCCAATTTTGGAGTGATGAGTTTGGATAGGCGCGCAAGATCGATCCGGGCACCACGTGCGTCACGTGCATAGGCAATGGCTGATGCCGATATCATGATCTCAGCTTCGGCGCGAGACATCGCAGTATCGGGATCTGTCGAAATTTTAGGTAATGGATAATCTGAAGGGTTCAATCCGTCTTCGTCAGCCCTAGCCAAGCGATCGCTAAGGGATGTTGTTCGTGTTTGGACGCCGTCACCACCGATCCAAATAGGAGCATTATCCCTTGCTAGATAAAACGCAGCAAGGGTTTCCCATTCATGCTTTTGCAAGTGAGCTATATGGGAAATACTTGAAGCGGTTGGAAGGATTTTCCCAATCGCTAAGGCAATTTCAACGGATGTCAGTCGTGGTATAACATCCGGCGTGGGGCGCGCTATCGCGTCAATCGGCTGCAACTTGATTTCAATATCTAGCGGGTCAGCGGCATAGGCTGCAGCTTGTAGTGAGGAAAGAAGGGCAAAGATATAAAATAGCCGCTTCACGCTGCATCTCCCAACAGTTCAATTTTTTGTGATTGACCAACAGAGTCTTTTTCTTGGAATTTTCGGTAGAGCGTTGAGCGGCCTAGTCCAAGCGCCTTTGCTGCTTTACCCAAGGAGCCGCCACAATGGCGCTGAGCCATCTCAAAAATTTCACTTTCAATCTCAGCGAACGGCCTAAGCACCCCGGTCGAATCAAAAAGCGCTAATGTTTCACTTTTAAATTCTTGTAAGGTAGGGGACTGGTCAAAGCTTATTTCACCATCGAAATCAGCATCCGTTAGCCATGGTGTTGATGCACGTTGGACCGCAAGCCGTAGCGTTGCTTCAAATTCAGGATGGTTGCCCGGCCAACCCTGCTTCATTAGGCATTCGATTGCGCCATGTGTAAGCCCACGGATATTTTTTCCATGTTCAGACGCGAGCCGAAGGGCAATGCGTTCCGCCAATATTGAAAGATCGAATGGCCTTTCGCGTAAAGGGGGAATACGAATTGGCGTTACCGTTAAGCGGTAAAAGAGATCTTCGCGAAATACACCAGAGCGTGCGAGATCAATGAGATTGGTGCGGCTACTTGCGATCAATCTTGGCGTCTTAGGCGAAGGTTCAACCATCATGATGGTTTTAGCCAGCATGGACTGAGCCGCTAGATCCAACGCGTTGATCGAAGACAGATAAAGCGTTCCAGATTTTACACGTTCAATTGCTGCTTCGAGACCCGCCGCACTATCCGTTGGCGGTAGCGCTGAGCAATCTAGGCTTACAAATAATTTTTTGCTTCGCTGAGACGATCCATGGATGGCACGCGCAAATTGTTTTTTTCCAACACCACCTTCACCTTCGATTAACACAGGCCAATCGCCCTTTAGAGCTTTACCACTATTGTTCGTCAGCCGTCCGATAGCGGGATCGACATTTGCCAATTGATCAAGTGTTAAAAGGTCGGATGAAAGATGATGTTCACTTTCAACCCCAGCCATGAGGGATTTGTACCGTAACGCATTCATGAGCGACACTTGAAGCCGCTCTGGCCCTACTGGCTTGATCACAAAATCCGAAGCGCCAGCTGTAATGGCACTCATAACGCCATCGACACCGGCCGACGTTACCATGGTTATGATAGGGATCATCGAACCAATTGATCTAAGTCGATGAAGCACGCCCAAACCGTCGAGGTCGGGCATTACAAGATCAAGCAGAACGGCATCGATTCTAGAAGCCTCAGAACCTGTAAGAAGAAACAACGCTTCTTCACCGCTGGCGGCTAGGCGAATCCCATAACCCAACCGGGTGACAATCCTCTCGAGCAAGGAGCGATGGATGGGATCATCATCAACAACAAGAACTGTACTCAGCATTCAAACCGTCCAAACAGGGACGGATCGTCCCGAATCGATTTGATTTTGCGTTGATTTGGTAAAAGCAGCTTTAACGTAGCAAGAAAAATGGAAGTTTTTTCTCTTTACCATTGATCGCTGGAGGGAAGAGGCCAATATGTAGACAATAAAACTTGATCTGTGGGTCCGCACACCGCCTTTGAACGACAATGGAACTGATATGAATATGAAGTCTTATTCCTCAAGAAAATCTTCAACCCTCTGGGCAAATACGACATCCGCCGCCTCTCTTTCGAAGGATTTAGAACTGGGGCCGTTACCCGAATGGAACCTCACCGACTTATACAGTGGTATGGACGCGCCCGAGTTTGAGGCGGACTTTGTTCGTGTTGAAGCCGAATCAAAATCGTTTTCTGATCAATATAAGGGCAAGCTTGATGCAATTGCCCACGCCACCGATGCATCGCAACAGTTAACAAAGTGTATCGCGACGTATGAGGCTATTGATGATCGACTGGGCCGCATCCTGTCTTACGCGGGCCTTGTTTACGCTGGCGATACAAGCGATGCTCGCCGTTCAAAATTTTATGGCGATACTCAGGATCGCGCGACCAAGATCAGCTCTGACCTGCTTTTCTTTACCCTTGAATTAAACCGTATCGACGATGCTATTTTGGACGTCGCGGCTGCGGTAGCTCCATTGGCCCATTATAAGCCATGGCTTGCGGATATTCGGATGGAAAAGCCGTTTCAGCTTGAGGATCGGTTAGAACAAGTGTTTCTCGAAAAATCCGTTACGGCGTCAGGCGCTTGGAATCGCTTATTCGACGAAACTATGTCCGACTTGCGGTTTAGTTACGATGGCGAAGATTTAACCCTCGAATCCGTGTTGGATAAATTCCAAGATCCAGATGGCGAGGTACGTCATAAGGCTTCGGACTCGCTTGCTGCCACGTTCAAAGAAAATCTACGTACGTTCACGCTCATCACCAACACGCTGGCCAAAGATAAGGAAATTTCCGACCGTTGGCGTGGCTTTTCAGATGTGGCCGATAGTCGCCATCTTTCCAACAGGGTGGAACGTGAAGTCGTCGACGCGTTGGTGAGTGCCGTACGCGATGCTTACCCGAGGCTTTCCCATCGTTATTATCGGCTGAAGGCTAAATGGTTTGGCGTTGATCAACTCAACCATTGGGACCGTAACGCGCCACTGCCAAAGGTTGATCAAAAAATTATCCCCTGGGTGGAGGCGCGCGACACGGTATTGGATGCCTATGGTGATTTTTCACCCCGCATGGCAGCGATTGCCAAGGATTTTTTTGATAAACAATGGATCGACGCGCCGGTTCGTCCGGGTAAAGCGCCGGGTGCTTTCGCGCATCCCACGGTTCCATCGGCGCACCCCTATGTGCTGGTTAATTATCTCGGCAAGCCCCGCGATGTGATGACGCTCGCGCATGAACTAGGCCATGGCGTTCATCAAGTGCTAGCGGCACCAAACGGATCTCTGATGGCACCTACGCCTTTAACCCTTGCCGAAACCGCATCGGTGTTTGGCGAGATGCTGACTTTCCGACGCCTCTTGGATCGGATTACGGATCCGGCCCAGCGCAAAGCCATGCTCGCCTCAAAAGTCGAGGACATGATCAATACGGTGGTTCGTCAGATCGCCTTTTACAGTTTCGAGCGGGATATCCATCTTGAACGTCGAAAGGGCGAGCTAACCGCCGAACAAATCTGCGAGATTTGGCTCAAGGTTCAACGCGAAAGCCTTGGTTCAGCAATCAAGCTCGGTGAGGGATACGAAACCTTCTGGACCTATATCCCGCATTTCATTCATTCACCTTTCTATGTTTACGCCTATGCCTTCGGTGATTGCCTCGTGAACTCGCTCTATGCGGTTTATGAAGGCGCTTCGGAAGGCTTTGCCGAACGTTATTTTGCTATGCTTTCGGCGGGTGGAACCAAGCATCATTCCGAACTTTTGCAACCCTTCGGCCTCGATGCGCGTGACCCCGCTTTTTGGCAAGTAGGCCTTTCCTTGATCGAGCGGATGATTGTGGAGCTTGAGGGGATGGCTTGAGGGCCTTTGAGTAGCTTTTAGCCATCTTAGGGACAATTGGCCGCAATAGCTGATCGGCGGGCGATACGTCTATCGCTCGGCCCCATTCGTATAACGTACATTCGTATTATAGGATAATAAGCAATGACCGGCTCGACTCAAGACGCCGAACGCAATCGCATTTCAGCGCGCCTATCGCGTTACGCGCGCGTTGGCGCGGGTTTGGGTGGCGTTGCCGCCCGAATTGCCGGTGGCCGTCTGTTTGGTGCCAATGTCTCTGACCGTGGCAATGCTTTGGCTTTAACGGAAGCACTTGGCGGCCTTAAGGGTCCTTTGATGAAAGTCGCCCAGTTAATGGCAACCATTCCCGATGCGTTGCCGCCTGAATACGCGACTGAATTAGCCACGCTTCAAAGCAATGCGCCACCCATGGGTGCTGCCTTTGTGAAGCGTCGAATGATGGCGGAGTTGGGCGCTGATTGGCGCTCGCGTTTTGCTGAATTTGATCTTCATCCAACCGCGGCAGCATCGCTCGGACAAGTTCATCGTGCAACAACGGTGGATGGACAAAGACTTGCCGTTAAGCTGCAATATCCCGATATGGCCTCAGCGGTTGAAGCAGATCTTAGTCAGCTCGATATTTTGTTTGGGCTGCATCGGCAATTCGACCCATCCGTCGACACACGCGAAATTGCGAAGGAAATTGCAGCTCGAATTCGCGAGGAACTTGACTATACCCGTGAAGCTAAACATGCAGCGCTTTATCGCTCGATTTTGGTAGACGAGCCCCTCGTAAACGTTCCAAGCATACATACCGATCTTTCAACTGGTCGATTGCTAGCTATGCAATGGCTTGAAGGTAAGCCGCTTTTGTCGTTCAAGCAGTCGGACGCTGAAACACGCAATTTACTTGCAACGGCTATGTTTAAGGCTTGGTGGCTCCCTTTCAGCCATCACGGCGTTATCCATGGTGACCCGCATCTTGGCAATTACACCGTATTCGAGTCGAATGGTTTTGCCGGTGGTATTAACCTATTGGATTATGGTTGCATCCGCATTTTCCCACCGTCCTTTGTTGGTGGTGTTGTCGATCTCTATCGCGGGCTTTTAGAGCATGATCAGGCGCGGATCGTTCACGCCTATGAGACATGGGGCTTTAAGGGATTGAACAAAGATTTGATCGAGATCCTCAATCTTTGGGCTCGGTTTATTTATGGTCCTCTCCTGGATGATCGGACACGTACGGTTGCCGATGGTGTGGCTCCTGGCGAATATGGCCGCAAAGAAGCCTTTACGGTGCATCAAGCATTAAAGGAAAAGGGCCCCGTAACGGTGCCGCGTGAGTTCGTGTTTATGGATCGCGCGGCTATTGGTCTTGGTGGTGTCTTTTTGCACCTCAATGCCGAGCTAAATTTTTATCGCTTGTTTAACGAGGCGATCGACGGCTTTTCAGTTGATCATGTTACCAAGCAGCAAAGCTTTGCCCTCACGCTAGCTGGCCTGAATTAGAAAAAAGGCCCGATGCTTGCGCATCAGGCCTAGTCGGGGAAAACAATCAGGGACAAGCTGATAGCCGGTATGTGCGCCCCTTACAGCTGGGGGGCAGTTGGTTCGGTAGCGCAAAGCTATCAGCGTCGAGAATCACCATCTATGTTTACTGGGGCAATTAAACGACGAGTCTGAGGCAAAATCATGACATTTGACTTGGATTGTATTTTTATGGTCGAATTTCTCCCAGATGATCGAATGAAGGTGAATCGGAGGATGCTCGGTGACAGATAGTCAGGAAAATATAGCGCCTGCCATGATTGTTCCATTGCGCCATGACAATCGGGTGCCCGCTACTTCCCAACCTTCATCCAATCCTATTCCGTCAGCGCCACAGGTTACTTTTGATCGATACGAACTTAACGCACTGCTTGGTCTTTATGGACGAAAAGTTGCTGATGGCGAGTGGCGTGATTATGCGATGGATTTTCTGAAAGATCGCGCCGTCTTCTCCGTCTTCCGCCGCTCAACGGAATACCCGCTTTATAGGATTGAAAAGAATCCAAAATTTGCTCGCAAGCAGGGTGCTTATTCGGTTGTCTCTGCAGCGGGTCAAATCTTAAAGCGTGGGCATGAACTCGCTCGAGTTTTGGCTGTTCTTGAAAAGCCTGTTCGATTGGTCGTTTAAACAAAAAAGCCCCGGCTCTCGCTGGGGCTTTTCTTATTTGCGTCTTTGTTCGTTTAGTCGTTGTTGCGTTGGCCAAATAGCTGCAGCAGCAATTGGAACATATTGATAAAGTCGAGATACAGCGTCAAAGCACCCATTACGGATACTTTACCGACGAGCTCGGCGTCGCCTACGACTTCGTCATATTGATCCTTCAAGCGCTGGGTATCCCACGCGGTCAGGCCTGCAAACACCAAGATCCCCAAGACGTTCAGACCAAATTGCAAAGCTGAACTCTGAACGAAAATATTCACCACACTCGCGATAATGATACCGAACAGACCCATCATCATAAACGTGCCCATCGCTGAAAGACTGCGTCGGGTTGTGTAGCCGTAAAGCGAAAGCGCTCCGAAGGTCGCCGCCGTCATAAACAAGACCTGCACCACGCTGCCGATCTTGAAGACGAGGAACACGGTCGAAAGCGAGATGCCCATCACAGCGGCAAACGCCCAGAATGTCGTTAGTAGCGTCTGGTAAGAGCGGTTAACACTAAACGACATGAACATCACAAAGCCGAGCGGGGCTAACATGACAATCCACTTGAGCGGCGAAAGGTAAATCGCAGCACCAATATCGGTGAGGTACATTTCGGACGCGATACGATAGGCCGTCGGCTCTGACGTTACCGCGGCCATAAACGTGCCCCATGCAACCAGCGCCGAAATACCAAGCGCCAGTGTCATGTGGTTATAAATACCAAGCATATAGGACCTAAGGCCCAGATCGTATTCCGCCGAGCCAATACGGGCACCGGTTGGGCCCCAGACGGTCGCGTTGCGATCAAAATTCGACATTTTCTTTCCCTTTTGGAAACTGAGTCATCTTCCGACAGGATATTACCTGTCGGACATTAAGAATATGAGGTCAGATCATGGCAAAAACAAGAGCATCCTTAAAAAGGGCCTATGGACTGGGATCTATTGACCCTTTAGGTGCGATGAAGGTTTTTCGTCCAAAACTCGCCACGTTCCGATTAGCCCAATCAAGACCGTTGCGGCCGTGGCAATAACCATAGTGCCAATGGCAGGAAGGGCCGCAAAAACGAACCCGGATTTCATCGCGAAGACCACGATCGCAAAAGCCGCTCCGGTTCCCGCCAATAGACCAAAAAGGGCTGCCGCAAAGCCAATAATTCCATATTCCAGGCAATACGACAGCAGTAAGCGCCTTCGGGTTGCGCCAAGGGTTTTGAGAATGACCGCGTCGCGAATTCGATTGCGTTGGCCTGCGCCTAAGGCTCCGGCAAGCACCAGAATGCCCGCTATAACGGTTACCGCACTGGCTCCGCGTATGCCGAGTACGAGTTTGGCCACCAATTCGTTGATCGCATCGAGCGCTTCTTTTACCCGAATGGCACTGACCGCCGGAAAAGCCTTGGCGGATTGATTGAGAAGCGCTGCTTCACTTTTCGCATCGCTTTTACCTTTCGATGTAAGTGTAGCTAAATAAGAAGCGGGCGCGCCTGAAAACGTATTCGGCGAAAAAACCATAACGAAATTAATTCCCATGGATTGCCAGTCTACCCGTCTTAAATTTGCGATTGTAGCCGTCATCGTTCGACCAAGCACATTAACGCTAATCTGGTCGCCCAGAGTTAGTCCTAGCCCTTTAGCAATTTCTGCTTCCAGCGAGACTAGGGACGGGCCTTTATAATCGGCGGCCCACCACTCCCCTGCAACAAGGGTCGAGCCATCTGGCACATGGTCAGAAAACGTAATGCCGCGGTCTCCTTCCAAGACCCAGCTGGCATCCTCTGACGATTTAGCGTTTTCAGCTTTGATACCCTTAAGTTCGGTTATCCGGCCACGAAGCATAGGAACATGCACAATGGTTGCATCGCCTGCAGCACCCTGAAGGAATTGATCAAACCGTTCGAGATCTCGCCCGGGAATATCGACGAAGAAAAAACTCGGTGCACGCTCGGGTAGGCTTTTGGTCAATTGTCTGCTGATATTGGCGTCGATCAAACTGATCGCTACAAGCAGCGTTACGCCGAGCCCCAATGATAAAACAAGCGATGGTGTTAGCGCACCAGGTCTGTAAATATTGCTTAGGGCCAATCTGAATTCTGTCTTTTTAGGACGGGGCAGTCGCTTGGCTATCGCCATAATAAGAGAAGCTACAAGCCGCAAAATGATAAAGGCAATGAGGGTTCCGGCCACGCCCATTGATGCAAGAAAATGATCAAATGAGAAAAAGATCACGGCACCGGAAAGTGCCATTGCTGCGACGATAGCCCCAAGTACATATCGTAATCTTGGCCAAGATTTATCTTCTGCGATCAAGTCCCGAAAAAGTGCAGCCACCGGGATATCATGGACGCGTCCAAGCGGGCCTAATGAAAATGTGATTGCCGTTAGAATTCCATAAAGCGCGCCGATAAAGAGCCTGGTACCATAGAGCTTCGGCTCAAGCGGAAAGGGCAAGAGCGGTGCCGCCAAATATGCGACAATAAAGGGCAATGCAGCGCCAATGATAAGGCCGATGAAGATACCTAAGATGGCTAGACCGATGATCTCGATGAAAGCGATCGTAAACACGGTGGTTCCGCTGGCACCGAGCGCTTTCAATATTGCCATACTGGAACGACGCCTATCCAAATAAGCGCTAACGGCATTCGCCACGCCCGTTCCGCCAACGATCAGTGCTGTAAGTCCAACAAAGGTTAGAAACTGTGTGAAGCGTTCAATGTTCTTGCTCAATTGCGGTGAGGCATTCAAACGGTTTCTAATTTCAAAACCACTATCTGAAAGCCTATTCGTGAGCAGCGCAACCGTATCGCGGACGGCTATATCGTCATTCTGCCCGTCAGGGATCATAAGGCGGTAGGTGTAGCGAACAAGACTTCCCGGCTGTACAAGTCGCGATGCAGCCAATGCCGCGGGTGACAAGACCAAACGCGGCCCGAAGGTTAAGCCGCTTCCAATGCGATCGGGCTCTGAAACAAGAATAGCCGAAAGACGAATTCTGGCATCACCAAGCTTAATGATGCTTCCGGGTTTTAAATCTAGGCGAGAAAAAAGGGCGAGATCGGCAACCGCACCATAGGCGTTATCCTGCAACGAAAGTGCAGCGTTTATGCCCTGTCGAGGATCGAGTTCGATGGCGCCAATGGCAGAATAGGTTTCATCGACTGCTTTAATGTCAACAAGCGCTGCTCCTTGATCGGAAACCGCCATGCCACGAAGGCTAGCGATTTCGCTCACTTTACCAATGTTGGAAAAGCTAGCTTTTTCAACATTGGTCGCGGGGCGATGCATCCTCGATAATGAAATGTCGGCACCAAGGATGGTTCGTCCTTCGGCAGCAAGTCCATCGGCTAATGAACGCGAGAGCGATTCAATACCCACGATGGTTGTGACGCCCAAGGCGATACACGCCAGAAAAATACCAAAGCCGCGGAGCCCTTGTCGTAAATTTCGGAAGGCCAGACGAAAAGCGACGAGTGAAAATCGGGTCATGCTTCGATATGCCCTGAGCGTAAGCGAATGGTCCGGTCGCAGCGCGCAGCCAGCTCACTATCATGTGTCACAAGCACCAAGGTTGTCTGCCGTTCGCGCCTAAGTGCAAAAAGGAGATCGACGATCGCCAATCCATTCGCCTCATCAAGATTACCCGTTGGCTCGTCCGCGAACAGAAGGGTTGGATCGGGCGCCATAGCCCGGGCAAGGGCGACGCGTTGTTGCTCACCGCCAGATAATTCAGCCGGAAAATGATTTAAACGGTGCGATAGTCCAACCGCATTTAACTCTTGTTCGGCCCTGCCAAACGGATCGGGATGATGGGCAAGCTCCAGCGGGACTGCGACATTTTCTAAGGCTGTCATGGTTGGAATAAGGTGGAACGACTGAAATACAATCCCGATATGTTTGCCACGAAAGCGGGCGAGCGAATCCTCATTCATGGCCGTGAAATCTTCCCCTGCCACAAGAACTTGCCCCTTTTCGGCCTGCTCCAAGCCAGCCATGACCATTAACAAAGTCGATTTACCTGAACCCGAAGCGCCAACCAGTCCAACGGCTTCACCCGCATTGATCGTCAGATTTATTCCGTTCAGCACATGTACTCGGGAAGCCTCACGGCCAAGCGTCACGTGTAAATCTACGATTTCTATTGCCTTGACCATTCCGTTGAAAATCCCGATCTTGCTGCGATGAAGCTTACATATATATCCCGAGCCGCTTTGGCTATTATTCCTCTATTGCGACAGGCTAGACGAAGTGTAGCGATGGGCGCTCTTATCGTCCTCATTTTAGGACATCAGATGGCTGCATATGCCAAACCTTTAACGCTCGTAGCCTTTGGTGATAGCCTCACTGCTGGCTATCTCTTGCCGCAAGATCAGGGTTTTCCTGCTGTTTTGGAACGTGAACTGAAGGCGCGCGGTCATGACGTTGTGGTGATCAATGGCGGCGTGTCCGGCGATACAACTGCCGACGGATTGGCCCGATTGGATTGGACGATCCCGTATGTAGTATCTGGCGTTATTTTAGAACTTGGCGCCAATGACATGTTGCGCGGCCTTGATCCGGTGATCCCACGTAGCAATTTGCATGAGATTTTAATCCGATTGAAAGCCCGTAAAATTCCCGTTTTTTTGATGGGGATGAAGGCGCAACGCAATTTTGGATCGGCCTATGTTGTCGCATTTGATTCAATCTATCCGGATTTGGCAAAGGAATTTAGTCTGCCGTTATACGCGTTCTTTTTGGATGGTGTCGCCGGCAATCCCAGCCTTTCCCTTCAGGACGGATTGCATCCGAATGCAGCAGGCGTTCAAAAAATAGTCAGCTTTACTGCTCCATTGATTGAAGATTTCCTTGCCAAGCTTCCATAATCTCTGACATGCCAATGTCACGCTGCGCCGATAGCTAGCGCGCATCCATCCAGTTTCATAGTCTGTGAGGAAATAAGTTTATGCTTTATCGCAAACTAGGCCGTACGGGCCTCGATGTATCTTTAATCTGCCTCGGCACAATGACGTGGGGCGAACAGAATACCGAGGCCGAGGCCTTCGAGCAGATGGATTATGCGCTTACCCAAGGCGTGAATTTTTTTGACACTGCCGAGATGTATGCCATTCCGCCTAAGGCTGAGACGCAAGGCCGGACCGAGACCATGATCGGTAATTGGTTCAAGGCACGCGGCAATCGCGATAAAGTCATTCTCGCTTCCAAGGTGGCGGGACGGGGTGCCATGAATTGGCTTCGCAAGGATGGCTCCAACGTCGAGCAGACGCCTGCTCAAATGCGCGAAGCTATTGAGAACAGTCTTCGCCGTCTACAAACCGATTATATCGATCTCTATCAATTGCATTGGCCGGATCGTCCAATGCCGTGGGGCTCTAATCCAACTGCCTTCAAGCTTGAGACGTATCAAGGCCAAGAAAATTCGATGCTCGAGATTCTTGAAACGCTCGGTACTTTCGTAAAAGAAGGCAAAGTCCGTCATGTTGGGTTATCAAACGAAAGCGCTTGGGGCACGATGACCTATCTCGCGCTTTCCGAGAAACATGGCTTGCCGCGGATGGCGAGCATTCAAAATGCCTATAATCTGTTGAACCGCACCTATGAGACGGCATTGGGTGAGGTCTCTATGCGGGAGGATATCGGCCTCTTGGCGTTTTCGCCGCTTGCTCAAGGTTATCTCACAGGAAAATATCTCGATGGTGCAAGACCAGCAGGAGCGCGCACAACGCTTTTCAATCGTGGTCAACGGTACCAAACACCAAATGCTGAGCCCGCGATTAAAGCCTATGTGGCGTTGGCAAAGGAAGCGGGAATGAGGCCGGAAGATTTGGCACAAGCCTTCGTTAATTCGCGGCCATTTTTGGGTGCCAATATCATCGGAGCGACGTCAATGGAGCAGCTTAAAATTGCTATTGCATCGGTCAATATCGAAATGACATCTGAGTTGGAGGCAAAGATCAATGCCATCCACCATACCTATTGCAATCCATGCCCATAGAGGCAATTTCATCAAAATTTAAATGATTTAAACGGCGTTTTCAAACTTCTCTTTGAAAGCGCCGCTTTTATATTAGTCTTCTGCAGCAACTAAAGCCGCGGCACGTTTTTCAGCTCGACGTCGCAACACTTCATACGTGAAAGCGCAAATGATGGTCACGACGATTAACAACAATGCCAATGCATTGATTGTAGGCGTAATTCCGGAGCGAATTTTCGAGCCAACATAGACCGTCAGCGTATCGGAGTTTCCACGCGTAAACAAAGTCACGTTGAAGTTTTCGACCGACTGGAAAAACGCGATGATCGCCCCGGCCCCGATGGCTGGATAAAGATGCGGCACGAGAATGCGACGAATAACCTGCCCATGGCTTGCACCAAGATCAAGGGCCGCTTCTTCGAGGCCGGGATCAAAACTTTGTAAGCGCGCAAGTACCAGCAACAT
>Ga0114959_10002466_pt1 | contig 15151 bp, 14 predicted proteins | sample C_130625_EF_Meta_FD_87317 | JGI IMG/M metagenome (GOLD analysis project Ga0114959, IMG submission 87317) | Freshwater microbial communities from Lake Croche, Canada to study carbon cycling - C_130625_EF_MetaG | ecosystem: Environmental > Aquatic > Freshwater > Lake | place: Lake Croche, Canada...
AAGGAATGGACCATGCCGCCACGTGAGTGGTCCATAGCCAAGGCCCAGTTCGCCGTCCTGTTTGGCGAACGTTTCACACGGGCCATGGCATAACCGTGTCGTTCAACCGACCGGCCACACACGGAATTTCCGACAGTCCCTGGGGCGGAGCTGGTCAGGCCGCCAACCTCCAGCTCCATCAGGCGCTCGGCGGCGAAGCCGATCATCTCGCGCAGGAAGGTGGCGTCAGAACTCTTCTCCAACAGCTCTCGAAGGGCGATCTTGTCGTTGGTCATCGTGGTCGATCCTCAGGTCAGAGTTGCGTATCGCAACCCAACCCTACCTAGGATCACCGCGGTGGCCGCCGACCGGCCCGCCGCCGCCAGACTCCTGGCGGTCGCGGCGGCGGGCCGATCAGCGGCCTGCTACACCACGTGTTGGGACAGGATCTTCCGAAGTCCAACGGACTTCGACCTCGGCTCACTTGGCTTCGTTTGCAGTGGCCTGCTGATCCGCCGTGTTCGAGGGTAAACCCACGAACTTCGCGGGCCGGAAACCCAAGGCGCTACGCCGGGTCGGTACCGTTAAAAAATAAAGAAAAGATACCTAAGTTCGGCATCGCGGAGGCGGTACCCCAGCGGCAAGCCTTGCTGCGCGGGCCGCCAAAGCGGGTGGCGAACAAGACCTAAGATTACTATCGTTAATAAAAATTTATGATCAAAAAATATTCGCTACCTGCCGTGGCGATTTGCCGTGCGCCAGAAAAGAGTTTATTGTCATCGTGTTTGCTTCTTTTTCGAGATTTAGGAGAGAAAATGCGCCGTATTTTGCTAGCGGGGGCGTCGCTTATGGCCATAACCGCCGCCTCTGCGGACGCCGAGACCTGGACCTACAACTACACAGGATCGATCCAGACCTTCGCCGTGCCGACGACGGGTACCTACAACATCATCGCCAATGGGGCGCAGGGCGGTAGCTCCAAAGATAATGTTGGTGCGGGCGGCCTGGGCGCGCAGGTCAGCGGCAACTTCACGCTGTACGCGGGCGAACTCCTGCAGATTGCGGTCGGCGGCGCGGGGGCATCGACTGGTAGCATTAGCTTTGCGGGCGGCGGCGGCGGTGGAAGCTTTGTTTATGACACGACCACCGCCCTGGCCCTGCTGATCGCAGGCGGCGGGGGCGGCGGCCTTTTCGAGTTCCCTGGCAGCCCAGGCTTGGCCACCACCGGTGGTAGCGGCGGCGGCGGCAGTGTGTCTTCCTATGGGGGTGCGGGCGGCGGCGGCGGCTTCAACGGGAATGGTGCCAACGCCTACTTTTGGTACAATGCTCAGGCGCAGGGCGGGGGCGGCGGTGGGTTTCCGAACCTGACCGGGGGCTCTTCTCCCTCTGCTGCGGGGGGCTGGGGTGGCGGTGGTGGCGCATACGCTAACGGCGGGGGTGGCGGTGGCGGATTCACCGGTGGCAACGGCGCCTATTCGGGCGGCGGCTACGGCGGCAACTCTGTTAACAACGGCACCAACCCAAGCGGCGGCAATGGCTTCCACAGCGGCAATGGCCAGGTGATCCTGAGCATGGAGGGCCTAGGCAGCACCGACCCGATCAGGGTGCCAGAGCCGGCCGCGATGACGCTGCTCGGCGCCGGCCTCGCCGGCCTCGCCGGCCTGCGGGCGCGGCGGCAGGCCTGATCCGCAAGATCGGGGCCGGCCGCAGCGCCGGCCCCAACCGCCCCCGGCGCGGCCCGAGGCCGCCGGGCGCTTCCCGCGCCCTGCGATTCAGCGCAGGACAGGGCCGGCGATGGCGGCCCGGCCATGGCGCAACCAGGAAGGCAGCCCCCGTCATTCAGAACGGCATCCACTTCATCTCCGGCCTGCCGCGCGCCGGCTCCACCCTGCTGGCCGCGCTGCTGCGGCAGAACCCGCGCTTCTCGGCGGGCATGCGCAGCCCGCTCTGCACCCTGGTCGATGCCATGCTGCTGGCCACCAGCCAGCGCAGCGAGACCGCGGTCTTCATCGATGACGACCAGCGCGAGCGCCTGCTGCGCGGCCTGTTCGAGGCCTATTACGCCGAGATCCACCCGCAGCAGGTGGTGTTCGACACCGACCGCGCCTGGACCACGAAGCTTGAGGCCATCACCACGCTCTTTCCGAAGGCGCGGGTGATCTGCTGCGTGCGCAACCCGGCCTGGGTGATGGACAGCCTGGAGCGGCTGATCCGCCGCAACGCGCTGCACCCCTCCGGCATCTTCAACTTCGACCCGGCCGGCAATGTCTATTCCCGCGTGGAGGGGCTCGGCAGCGCCGGCGGGCTGGTCGGCTTCCCGTTCCGCGGGCTGCGGGAGGCGGTCTATGGCCCGCATGCCGACCGCCTGCTGCTGGTGCGCTACGAGACCATGGTGGCCAATCCGCTCGGCACCCTGGCGGCGATCTACGGCTTCATCGGCGAGGAGCTGTTCGGCCACGATCCCGGCCGTATCGAGCCCTGCTACGACATGGTCGAGTTCGACATGCGCATGGGCACGCCCGGCCTGCACCATGTCGGCCCGCGCGTCCACGCCCCGCCGCGGCCGACCATCCTGCCGCCCGACCTCTTCACCCGCTACGAGCGCGATGCCTTCTGGGAGGACCCGGCGCAGCTGCCGCCGACCGTGCGGCTGCTCTGAGGCCATGCCCCCGATAACTCAAGGCCTAGCCATGCAGCAGCCGATGCGCATGCAGCACGCCCTTCGGCTGCCCGGTCGAGCCTGAGGTATAGACCAGTAGCGCCGAATCCTCTGCAGCGGTGTCGAGGCAGGGGCCGGTCTGCGGCGCCGCTTCGCGCCAGGCCGCGAAGGGCCGCTCGCCGGCCTCGGCCACGCCGATCACCAGGACATGTTCCAGCGCCGGGCAATCGGCGCGCAGCGCGGCAACAGGCCGCCAGGCTTGTGCTTCGGTCACCAGCAGCCGCGCTCCGCTGTCGCGCAGACAGTGGCTCAACGTGTCCGGCCCGTAGCGCTGCGACAGCGCGGTGGCGATCGCCCCCATGCGGTCGCACGCCAGATGCGCCATCACCGTCTCGGGTCGGGCATCCGTGTGGATCGCCACCCGATCGCCGCGCGCAACGCCGAGGGAGGCAAAGAGGGTGGCAATGCGGCGCACCGCCTCATCGAGCCCGGCATAGGTGATGTCCGTCACCTCGCCGTCCAGCGCCTCGAAGCGGATGGCGACCTGGCCGGCGCGGGGCCCCACCGCATGCAGGCCCAGCGTGTCCGCAGCGATATTGGCGCGCGCCGGCAGCGGGATGCGCCGTCTCAGGCCATCGCCAGTGGGAACAAGGCCGAGACGGTCGAGCGCCGCCTCGAAGGCGGGGTCACCCGGGCGGGGCAACCAGCGTCACCATGCCATCGGCGCCGATCTCCACGACGGGGGCCGGGCTGAGGCGGGCGCGCCGCCCGTCCAGGCTCTCGCCGGTGCGCGCATCGAAACGCCAGCCATGCCAGGGACAACGAATGACGCAGCCCTCTTCGACCGGTGCATCATCCAGCGGCCCCAGCCAATGCGGACAGATGGTGGAATGCGCCGCCAGCGAGCCGTCGCCGAGCGCCACCACCCGGAAGGGCCGGCCGGCGAACTTCACCGCGATTGGCAGGCTGAGCGTGGCGCGGGGGCCGAGCGGCACCGGCAGGGCGGGTGGGCGCGGCGCGGCGGCCCATGCCCGGGCGCGCGCCTCCGCCATCTCGCGATGGCGCATCATCGCCTCATCCTCGGTCCAGAGCTGCTCGCAACTCGCCAGATACTTCGTGCCCAGCATCGACAACCGATCCGGTCGCGATTCGGGCAGGTAGTAGCGGACCTCGATCGCCGTACGGTGCGGATCGAGCGGCGTGAGCAGCGTCCAGAACCGTGTGCCTTGGCCGATGCCTGCCTCGAAGACCGCGGTGTAGCGCTGCTGCTCGCGGTCCAGCTCCAGTCGCAGCACCTGCTCGCGGTCCGGCGTGCTGGGCGGGCGGGACAGGCGCACACGCCAGCCCCAATCGCCGCCGTTCAGGCGTTCGATTGAGGTGAAATAGGTATCGTGCAGCGACGGCAGGTGTTCCCAGTCGAACACGTTCTCGAAGATGCGGTCGATGCTGGCGCCGATCTCGCGCCGGTAGGTGACGGCGAGCTGCAGCGTGGGGTCGGCGGCGGTCGCCTCGGGCGTGGTGCTGGTCGGCATCAGACGCGCCTGATGTTCCAGAACAGTGTCGGGCCTTTCAGTACACCCTGAACGCTGCGGCGCCAGGCCGTCGGCTGGAAGAACTGGCCGAGCGGAATATAGGGCAGGTCGAGGAAAGCCTGTTGCTGCATGCGGGTCGCGATCGCCTTCTGGGCATCGAGGTCGGGTGCGGCCAGCCATTCCTCCCGCATTGCCTCCAGCGCGGGCGCGGTGGGCCAGCCGGCGAAGGCGGCCTCGCCATGGCCGCGGAGCAGGAAATTCACGCCCGGATTCATCAGATCAAGGCCGGAGAGGAAGGTGCAGAAAATGTTCCAGCCGCCGCGCTCGACCGGTCCGCGATTGGCCCGGCTTTGCAGCACCGTCGCCCAGTCTGTGGGACGGTAGTCGAGATTGATGCCGAGGCGGCGCAGCATGTCGGCGGCGACTTCGGTTAGCGCCTGCACCTGGGGGTAGTCGGCGGGTCCGATCAGCACGATCCGCTGCCCGGCGAGCGGCGCCAGTGCGGCACGCGCTGCCGCCAGGTCGCGCGGCCCCGTCAACGCGGCCATGCCGGCACCGTTGGCCATCGGCGAGGCAGGCGGGAAGAAGCCAATGCCTCTATTCCACATCTCCGGATCGGTGCCGGCGACCGAGCGCATGTAATCCTCCTGCGTGATCGCCGAGAGCAGGGCGCGGCGCAAGACAGGGTCGTTGAAGGGCGGCGTCAACTGGTTGAAACGCAGCACGCCGATAAAGCCTGTCGGGTCCGGATTCTCCACCAGGATGTCGCGGTTGCGGCGCAGCAGCGGCAGCAGGTCGGTCGCCGGATATTCCCAGGCGTCGATCTCGCCGGCCTGGATTGCCGCAGCCGAGGTCGAGGCATCAGGGATGGTGCGCCATTCGACGCGCTCGAAATGCACGATCTTGGGACCGGCGGTGCTGCTCACCACGCCCTCGCGCGGCACGTAGCGGTCGAACTTCGTATAGACGTTGCGCGCCCCGGCCACCCGCTCATTGGCGAGGAAGCGGAACGGGCCGCTGCCGATCATTTCGGTGATCGCGCGGGCGGGATCCGTCAGCGCCGTCCGCTCCGGCATCATGAAGGCGACCGGCGGCGAGGTCTTGGCCAGCGCATCGAAGAGCAGCGGGAAGGGCCGCTTGAGGCGGAAGACGATGTCGCGGTCATTGGCCGCGCTCAGTTCGTCGGTGATGCCCATGATGGTCTGGCCGAGCTGGTCGCGCGCAGCCCAACGGCGGATGGAGGCGACCGCGTCGCGGGCGCGCACCGGCTCGCCATCATGGAACATCAGGCCGGGGCGCAGGCGGATGGTCACCCGGCGGCCGTCCTCCTCGATGCTGTGGCCCTCCGCCATCTGCGGCTGGGGACGGAACTGATCGTCCTGGCCATAGAGCTGGTCGAAGATCATGTAGCCGTGATTGCGGGTGATGTAGGTGGAAGTCAGTATCGGATCGAGGATCGACAGGTCCGAAGCCGGCACGAAGCGCAGCAGGTTGGCCGATTGCGCGCGTGTGACGCGCGGCAGGGCCAGCGCCAGCGCCGAGGTAGCTCCGAAAAGTGTTCTACGTTGCATGCTTCGCTCCAGCGTCGTGTTCGGAGTTGCGATCGGCACACATTTCGTCTGGCTTGCCGATAAAGTTACGCTTCCACCGCACATCGGCTTCATGCGGCGCTGAGATGGCGGGCAGTCCTAGTGCGCGTGGTCATTCAGCCTCCAGTCATACCGGTAAGCGTCAATCTTCGTCGCGGCGAGCAGCCGTTCACGTAAGCGAGCCTCGGCGTGGCTGGCCAGGTGCGCCAGCAGCGACCTATCGGTCCCACCAAAATCCTTGCGGTACCATTCGAAGATGGAGGAGAGGATGAGCCGTGGCCCCTCGAAGGCCACGCCATGCGGGGCGTTGACGAATTCCCGCGCCGCTGTCTGAAGCTGATCTTCGAGGGTCTCGGCGGTGAATGCCGCGGCCTGAAGGCTGGGGCAGCCCATCGATGCGCAGTTGATGGCGTAATGCAGCCTGGGGTCGCGGAACAGCCGGCGCAGGATGCCGTGTTCGATGTCATCGAGCGTGAGGCGCACCCCTTTCACATTGATCAGCTTCTTCTGCCATGGCCCGCCCAGTATGGCCGCGCGCACACCACCACCGAGCGCGATGTCGCGAATCGAGGCGACGGGATAATGGTCGAGGACCACGGCCACGGTCTGCGCGTTGTAGAGGTTGATCCAGAAGGCGAACTGCCCGGCACGGTCCAGGCCGGTGACGCCCCTGCGCTGCAACCCATCGAGATAGGCCTGAAGCGAGGCACGGTCGCTCTGGCTGAATGCGCCATAGTCCAGCCGCGTGGGCGGGCCACCGACATCGCGCAGATGCGCCCGCAGCAGGGCGGCCCAGTCGGCATGGTCGTATTCCGCGGTTGCGGCGACACTTGGGGATGGCGGCGTGAAGGCCGCTTCGATATCTGCGCTCATCATCGATCTTTGCTTGCCTGAATTCCTTTGGCCCAGAATTTCTTTGGTGCGAGTACTGCCAGCATGACAAGAGAATTCCAAACCGCCGCCGATCTGATGCACGGCCTCAATCTCGCGCCCGACCCTGCGACCGGCCGGCAGCGGATCACCATACCCGCGCGGGTCAATATCGCCGCGGATACGGTGGGCCGCTACGCCGCCGGCCCCGCCGCGGGGCGCATCGCGCTGCTCCATGAAGCTGAGGATGGCACCGTCACTCGCCTTACCTACGCGGCGCTGGATGCACGGGCCAGGCGCTTCGCCGCTTCGCTGGCAGCGCTCGGCGCACGGCCGGGGGACCGCATCGCCCTGCATCTCGGGCAGAGCCCGGAAGCGGCGATCGGCCACCTGGCCATCTACTATCTCGGCGGTATCGTCGTGACCGTCTCGCAGCTCTACGGGCCGGAGACGGTGGGCCATATCCTACGGGATTCGGGAGCCACCATGCTGCTGACCGCGGCGGGCCATTGGTCGCCGCTGCGTGACGCCTTTGGCCCCACCCCGGCGCTGCGCCGCGTCATTGCCACGGGCGGCGCTGTGACGGACGCCACGGCATGGCCGGATCTGGAAGGTGCCGGCGAGAGCAGCTTTGTTCCCGTGGTCACCGCCGCCGAGGATCCAGCCCTGCTGATCTACAGCTCCGGCTCCACCGGCCTGCCCAAGGGGGTTTTGCACGCCCATCGCGTGCTGTGGGCCTACAATGTCTCCACCTCGCTCTTCTACAATCTGGAGATTGCCGAGCCGGACCTGGTGTTCTGGACGCCGGCGGATTGGGCCTGGGTCGGCGGCTGGAACGACACCGTGCTGCCGGCCTGGTTCCACGGCCACACAGTGGTCTCCGCCCAGCACCGCTTCAGCGCCGACTGGGCCTATGTGTTCATGCAGCGCCATGGCATCACGCACAGCTTCATGACGCCCACGGCTCTGAAGCGCTTGGCCCAGGTGCCGGAGCCGCGGCGGCGCTGGCCCGATCTTAAGCTGCGAACGGTATGGACCGGGGGTGAGCCGCTTCCGGGCGCCACCCTCGGCTGGCTGACCGACCACCTCGGCGTCGTCTGCAACGAGGGCTATGGGCTGACCGAGGTCAACCATATGGTCGGCAATTGCGTGCGGCTTCGGCCGGCGAAGCCCGGCTCCATGGGGTTCGAACTGCCTGGACATGTGGCGGCCCTTATCGACGAAGCCGGCGCGACGGTGCCGGATGGGGAGGTGGGCGAGATCGTCACCACCGAGGCGTGCGCGACGCTGTTTCTGGGCTATTGGGGCCGCCCCGACCTGACCGCTGCGATGCGCCTGGGCCCCTGGGTGCGCACCGGCGATCTCGCGGTTCGAGATGCGGAAGGGTATTTCCACTATCGCGGTCGCACTGATGACCTGATCAAGAGCGCCGGCTTCCGCATCGGGCCCGCTGAGATCGAGGACTGCCTGGCCAGCCATCCCGCGGTTGCCGATTGCGGCGTGGTCGGCGCGCCAGATGCGGAGCGCGGCCAGGTGGTCCAGGCGTTCGTCAGGTTACAGGAGGGGGTCGTTGGCGATGCCGACCTGGCGGAGGCTCTGCGCGACCATGTTCGGCAGCGCCTTGGTGGCTACAAGGTGCCGAGGCGGATCGTGTTTCGCACCGAATTGCCGGAGACAAGTTCCGGCAAGGTCTCCCGCAGGGCGTTGCGCGCCGAGCTTCTCAAGGCTGTAACTCCGTGATGGCGTCAACGCTTTGGCTCGCCATGCCGCAAGCCGATTCTCGCCGGAACCCCGGGCCGCGCTCTCCGAGGCTCCAGCCTTGAGACCTTTTGTATCCAGACGCACTTCCTCCGCCAGTGCTCCCCGATAAAACTCTCTCCCGCCATAACGCCGGCGAGCTGAGTGGCAGGTTTCCCGCGGTTTTCAGGGCAAATCTGTTGACCGCGAAGGGTGCAACGACCGCCCAAACCAGCTCTCCGGAGGCCAATTCTCTCCGGACCTCCTGATTTGGCCGTTTTAGTACGGAACTCAAAAACCTAGGTAAAAAGCCGGTTTCAGCGCGGTCGGCGCTCGCCGTGGTTCGAACCCCACTTGCCCGAAATCGGTACTTCGAGAGCGAACACCTTGGTACGGCGCTCTTTCATGCCTCGTTTCAGCGCGCACCTCAATCAGCTATGGCTTCGGCATCTGCGCAAAGCGCTCTTGCACCTTCGCCAGCGATGCATTGACCTCGTCCCGGTTCGCGATTTCGACGAGCCCATCTGATCTATCGACCCCGAGGCGCCGGAGGAACAGGAACAACAGCGCCGCACGCACCTCAAGGCAAACTTCACCATCCTCCATCCCATAATCCGCCTCGATGACGAGGCGTTGCCCTAGGCTACCCGCTTCGCCTTGTCCTGGTTCGCCACCCATGGGTTCGACGAGCGCCCTTATGGCGATGCCGACAACCTCGCGCGCGCCCGCAATGTGGGCGTGAATGCCATGCAGGAAGCGCACCTCCTGATCTCCGCGCGCGGCAACCCGCGGAAAGCGATCACCTGAAAGGGCGTCTCCTCTGCCTTGAGGACTGAGCGCGGCTGGCATTCGCGCCCGCCACCCAAGGCCCCTATTCCGTTGGCAGCAGGGACAGGAACGGCCGCAGCTTGCCTGCCAGCGTCCGCGCGATGGCCTTGGGATAGGCGAGCATGATATGGAAGTCGGGGCCGAATTCGGTTCGGGCAACGCCCATCACCATTGCCTCCTCCTCCGGCGTCAGCGGTCGGGCGACGACGATCGACAGCTCGATGGTATCGATCGTGCGCTGCACCACCTGGAATTCCAGGATCGGCCTGATGCGGGAGAGATGGTAGTGCCGCAGGTCCGTGCGGCGCCGACGGCCGTCGGGCAGGGTGAGCAGGTCGAGTGTCCGGCCGATCACCTGGCGCAGCACCGGCAGGCCGCGCCCGCAGGGGCAGGGCGGCCCGCCCACCGCCTCGTCGCCGATCTCGTACCGCAGCACCGGCATGGCGAAGTTGTGCAGCGGCGTGACCACCACGCGGCCCGACGGTCGCCGCGGCTTAGGCATGCCCTTTGCTAGTCCTGCGGTATGATTGCCGCAGGATCCCGCATGCCGCTCCGCCGCCGTACGCTCGCCCGTCTTGCCCTGGCGCTTGCCGCCCCCGTCCCTATGGCGCGGGCAGAAAGCGATGCCGCCTTGCCTTCCGGCACCGTGCGCATCGTGGTGCCCTACAACCCCGGCGGCATCACCGATATCCTCGCCCGCGGCATCGCGCATGAAATGACCGGCCTGCTGGGCCGCAGCGTGGTGGTCGAAAACCGTCCCGGCGCCAATGGCAGCATCGGTGCCACGCTGGTGGCCCGTGCCGCACCCGATGGGCTGACCCTGCTGCTGGGCGTGACCGATACGCATGCGGTGAACCCGGCCGCCATGCGCAAACTGCCCTATGACGCGGTGAAGGACTTCGCGCCGATCACCAACCTGACCAACGTGCCGCTGGCGCTGGCGGTGGGGCCCAGCAAGCGCGAGATCAGCGCTTTCGAGGGTTTCATTGCCGCCGCCAAGGCGGCACCGGATGGGCTGACGCATTCCAGCTGGGGCGTCGGCAGCGTTTCGCAAATTGCCATGCTGCGGCTGGGTGAGGCCGCCGGCATCCGGCTGTTGCACGTGCCCTATACCGGCGCGGCGCCCGCCGCCCAGGCGCTGGCCGCGGGCCAGGTGGATGCCATGGTACTGCCGGCCGGCGCCGCCGAGGCTCTGGCGCGCGACGGCACGGTCCGCATCCTCGCCGTGCTGTCCCCGGCCCGGCTGGCGCTGCTGCCGCAGGTGCCGACCCTGCCCGAACAGGGCGTGCCGCTTTCCGTCAGCATCATGCAGGCGCTGTTCGCGCCGGCGCGCACCCCGGCGCCGGTGATCCAGCAACTGAACCAGGCCGCGGTGCGCGGCCTGACCCAGCCCGGCATGGCAGAGATCCTGCGCGCCCAGGCGGCGCTGCCGGACCCGCAGACCCCGGCGCAGCTGGCCGCCCTGGTGCAGGGGGAACAGGCCGCCTGGGGCCGCATCATCCGCAGCAGCAACATCCAGCTGGATTGAGCGCGGCGCCTCAGCCCCCCAGATAGACGGCGCGCACCTCCGGGCTGGCCAGCAGCGCCGCGCCGGTGCCGGTCTGCACCACCCGCCCGGTTTCCAGCAGATAGGCGCGGTCGGCCAATTGCAGCGCCGCCCGGGCATTCTGTTCCACCATCAGCACCGTCGTGCCCTTGGCGCGGATGCTTTGAACAATCTCGAACACCTGCTCCACCAGCGTGGGCGCCAGGCCCAGCGAGGGCTCGTCGAACATCACCAGCCGGGGGCGGGACATCAGCGCCCGGGCGATGGCCAGCATCTGCTGTTCGCCGCCCGAAAGCGTGCCGGCAGCCTGGCCCAGCCGTTCGCGCAGCCGGGGAAAATTCGCGCACAGGGCGTCCAGGTCGGCGGCCACCCCGGCGCGGTCCCGGCGCAGCAGCGCGCCCATCGCCAGGTTCTCCCGCACGCTTAGATGCGGGAAGACGCGCCGGCCTTCCGGGCAATGGGCGATGCCGCGGGCCAATATCTCCCGCGGCGCTAGCCCGCCGATCGGCGCGCCCTCCCAGGTGATGGTCCCGGCCAGTGGCCGCAGCAGGCCGGAGATGGCCTTGAGCGTGGTGGACTTCCCCGCGCCATTGGCGCCGATGAGGGAGACGAGCTCGCCCTCCCGCACCTCCAGCGTCACCCCCTGCAGGGCCGGCGGTCCGCCATAGCCGGCCGAGAGTCCCTCAAGCCGCAGCATGCGCCGCTTCCCAGTGGCCGCTGCCCAGATAGGCGCGGATCACCTCCGGATGGTGGCGGATTTCGGCGGGGGCGCCGGTGGCGATGATGCGGCCCTGGTTCAGCACGGCGATGCTGTCCGACATCCGCATCACCATGGCCATGTCGTGTTCCACCAGCAGCACCGTCATGCCGCGCGCGCGCAGGCGCAGGATCAGCTCCATCGCCTCCTGCGTCTCGGACGGGTTCAGCCCGGCGGCGGGTTCATCCAGCAGCAGCAGGCGCGGGCCGGCAATGGCCGCCAGGGCGATGCCCAGCCGGCGCTGTTCGCCATAGGCCAGCACCTCGGCCGGCGTATCGGCGCGCTGCGCGAGGCCGACGAAGTCCAGCATGGCCTGGGCTTCGGCGCGCAGACGGGCTTCTTCCCGCCGCTGCGCCGGGCTGCGCAGCAGCGCGCCCAGCAGCCCGGCGCGGCCCGTGCCGTGCAGCGCCATCAGCGCGTTTTCCAGCACGGTGCAGCCGGTGAAGACGCTGGTGCGCTGAAAGCTCCGCACCAGGCCGCGCGCCGCGATGCGTTCGGGGGGCAGGCCGGTGATATCCTGCCCGGCGAAGAGCACGCGCCCCGCCGTGGGCCGCATATAGCCGGTGATGACGTTGAAGGCCGTGGTCTTGCCCGCGCCGTTCGGGCCTATCAGGCTGACGATCTGGCCTTCCGGCACGCGGAAGGACATCTCGGCAATGGCGACCAGGCCGCCGATATGCACCGCGAGGTCGCGCACTTCCAGCAGCGGCGCGGTCATGTCCGGCGCCCCAGCAGGCCCTGCACGGCCGGGACGATGCCGCGCGGCAGGAACATCACGAACAGGATCATCGCCGTGCCGTAGAGCACCCATTGCAGTTCGGGCGCCGCGCGGCCGCGCAGCAGGTCCGGGATCAGGCCGAAGATCAGCCCCCCCACCACCGGCCCCCATAGCGTGCCTTTGCCGCCGGTGATCACCATGATCACCATGGTGACGGTGTAGATGAACAGGAAGACGTCCGGATCGACGATGCGGACGTAATGCGCGTACAGGCTGCCCGCCGCACCCGCGATGCCGGCGGAGGCCACCGTGGCCACCACCAGGTAATGCGTCACGCGGATGCCGACGGAACGCGCCAGCGCTTCATTGCTGCGCAGCGCCACCAGGGCGCGACCGATGCGGCTTTCCACGATCTGGCGGACCAGCAGGAAGGCCAGCACGCCGACGGCCAGCACCAGCCAATAGGTCTGCGCCTTGCTGACCAGCGGCACCACGCCCTGGCCCGGCAGCCAGAGCGAGACCGGCGGGATCGAGATGAGCGCCATCGGCCCCTGGGTGAGTTCCACCCAGTTCAGCGCCACCATCCGCAGCACCTGGGCGAAGCAGATGGTGATGATGACGAAATAGGCGCCGCGCACCCGGAAGGCCAGCCGCCCCAGCAGCCAGCCGAAGCCGCCCGCCACCACGATGGCGGCGATGAAGCCGAGCCATACCGGCTGCGGGTTCACCTGGATGCGCAGCCCGAAGCCGATGCCGATATCGAAGCCGAGCGCGGTGAGCGCCGAGGCATAGGCCCCCAGCCCGAAGAAGGCGCCATGCCCCAGGCTGAGCTGGCCGGTATAGCCCAGCAGCAGGTTCAGGCTGATGGCGCCGATGACGAAGATGCCGGCCAGTGTCAGCACCGCCAGCAGATAGGGGCTGGGCAACACCAAAGGCACCGCGGCCAGCGCGGCGACGAAGGCGTAAGGCGCGAATTTCACCCGATGCGCTCCTTCGCCGGCACCAGGCCCTGCGGCCGCAGGATCAGCACCGCGATGATCAGCAGGAAGCCGAAGCTGTCGCGGTATTCGGTGGACAGGTAGCCGCCGGCGAATTCCTCAACGAACCCCAGCGCGAAGCCGCCCAGCGCGGCCCCCGGCAGGCTGCCCAGCCCGCCCAGGATGACGATGGCGAAGGCCTTCAGCCCGACCAGATCCCCCATGGTGGGCGCGGCCATGAAGACCGGGCCCAGCAGCGCGCCGGATGCGGCGGCAAGGCCGGAACCAAGCGCGAAGGTCGCGGTATTCACCCAGCCGACGCGCACGCCCATCAGCGCCGCGGTTTCGGGGTCCTGGAAGGTGGCGCGCATCGCCATGCCGGCGCGGGTGCGTTCCAGCGCCAGCCAGAAGCCCAGCAGCATCAGGCAGGAAACCACCAGCACGAACAGCCGCAGCGGCAGGACGGATACCGGGCCGAACACCAGGGGCGAGCCATCGAAGGGGTTGGGGATCAGCTTGGCGACGCCGCCCCAGACGAACATTTCCATGTTCTGCAGCACGAGCATGGCGCCGATCATCACCAGCATCACGCTGTCGATATCCGCCTTGCGCATGCGGCGCAGCAGCAGCAATTCCAGCACCGCGCCCAGCGCCACGCCGGCCAGCGTGGCCAGCAGCAGCGAGAGAAAGAAATTCACCCCCGCCAGGCTGACCAGGCCATAGGTGACATAGGCGCCGAAGGCATACAGCTCGCCATGGGTGAAGTTGACCACCCGCATCACGCCGAAGACGAGCGTGAGGCCGATCCCCAGCAGCGCGTAGGTGCCGCCGAGGACCGTGCCGTTGACGAGGTGCTGCAGCGCCTGGTCCATCAGAGCAGCGTGGTCTTGCCCTCGCTCAGTCGGACAATGGTGACGTTCGGGCGGTTCTGCCCGCTTTCCTGGCCGGCCGGCCCTTCCTTGGTGAAGGCGATGTCGCCGTTCACGCCGGGGATCTTCACCTGCCACAGCGCGGCGCGGATCGCCTCCGCCTCTGGCTTGCCGGCGATGCGGATGGCCTCCTTCACCGTCAGCATGGCGTCGTAGCCGCGATAGCCTTCGGTCATGCCGCCGAAATCGAAGCCGCGCTTCACCCATTCCTCGGTGAAGGCGCGGGCGATGTCCGGGTAGGGCGCGCGGTCGGCGAACCAGGGGGCGTAGAACAGGATGTGGAAGCTGGCCTGGCCGGCCGGCAGCGGGTTCGCCACCAGCTGGTCCGGGAAGGCGCCGCCGGTGGTGACCATGCGCTTGTTCAACCGCTGTTCCACCGCCTGGCGCAGCGCCAGCGTGGTCTGCTCAACGCCCGAGGTGACGAAGACGGTGTCGGCGTCGCTCTGCTTCAGCGCGGTCAGCTGCGCGGCCAGATCGGTGGCTTCCGGCGTCATCGTCTCGGTCCGGCCGGTGGCGATGCCCTTGGCGGCGAGCGCGGCGCTGAATTTTTCCGCGGCGCCGCGGCCGAAATCATTGTTCACCGACAGGAAGTCGATCTTGCGGATGGCCGGCGAGAACTTCGCCAATTGCTCGGCGAAGGCCAGCGCCTCCATTTCGCTGGTCGGGGCGATGCGGAACACCCAGGGATTGCCGCTGGTGGTGATGCGCGCGGCAGACGATGTCTCCACCACCATCGGCACGCGGTATTCCAGCAGCTTCGGCATGATGGCCAGGGTGAAGGTGGAAGACCAGGCGCCGATTAGCACCGGGACCTTATCGCTCAGCACCAGCTTCTCGACGCTCGCCACCGCTTCGCGCGGGTTGGACTTGTTGTCTTCCAGCACCAGCTGGATCGGCCGGCCGAGCTCGCCGCCCTGGCGGTTCAGCACATCCAGCGCAATCCGCGCCCCATTGGCGACATAGGTGCCGGACGCCGCGACGGCACCGGTCAGCGGCTGGGTCATGCCGATCTTGATCGGTTCGGCGGCGG